>Ga0209979_1003280_pt1 | contig 14402 bp, 10 predicted proteins | sample AnhtaG_FD_183114 | JGI IMG/M metagenome (GOLD analysis project Ga0209979, IMG submission 183114) | Deep subsurface microbial communities from Anholt, Denmark to uncover new lineages of life (NeLLi) - Anholt_01485 metaG (SPAdes) (version 2) | ecosystem: Environmental > Aquatic > Marine > Oceanic...
GCTTGTGTTGCTCTCCATACATATTTTCTTTGCATTTCAGGCAATAATAACTCTTGAGTTAAAAACATATCTACAAGAGCTTGAATTTTTCTATTTGTGGGTTCCATTTTTATCTCCTTTCCTATCTTGGATTGCTATGACGCTTAACTTAAAATAATCGGTCTTATGTATTATGGGGTCTTGCAATATCACTTTTCCCCTTCCCCTCAATTTTTTTAATTAAAATACTGACACATCCTATTTTTTTTATGGTTTAATTTCCTCTTTTGCTAAGAAACTCCTAAGATCCTATATGTTTTCCGCTAAAAGTTACCGAATTATTGACCTGGCACACCTTCCCTATTTATCTAATTTAAAAGTGAAATATTAATTGTCTAAGAAAATGGGATGTAAAGAAAATGGGACCTGTTGTCCCTATTTATTTATAGATGATTGTTTTAATCTAAATTATATATCGGACGGTCTGGGGGGAAAAATTTTGGCCAACTTATACAGTTTATATTTATTATAATTGTTTATTAATAATACTTTTTAATTCAGACTTATTATGAAAAATATATTTTTGTAAGCCACAAAGATCCCCAATAGTTGAAGAATCCGGCGTTGAAAGTACTATCACATTTTTATGGAGACCAAGGGATATACCTAATCGGAAGAAGATAGATGATACACCAGTACCACTAAGTAATGTAATTATTATTTTGCTATTAGAAATAACTTCTTGTGTTCGTTTCAAAAGCGTATCTTCAGGGGGTAATTCATCAATTAAGATTGGATTAAAACCTTTTTTTACTAAAATAGGTTTAATAACTTCTTTATACAATTCTATCGATGAAGGATCATATTTCATGATAACTGTAACTGTATTTTCCGGTAGATCCATATAAACTTGTTTCTTACCAAACCCTTTATTGTCCTTATTTTTTGTGATTGTCTTCTCAATGTTTTTAATCCAATAATTATCAATTTTCACATCAATTATTGAATAATATAAACCAATATCAGGAGTTGCACGAAGAAAAGGACGATTTTCGATCAGGCTATCATTGATAATCTCAACTTCCCGTAGTATATTCTCATGCAAAGTATTGTCTTTGGGTGTAGCTTCAACTTCAATCACCCATGTATTTGGATCAATATTAACATTATCAATACACTGTCTGAATGACCACTTTGCTTTTATACTTTTTCTAGGTTCCACAAGAGATTCTATAATTTTTGGAGCTCTTGTATAACACGTATCAAGATCATCTGCCAATCTTAATAAAGCAGCTAAAAATCTAATTCTTACTATCCCATAAGGTGCAACACCTTTTCTGTCTGGTAATTTATTAATCTTAATTAGCCCATGTCCTTCAACAATACATCCAACTGCTTGAGCTTCTGGTTCTTTAAGACCTAGTATAATAGCATGTTCAATAATTATTTTTCTACCCGTAACTGAATGGTGCTCTTTTATATTTATTTTTCTTTGTTGTATCCTGCCAATGTCATGAAGATATACAGATAATAAAAGGCAAAATATTTCAATATGCCTTAAATTTTCTAATTTTTTTAAAGGAATTAAATCACCTAGTATCCTATGAACCGAGTATAAATGCTCTGAACCTGCCTCAGTATTTTCCAAATCTTGTTGGCGAGATACAATATTTTTCAATACTTCTTTTTTAATATTTATATATCTACCGTACAACTCTTTTGATTTATTTTTAAGAGTTGTTTCAAGAAGATCTTCTTCTATACTATTAGCCATATCTTTTTCCCTTTTTGACATGGGATATACCCTCACTTAAAATGTTATCCAAAATAAGAGGTTACAAAATTATTAATTAATTTATAAACTTCTGGATTTTTTTCTGCTTCACCAATATCTCTAACGATCAATTTCAAAGGACTTTTTATTATTTCATCCATTTCGCATATATTACAATACTTCCTCAATGAATCACAAACAGAATCAAGACTAGTCATTTCAGATTGACCAACTACAACTAGTCCATATTTATATTTTTTATCAATTATCTTTGATAATATTGCATTACTACGGTCTAAAAAATTCTTTAAAAGACCACTTGGCATATCAAAATAGCTTGGAGCACCAAAGATAAGCATATCCGCCTCTAATATCATATTGTATATTACATTATGCATGTCATCTTTAATTGAACAATCCCCTGTACAATTAGTCTCTTCACAAATTAAACAACCATTACACATTTCAATTTTATAGTCAGCCAATTTTAATAATTTTGAATTAACACCACGTTTGTTTAATACATTACATATATTTTCTAATAGATAAGCTGTGTTACCATTATTTCGTGGACTTCCACAAATAGCTAATACTTTCATTTTACTATCCTCCATCTTAAATATTTTCTAGTGAACAACCACCACAACCAGTACAACCAGGTTGCATGCTAGGTGACAACTTTTTTCTATTTAGAAGTTTTGAAACACATGCGTATATTTCCATAAGATCATGAGAATTTGTTACAGTGAAATTATTAAGTTGACAATCATTAAATGGTTTAAAAGGTATTATTGTCGGTATTGCATCATAATCTATTATTATATTACATCCCTCAATTATTTGTTCCTTTGACTGAAGACCAGCAATAAGCACTGATGCTACTTGACCTTTACCAAATTTACTTATTGCATATTGAATTGATTCTAAATAATATTCTTTTGATATTTTAGATTTTCCCGGACAAAAAAAACTGCGAAGATCATCCGGCCATATTTCAATATTCATTATTATTGCGCTAACACCTGATGAATAAAGTTTATCAATATATGAAAAATTATCAGGCGGTACTAATTCTACTGAAATTCTCATATCACATTTTTCTCTTATAATTTGAGATATTTCAGAAAAATACTCTGCTGTCCTATCAGGAGTCTCGGCAGTACCCCCACTGAGACTTAATTCATATTTATTATTATTTTCATATGCCCTTAATGCTGCTTGGGCAACAATTTCTGGTTTTATTGTTTTATTTGACTGAAGTGGGCCTAAGCTACAAAATTTACACTGTTCATTAGTTTGAAAATAATAACAACTAGTTTTTGTCATGCCTGATAAAACATTTTTATTATGGGGTCTTAAAATATCACCAATTTTAATACCAGAAATAGTTTCATGACACCATGGCGGGATTTTTAAAACTTTACACTCATTTAAAGATATATTTTCCCTAGCAATCTCATAATTACCATTATTCTTCCTTAAAATGTAAGGTGAATTTTTGCAGAATGATTCTTCAATACATGTATTTACTAAGTGTCCATTTATAAAAAAATGTGCTGCATGGACAAAACCAGCTTCATGAATATAAGAATTATATGACATTAGTTCTTTTTGTAATGACTCTTCAACACGTAATCCATAGCATAGTAAATCTGCCTTTAATAAAGCAAGTCGATTAATTGATTCTTCAACTTTTAACTTATAAGCCTCATTGAATTGGTCATATGTCTCTGCAGGGTTAATAATTGGCCTAATCACATCTATGTAATCATCCAACCTCCTTTCAGCAAAGCCTACCATATTTTTAGTGCGTTGTAGCAGTTCATCGTTACATTTAATCTGATTCTCTAATAATCCGAAATATTTTTCTGAACACTCACAATTTAATAATTCATCATAAGTTTTAAAAAATTCAAATCTATTTCGTGTTTTTCTTAATTGAACTATTAAGGAATGAATTAATTTTGAACATTTTTCACAAGTTATTTTATTCCCAGAATTGAAAATATGATATTGCGGAGGAGGGGGTCCACCAATAGGATCAGCTATCAGCCAAGGATCAATCAATTTTTTATTATCATTAGGAAATAATTTTAATAAATAATATATTATTTCTAAAAGCGTTCGAGGTTCTAGCATTTTATGTGCATGGTATATATATAATAACTCCTGAATCGTATAGGGTTGTACATTATGAAACATAAGAATAGGCGAAATATCTTTATCCTTTAAGTAATTTAATGTATGAATTGCATCTGCAATTACCTCAACATCTGTTAATGGATTGATACCAATAAAAACAAAAGCTCCTACACCAAAACTCTCAGATTTTGCTAATTCTACAGCATTTTCAAAAGTGTTAATATCTAAATATTTATTATATAATATATTTCTAACAAAATTATTTCTACTTTCAAAACCAAAAAGAATTTTAGAATTTAATTCTTTTAATAAATGTATTGTGCTGTTAAATTCAGTAGTTAATTCAGATGCTCTTAGAAAATGCTCTGCATGCGTTTCAATATGTAATGCAAAATTTCTATTACTCTTTTTAGAGTAACTATTAAGTAGTTCTAATATCTGATTCCTAATTTTAGTAGGAAATTCGAATTGATCAAAGAAAGAACCAGTAGGAGTTAAAACAAAACTTATAGGATTAGTTCCAGCTTCAAATGTAACAACACCTTTTTGATTATCTAATACAAGTTTATTAAAATTGTTAAGAATATACTTTGTCTGTTTAATTAAAGATTTATAAATATCTTCTTCTGGTAAATTAACCTGCGGCATTCTTGAATAAAAACAAGGTGTACAACAACCCTTTTTTGATTTCTGGCATGGTAATCCTCTTAATATAAACTCTGGCCAAGGACCGATTGAATCAGATATTGAACCACCAAAAGGTGTGGAATACACAGTATTTCTTTTTGGTGAGGAGTGATAATATGAATCTCTAAGTCTCAATGTTATTTCTCGAAGTAATCTTGTAATTGTTCTTTTATCATTAGTAATATAGTTGGGAAAGCTAATTTTCTTTATTAATTCCAGTACATTCATTAAAATTAATCCTCCACTTAGAAAAAAATCATACTTGTAGTAATAAAGCAACTGAAATAGTACAACCAATCTTAATTACTATATGTGTTTCAGAATAAACATTAATTGTTTTAAATGAAATATCTCTTATTGATGCTGCGTTTAATAACATGTCTTTGACAATTTGTTCACATTCTAATTTTTCTAGAGCGCCAGAATGTTCAAATATTAAACCATAATCAGAGTCATTTTGTGGCAATGCAACACCTATACTAGAACATATTTTTGTACCTGGTGATTCATTAATTAATGAACTTAATACGCAAGGTATAAAATTAGCAGGTTTAATAATTTTTTGAACAATAATATCTTCTAAATTTAATAATTTAGTCGCTGGAGGTAATATACTTGATACTTTTATTAAATTCAAATGCCCTATACCTGCATTAATAAGTGCGTTATCGAAAGCATTTAATTTATATTTTCCTTCTGCATGCCCAGTTGTAATAACAACAGTATTTGGCCTTTCCCACATGATATTCACCTTGTTTATCTATATTTAACCAGAGAATAGACTGCGAAGTCTCTTTATATTATCCTGAAATGTTTCATATATAAAATCTATTGATTTTTTAATTCTCTTTATTATAGTATTGTGGCGCACAATGTTTCCAGCATATATAAAGCTTTAGCGTATCCAAAATTTAGGCAAACAGAGTGAGCCATACATGCTGTGTTTGGTAACGTTGCAATCTTACTGCTTACTGTTCTATCTAATACTATAGTAATATTCATCTTCATAATAAGATTCTTCTCTTTGTTCTTTGAGTCTGGAATAGGACAGTGAACTTTCATCTATTTTTGCGTATTTACCCTTTCGGGTTTGTTTTAAAAAAGTTAATAACGCCTTCTCTTTATTTTGTCTTAATTCTTTCCTCTTTACTTCCATGATTTTACCTCCTTATTCAACAATGATTTTCCTTCTTGTTTGCATTTCAACTTGGTTCTTAATACCTAATAAGTCTATTTCGAAGCCACATTTACAAATAATTTTAGTATCTTTTGGAAAAGGTATAAATCCTTTATTTTTGAAGTCTACATCAATCTGGGGATTAGGAGCAAGTTTTGCATATATTTTGTGAATTTCCCCGCACTTTGTGCATTTTTGCTCAATTTCAGCTACATCAGGAATTGGTTTTTCTGGTATTTTTATTGGAGTTCCAATAGGAACAGCTTGTCTAAATATTTTGTTATCTTGAGTTGCAAATATCTTAAAAGATGTGGTAGTATCAAAAAGTAGCCTACAAACTGTTTGGATTCTATACACAATCTCAGCCAATTTTGGGTCATTGTCTACCCTTGTTATCTTTACCCCAATTTCCTCTAAATTATCAATTTTTATTGACCTTCCATGTAATCTCCATTTAGAATGATTTGTTAATTCCTTTGCAATCTCCTCTGCTCGTTTCCTTTTCATTTCTTCAGTTACAGGTATTTTATTGGTTTCGGTAACAGTCCAGTTTTTGAATTTGTAATTTATCAACCATTCAACTACCAAATCTTCAGCAAATTTTAATGCATGGAATACACTACCTAACTCACCAGGGGTAATCTGTGCTACTATTGTAGCGTCAAATGGGTTTAACTTATCTTGTTTTTCTGCTTCTTCCCTTTTCTCTTCAACCCATTCCATGTAGTCATATGCTGATACTATAGAACGTCCAATTTTCATTTGCGCATCAATCGGTCCCAAGCTCCCAGTTTCAGTCATTAAAATTTCGTTACCTGATAAAACAATAATTGTGCCGGCGCTCTTGGCCTCCCCAGATACTACAAAGGAAACTGTATTAAAAGTATTGTGTAAGAACTTGACTATTTCTTCTGCTGTTTCGCCACTGCCTCCCGGTGTTTCGATATACATATCAACCTTCTGAAAGTCTTTTTTGCTTGCCAATAAATCACGAATTACATAAAAGTCTGCTTGCTCTAATGGAATAGCAGGAATTGGTTTCCCAATCGCTGCGGCGTATACAAATAAATAGGTATCTCTCAATCTATTGTATTCCGATACTAACTTCAATAACTCAGATTCTAATTCAGAACCACTTAATTTTCTGTTGATATACTCATTCATTAAACTCATGTTTCATATCCTCCTCTCAAACTTGCATATCGCCTAATTTAAAATCACTTAAACACTTCGTTTATGCTCCCAAATTGGCGTATTTTCGAAGTGTTTCGTTACCCCATTAAATAGTAAACATCTAACGGGGTTTATATGCAACTATAGGTAAAGCTTCAAACCGTAACTTTTTGTTATTTTCATCTATCATTAAAATCTAGATAGATTTTAATTTGTCTGACATCATATTGGCTAACGTGGGTATAGATTTTTATGTTTGCCATAAATTTATTTTATTAATTCTTTGGTAATCTCTGTAACTGTCTGAATAAAAGATTCTAACTTTGTTAAAGTGAAAGAAATACAAGGAATATCGGCTTTTCTTGCAAGACTATCTTATATATACGACAATAATTTAAAAAATCCTTCTTTTTTAGAAAAATTTATTGATATTAACTGTAAAAAGCAATCACGAGACAAGTTCCTGTTTGCATAGGATTACAAAGACAAGTTTGATAATTTGATTAAAATCCAAACTTTTAACTACTTTCGACGAAGCAAAGAAATATAATTTTAAATAAGGAACATCCTATTTTTTCTATGGTTTAGCTTTCCCTTTTAAGAGGTCTTTCTTTAAGACGTCTACTATAGTAATACCTAAAGCCTCAACCATCTGGTTAAGAAACTCCTCAACTCCTATAGGTTCTCCGCTAAAAGTGACCAAATTATTGACCTGGCACCCCTTCCCTATTTATCTTAATCCTTTTCAATTCTTAACATTATTGGAAACAATATCTGATTCCTTAACCAAGAATTAAAAAAGAACAAATATGTCAGTGCTAAATAATTGAATACTACCAACAACACCTTGTAATCTTTAAACGCTTCTGATACTTGTACGCTCAATGCAAAAACAATAGTAGCAGTACCATACATTATGTAAAGAAAATTCATGCTGTGATCTCCCCTTTTCACTGTTAAAGAACTATCGCCTCTTCGCCTTTTTTTCTTAATCCATATAACTAATTCCATCAACATTGATAGAAAAAGAACAAATAAAAGAATAATCTCTGTCGCTTTTAAAACAACTGCATCAGAGCACATTATCTTCTTCCTCCTTGATCTCTAATTTTATTATATCCCTGACCCACATTCGAAACAATCGCTTCAGTAAGTAGTAAAAACCATGAGATTAGTGAAAATAGGGACAAATCCTATTTTTCTTTAGCTTAGCTTCCAGTTTACGAAGTTTTCCTTTGGGACGTCTATCTATAATAATATCTAAAACCTCAACCATTTGGTTAAGAAACTCCTCAGACCCCATAGGTATTCCGCTAAAAGTTACCGAATTATTGACCTGGCACACCTTCCCTATTTGTCTAATTTAAAAGTAAAATATTAATTGTCTAAGAAAATGGGATGGTACCTAATTTATTAAGACTTTCCCAGTCAATATATTTTTTAGGTAAATTGTTATTGAGTGGTGGAACTTCACCATGCCTTATAAAGTAGCACTTTAATAATCGTTCCTCCTCCTTCCTAGCTTCAATTTTATTCCGCAACTTCTTAAAGGAATATTGGATTTTATAATTATTGTATCTTCCTATAAAGTTGGTATATTTCTTTATAAGATTCAATCTTTTCCCTTCTGCGTGAGCACATCCCTTTCCTTCCATTGCACTACGAAAACATTTTATCCGTTTTCCTATATCTTTTGAATTACCTATCTGAATAATTCCATCCTTATCTTTATCAAGAAATCGAGTAATCTCAATAGGATAATCTTTTAAGTCAGCTAAGCGTATTTTATAAACTCCGCACCCTTTATAACTTGCATTCTTTTCAAGATCTACCCACTCATTCCATCTTGACATGCTCAATCTCCTCACTAAAACTAGGCATTTCGCTTAATAGTAACGGTGTAAAAGTAAGTTTAGCGAAGCCGATTTTGGACGGAGCGAAGTGTAGTCTTTTACTCCGTGTTATGTGTTGTGTGGCAAAACATCTTAGGGGGTCTTACGGGGTCAGGTCTTGCAATATCACTTTTCCTCTTCCCCCTCAATTTTCTTAATTAAAATAGATACATCCTATTTTTTCTGTGGTTTATCTTTCCCGTTTACGAGGTCTTCCTTTAGGACGTCTATCTATAGTAATATCTAAAGCCTCAACTATCCGGTTAGAAACTCCTCAGGCCCCATAGGTTTTCCGCTAAAAGTTACCAAATTATTGACTTGGTACAACTTCCCTATTTATCTAATTTAAAAGTAAAATATTAATTATCTAAGAAAATGGATGTCCTATCACAGTCTGCGCTTTATCTATTCATTCTTCTCCATTTATATTACCCAATCTGACCCCTCATGATGTCTGGTATTTACTTGCTCCCAGCCCCAGAGCAATTGCCCCAGTCTCACGGCATCAGCATTTTTCTTCAGGCAATTGAAGAATTGTTCATGTATTTGTTCATCGCTTTTCACAAATTTAACCATAAAATTACGGTTCTCCCATTCTTGAAGTGATTTTCCTTCCCAATCGGTTTTGATAATAAAGGACAAACCAGAGAAAGGACCGTCTTTGTTGTCATTCACTTCTTTCAGACATGTTATTTTCAGTGGAAATTCAACTCCAAGTTCATAAACAAGCTCTGAAACATTATGGATATCCTTCTCCTCTCTATATTTTTGGGGAGGTAAATGAGTCAATGGAACACAATGACCCATTTTCCCTCTTGTCAGATGAATAGCATGCAAGCCCTCGGCTCTTGCAAACATCGCACACATTCTGTCTCCGGTGAGAAAATATATTCCCTTGTGAAAGCATATTTTGCCAAAAAAGTTTATTATCTGTTTTCTTATCAGTTCATCCCGAACTGTATTTTTGCCTGAAAGGTCAATATCAGATGGCATCTCTCCTGTAAGCGATATAGCAACACCTTCCAAATCTGCGCAGGCATTTATTTCCATAAACTCCTGAAGTGCACGGCAAGCTACCCGCCTGTTATGGGTACGTTGTGTATCTTTGTCATCAAAGTATTCTTTAGACTCAGTTGCTTTGTGTTCTATTTCTCCCGTGCTTATTACACTTGCGACGAGTGTAATCCAGTTTGGTGTATCTAAATAGGGATAACGAGCAACACCAACAAAAGAATCTAATAATGCAGCAGTTGTCACACTGTGATAGAAACAAGTAGTATCAAGCCCAATGAGAACATCGTCAAACCTGCACATATCTTTAGCAAGTTCTTCTAATTTAGGGGAAGTTAGGAGCCCCATTCGCATTAAGGCTGATTCAATGGAAGATTTCACATACCGACAGGTCTCTACCGTTATTGGCAAACTGCTGCCCGCAGATAAAGGGGCATACATAATATTTTTATTACCTTTGCTATCAGTAAATATATATATTTTGCCAAGTTCAACCATCTCTCCTGTGATTTTTTTAAGTGAGAGACTAGAATTTGTCTCTCTAAATATTTTTTTCTCTTCATCCGACCACCCCAACTCAATATTCATTTTATCAGGGCAAGTGATATGTAATTTTCCTCCTTCCTTAAGCATAGTTGAAAGAATGAATTCTAATTCACAGATATTAAATTTCTGTGCTACACCAGCTTTCCCTTTTTTGATTACATATGATTGTAATGCTGGTGATTTTTTTGTCCTTTGCTTTAATAATATTCGGGATGGCATGGATTTTACTATTCTGTCAAAAAATTCTTCTTGAATCTTATCCTTTAAAAAATCCTTAAATTCTTTCCACAATTTTTTTATTTCTCGCGGGGCATTAGGATCTTTTTCACGATAGACCATTAGGGCTTCTATAATAGCATATTCTTCCTTCTCTAAGTACTTTCTCTTATCACTTCCGAATTCATTTTTGTTGAAATTTTTCAGAGCATCATATTTTTCTAATTTTTGGTCAAAATCCTTTCCTTCAGCGATATCTGAATCTGAAGGTCTCGGCCGATCAAAACTTGTAAGGTTAACAATTAGGTTGGATACTTTGGGGTATCCATTACCAATCTTAGTCTTTTGCCCCCTGTTACTAATCTTGGTCCTTTTCGAACTAAGCCATAGTAAACCTGGTGCACAAACTCTTGCCAGTAGGTTTGCCAGGTCCGTAGTCCTGCTGATTGAGCGGCTTGGAGCAATGAGGGTAATTATATCGTTCTTATCATCGATACAATATCCTCGAAACAACAAGGAATACACGGAAAGCACATAATGTCCCAGCGGACGATTCCTAACCAGCAATTTAACTTCTTTTACCGATGCCATTTTTATTCCTCCTTCGCATTTTACATGCTTAATTTCTTAAAATACGATAAAAACATAATAAAGAACTGTCTCCCGCCATACTTTAATCATTTGAGAAGACACTGGGAACCTGGAATTATCAGGCCCCTTACAAAAAGTTAGAAAAAATTACCGAAATATTGAGCTAGTACAACCGTCCCCTTTACACTATATGGAATTTTATTTGACTTTGAGGGCTTTGAACTCCTCCATCAGTTCATCTAAGTCTTTAAGGAATTGTTTCTTGGAAACATTTCTACTTTGAAGCTGTGAATAAATAGTTAGTCTTTCGTCAACACCACCCAAAATTGTTTTAATAAGGGTGTAGGTTGTGTCTACATTCACATGGAATTTTTTTATTCTCATTGAACAAATTAAGACAGTTGTTTGACCTAAAACTTTTGTTCTTGGTTCAAGCCTTGTTGAATACTCAAATTCTGCTTCATTCTTTACTTTTTCTGATAGGATTTTTTCTGCTCTCTGATGCTCTCCTAACTTGTAACAAGACTCACCGTAACCAAACCAAATCCATTTGTTTTTAAGTGGTACTTCATAAAAAGTTTTTTTTGCCATTTTGTAATATTCAATGGATTTTTCATTGTCGCTTTTAGAAAGGTTTCTACCCACCTGATAATAAATGTTACCTAATGTCAATCCTACGTTACTTTTGACTTCATCGAATTCTTTACTATCAATTTCTTTTTTAATATTATCATATAGCGATTTTATCTCAGGTAGAATTTTTTCTGGAGAGTAATTAAGGATATCAAAAGACTTTGATTCAATTTTTATTCTTTTAAGCTCGTATTTCATTGCTCCTGTTGCAAATCTCGAAGCAAGTTCAAAGTTTAAAGCTGCGTCCTCATATTTTGCCAAGTTGTTTTGTTCATATCCAATCCAATATAAAGCCATGATTTGCAATTGGTCTGGAATATTTTCCTGATCTTTTGCTAGTTTCCAATATTCTATTGCTGATTTGAAATGCTGGTTTAGATGAAATTCCATTCCTCTTATAAAGCAACAGTGAGGGAGTAGAGCAGTTTCCTTCTCTAACATGCCTAGATTAGTCTGTAACGACATAATTTCTGAAGCAAGTGTAAGTAAGTTAGACCTAACGGCTGAGTTCTCAACCAATACTTTAAAGTTCTTGTGTGCTTTTGCTTCTTCAAGCAGGTCTCTGGCTTCTTTTTCTAATGCCTTATGTTTCTTGTTTAGTTTCTCTTGAATTGCCTTGTAAGCGCGTTCGCTTGCTTCTCTTGCTAACTCTAATGTTTGGTTAACTAAAGTTAATGTTTCCATTGATTGAGAAAAGATTTTTCTATCTCTTACAGTAGATTCTCGCTCTTTTTTAAGAGCCGAAGAATAAGTCTCACTTGACCTCTTTCTATCCGTACTCCAACTTATCCCGGAAGTAATTACCCCAAATATTAAAATGATTGAAATTAAACCCCCAAAAATGCTGAAGAATATAGTTAATGTATCAAGCGATTTCGTCAAGACTGCATTTTGTGTCTTTAAGTCTTGAATGTCTTCAATTAACTTCTCGATTTTATCTGGATCCTCATCTTTGACATTTTTTTGCAGTTCTTCAATGTTTTGGTCTTCTATAATATTTGTAGTGACTTCCTGTGCAAAAGAATAAGTAATTACAAAAATCAATATTGTAAGAAAAAATATCATCAAGAGTATCCTTGTTGGTTGTCGAGTAGACATCTCTTATAACCTCCTTTGATTATTTAATTCCCCTCATAGGGCCGTGCTTGTGAATTTCCTAAACACGGCTCTTTAGCAATGCCTCCCTAATAGATAAATAAATAGGGTCTTTATTATTGAGAATAAATGCAATTAAAATTTATTTAACCATATTAATATTATATAAGCGCAAAACCCATTCAATTTTAATGCGATAAAAATAATAAAGTTAAAACATAAATATCCAAATAAAATAAAAAAGACAGAATAAGAAAATAATTATATTAATTTCTTACTCTGTCCTTTTACCTGAGAGATTCTTCCTATGTAATTAGGAAATAACTCTTTTAGTTAACCCTGCAAGGGTTTTCCTAAAGATTAGGAGTTGCCCCGTCGGTGCTTTTTTGTATAAAGCTCTCCAGAGTTCTGTCCGGTAACAGTCCTTTCGCCTGAAAGTTTGGATACTTTTGGTATCTTGCCTCTTCGGCGCTTTTTCTTAATTTAAAAAAGAAAAAGTCTCTCCTGTTACCTTCATACAGGTGACAATATTAAATTGATTCAAAATTATAGAAATATAAAAAAGTTATTTAAGAGAAATATTTCATGTACTATATATTAGGTACACTACACAAGTTTTAAAAATCCTGCTTTTTGCCAAAAATAAAGAACCAAAACTTTAATTCAAGAAAAAAGTTATGCCAAATGTTGAGATCTGACCCCTCTTATTTCTACATATCTATAAAAAGTTTGATATTCTATCTTTTAAGCAATAAAATTTACTACCTTTTGCGCATCCTTTATTCTCTTCTTATTTGGATTAATCGAGTTGACTATCATTTCGTCCCCACCTCTTAATAAAAAAAGCCTGACCTTAATAAGAGCCAAGCTTCTACTATTTTTATAGAATATATGATATAAAAAAACAAGAGCTGAAAGAACAGTAAGGACTTCGGCTCTGTTCAAGCCTGCTTACATTCTTTTGGATAGAGATAAGCGGTCTTGTATTTTTAAATAAATTATATATAATAATTAGAATTTTGTCAATAATTTATCGTTCTAAAGTTATTGTCTCTGTGCCCAAGCTCTCTTGGCACAACGTTTTGAACAAAATACATGGTCTAATCTTGCCGGAATAAAAATTTTAGGTCTTATGGGGTTAGGTCTTGCAATATCACTTTTCCTCTTCCCCCTCAATTTTTTTAATTAAAATAGGACCACATCCTATTTTTTCTATGGTTTAGCTTTCCATTTTACGAGGTCTTCCTTTAGGACGTCTATCTATAATAATACCTAAAGCCTCAACCAGCTGGTAAAGAAATTACTCAGATCCTATAGGTTTTCCGCTAAAAGTTACCGAATTATTGACCTGGTACACCTTCTCTATTTAAATTTTAAGGAGCATAGATTTTCCAGGTGTTTCCAACTTTCTGTAGATAATAATATCCTGAAACACTATCGCTATCAAAATAATAACCGGCAGTTACATACAAGGTTACGTTGATAT
>Ga0209979_1003281_pt1 | contig 14400 bp, 9 predicted proteins | sample AnhtaG_FD_183114 | JGI IMG/M metagenome (GOLD analysis project Ga0209979, IMG submission 183114) | Deep subsurface microbial communities from Anholt, Denmark to uncover new lineages of life (NeLLi) - Anholt_01485 metaG (SPAdes) (version 2) | ecosystem: Environmental > Aquatic > Marine > Oceanic >...
CCTTATATAGAGTCTTAGTGGTTTGTTGGTTTATGTTATCAGCAATATATTATCGGCGAGAGCCAAGATAAGTTTAGGTAGTTCACTACTCAACCTCTCGGATTGGCTTATTATGTGGAGAACGGCAGTTCCTATCAGCAAGGGATAGAATCGATGTGGCAAAGTCCATTGAGGGCCTGTTCAGAATTCAGCCGCCTATCGGGATTAGGAGCAGGATTATCTCATATTACATATATTGAAAAAGTCGGGAGTATTGCTTAACTTATGATCTCACCATCCAAAATGTTTTGAAGACGTGGAGATATGATAAGGTGCGAAAGACTGAAGCATGAGTTCTCTCAGGAGTCAAGAAGTGGGGATCTCTGAATCTCATAATGACACGACTTGGGGTAGGAGCACAGTGTTGAGCGCCATCTTGGTCGCGGTTGTCTCTTTTACTGTTTATCTGCAAACTGCCTTCAGGACTATTACCTGGTGGGACAACAGCGAGTATTCATTAGCCGCTATAACTTTCGGAATAGCACATCCACCGGGCTCGCTTATCACAACAATTCTGGGATGGATCGTAACCAAACTTCCCCTCGGAATCCCAAATGTTTTCAAACTCAATCTTCTTGCCGGGGCAGTGGCGGCGGTAACCACAGGACTGGTCTGTCTTATCGTTTGGGGTCTTTTTCAGAGCACCAACTCGACAAAGAACATAAGACCGGGCAAGCTTTCGACTGTTGCGGTGCTGACAGGGGTGGCAATTGGAGGGCTCACCTTCGCTTTCAGTGAGACAGTTTGGCTTTACGCGGTCAAGTTCACGCCTTACATCTTTACGGCCTGCTTAACTGCCGTAATTCTTTGGGCCTTGCTGCGCTGGTGGGAGCACGCCGAAGAGGAGGGTGCTTTTCGGTGGTTGTTTCTTGTTACTCTCCTGTTCGGTCTGGACTTCAGCGTCCATCGGACCAACCTTCTAATGTTGCCAGGGCTTTTTCTCTGGATATTGCTCCGGCGTCCGCGGACTCTAACTTCCCTGAGAACTTGGATAAGCGGTGTCTTCGGTTTGGTCATCGGATTATCTTTTCATTTGCTGTTGATACCTCTGGCTGCAAAAGGTCCCTTCCCGAACTCCGGCGATCCAAGTTCCTGGTCACGTTTCTGGGATTACATCACCCTTAAGCAATACGGCGGCGGGTGGCTTGTAAATCTTCTTCCCCGAAAGGCGCCTTTCTTCAAAGCTCAGGTGATGGATTATTTGAACATCTTCGCAGCCAATTTTCTCTCATTTGACGGCAAGATTGGCTTGTTGGGCCTCTTGCCTGCAGTCGCTGGGTTGCTCGGTCTTCTGATACTTTGGCGGCGCAATTGGAGATTGGCGCTGGGACTCACTATTTTCTTTCTGTTCGCCAGCCTGGGAGCAGTGCTCTATTTCAACATCCCCGCCGATTTTTTTCGTTCTTTCGACCGGCATTACCTACCATCGTTCGTCATTTTCTCAATTTGGCTGGCATACGGTCTCGGGTCTTTACTTCTGCTTAGCCTAAAGCTGTTACAGCGTTATCGCTGGATGATGATTGGGCTGGCTGCTCTTCTGCTCATTGCCCTGCCGGGAAGCCAACTTGCAAAGAACTTCAGACAGATTGATGGATCCGACAACTACTTCAGCTATGATTTCGGGAAGAACCTGCTCAATACCCTCCCACCCGATGCGATTGTCTTTACGAACGGTGATAACGACACCTGGCCCCCGTGGTATTTGCAGATTGCGGAGGGATACCGGCCCGACGTTACCCTCATAAATCTTTCCCTGTTCAATACCTCCTGGTTTGTGGCTCAAGTCATGGCCAGAGATCCCGATATCCCCCTTGCGCTTTCAAAAGAGGAGCTTGCAGGGCTTCGTCTGCGACCCTGGAGCGATACCAGTATAGTAGTTCCGGTAGAGGGCGATCACGAAACTTTTCAGTTGTCAGCGGAAGTTGCCATACCGGAATCTGTCTATTTTCAAATTCGACCCACTGTGAAGGAATCATATCTGCGGGTGCAGGATTGGCTGATAGTTCAGCTCATCACCGATAACGTCTGGAGGCGACCGATCTGTTTCTCAACCACTGTTTCTCGGCACAATCGGATAGGACTGCAGCCATACCTTCGATTTGAGGGGTTAGCCTGGAGGTTGATGCCTGTCCCATCCCCACCCCTCAACAGAGAACTGCTTCGGAGGCATCTGTTTGAACGTTATGTCTATCGCGGCTATGCCGACTGCGGTGTTTTGATAGGTGATGAGACCCGAGGTATGGGATTTAATCTATTGAGCGCATGGTTTTATCTTGCCCAGGCTGAAATGGAAAGGGGTAACGAAGTTGAATGCCGGAAGGTGAAGGAACGGATGCTCAGTTTACTGCCGCCTGATCGCCTTGAGCCTCTTCCCTCTCAGTTGCGAGAAGCGATTGACAAGCTATGTGAGTAACCTGAGCAGGGTCGTCAAATTCAATCAGCGCTTCAGGTCCCTCGCTGTTGACCGCAGAGGAATCAAGATGTATATGAATACAACGAGTTGCGGGAAAAGAGAGTTCTCGGTCAGTTGATCCAACAGGAGGAAGAAAAATGAAGGGTAAGACCAAAATCGGAATCATCATCTGCGACCGCTATCGGATGTGTGCTGGAGGCAAGTGCCTGAGAGCTCTCCATAACAGAGAGGGGGCGTTTAGCATTTACAGTGAGGGGGAAGTGAAATTGGTTGGATATGCTACCTGCGGTGGTTGCCCCGGCGGAAATGTTGAATATGCTCCGGGGGAAATGGTTAAGAACGGGGTGGAGGTAGTTCACCTTGCGACCGGATTGGTGGTCGGATATCCCCCATGTCCCTACATAACCTCTTTCCGGGACTTCATCAGAACAAGATACGGAGTAGAGGTGATAATCGGGACGCACCCAATTCCGCAGAAATATTATGACGTCCATATGAAGTTGGAGACGTGGGAATCTGCGGAGTGGAAAGAGATTATAGCGCCGACGTTGGGGGATGAGAAAAACCGTTTGTCTTACGATTGATAACGTATGAGCAGATCCGAGAGAACCCATGCTCAAATTGCAGATAGCTTCAGGAGCACGCTTGAGCTGGGTCTCACCCTTCGGGGATTGCTCTTTTCAATCGCAGGGTTCCGCTGGCCAGGATGGTTACATATCACATTTCAGACAACTCTATAAGGAACAATTATTCCGCCATTTCAGGGGAAAGGAGAAAAAAGGATGAAAGATAATTGGAGGATATCAGACCGGGTTGCGCAGATACAGAAATCTGCAATCCACGAGATGACGAGATTGTCAAAAGAGGTGGAGGACGTGGCGTTTCTCTCCTGGGCAAAACCGACCTCCGACACCCCGGAACATATCAAAGGAGGGGCAATCTTCGCTATAGAGAAGGGGCTTGTAGGTGGATATTCTGAGAACTCCGGTCTGCTGGAGTTACGGGAGGAGATCGTCAAGAAGCTGAAAAGAGACAACCGGATAGATGCCAATGTTTCCCAGATATTAGTTACTGTGGGCGCCATCGAAGGATTGGTGGCGGCCGTGATGGCTTCGATTGATCCCGGCGATGAAGTCATTCTGCCCTCTCCAACCTATTCCACCCATATTCGTCAGGTTGTTATCGCCTCGGGGAAGCCGGTTTTGGTCCCCACAATCGAGGCGGAGGGATTCATCCTGGACATCGAGGCCATCAAAAACGCAATCACGCCCAGGACAAAAGCTATTATGTACTGTTCCCCGAGCAATCCAACCGGCACTGTCTTCTCCGAGAAACAACTTCGCCAGTTGGCCCAGGTTTCTCTGGAGAACAACCTGATGATCATCACGGATGAAGCTTACGAGTATTTTACCTATGATGGTCATAGGCACTTCAGCATCGGCTCAATTCCGGAAATGAGAAAGAGTGTAGTCAGCTGCTACACATTTACAAAGACCTATGCCATGACCGGCTGGCGGATTGGTTACCTGCATGCAGACGAAGAGTTGATTCCCCAGATTACGAAGGCTCATATCCCCTTTGCAATCTGTGCTCCGGTGGTCTCTCAATATGCGGCACTTGCGGCTTTGAAAGGTTCCCAAGACTGCGTCGCAGAATTCAGGGAACACTACCTCTCGGCTCGGAATTTGATGTGCGATCGTCTTGACGGTCTGCATTCAGTTTTCGAATACCATAAACCGGATGGCTCCTATCTTATGTTTCCCAAGATACTATTGCCGGAAGGCGAAGACTCCACCACCTTCTGCAAGAAGCTTCTGAGGCAGGCCAAAGTTTCAACTACACCCGGAATAGCTTTTGGACCGACCGGCCAGGGGCACTTGAGGTTGTCGTTTTGCGTCCCTGAAGAGGAGATAAATAAAGCATTTGATAGAATGGAGACTTACTTCAAGTAGCCTTTCGAAAAGATGATCACTATTAGATGTGCGAAGTGCAAAAGGAAGATATTCAAGTATGAGAAAATCGGGAAAGGTCGATTGTGGCATTGTTGGTATGATCGAATAATTGAGGATCGCAGCCTCCGGAGTGGAAATGAAGTCAGATGTGAGTGCGGGAACCTGATCGGCATCGCTGAGAGAAAATGGATCAAGATGAAGCAGCAATCTTTTGAGTGCTCCGGGGCGATAACGAAGAGGTAGGAGTCAATTTGACGCCCACCCGTTGGACGGCGCATGTCGGATTGAGAGAGCTTTGCCCCAGAGACAATCCGGAAGTCAGCAGAGGTTCTGTTAGACACAAAGCTTCCCGGAAAGAAATGATGAGATGCTCCAGGAATATACTGCCCTGCACCTTGCCAGACTCATGCCCTCCCTCAACCTTGAGAGAGTGATTTCGTAACAGCAAACTGCAATCTAATCGAATTCATCTGGGGCTAAATAGCGTCCGCCCTGACAGCATTTTGAACAGTTGGCGGAGCTCGTTTTTCCTGTTGTGGCCCCTCGCATTGCCCCAATTTGCCTGAAAGCCCCCACAACAAATTGCTAACTAATCGGACAGCCTTAACCTAAAACCAGGCAGAAGTGATCCGATTTAGTAATGTTTGCTTTGACTCAGTTATCCATTTCCCCGTTGCATTCGGACAAATCGCAGGGAGGTTGAGATGAGCGTGAAATCACAGATAGTCGTGACGGCTGTTGTCTTGGCATTGCTTCTGAATTTGGGTATTTTGTCGGCAAATGCCCAGGTGCCGAATAAGGCACCGCAGTTACCGGAAAGGGAGGGGGATCTGCCTCCCGGGACTGGTTTTGTTCCACCTCCGATGGATCTCTCCCATTTGACTGGGGAGAGGGTGCCGGAGAGGTTTGAAACCTTAGTGCTCCCGATCCGGTGGGATTGGCGAGAGCAGGGCAAGGTCACTTCCGTTAAGGACCAGGGTACTTGCGGCTCCTGCTACGCTTTTGCCTCTATGGCCAACATCGAATCCAAGATGTTAACGGATGGTGCTGGCACCTTCGACTTTTCCGAGAACAACGCTAAGGAGTGCAACTGGTATGAGACCAGTTGCGACGGGGGGAACTTTTTCAAAATGGCAAGCTGGTTCTCTAAGAAAGGCACGGTGCTGGAGTCGTGTGATCCTTATGTGCCCTGGGATACAACCTGCAAATCGACATGTAGCTATGGGAAAACCTTGCTGGACTGGCGGATCATATGCGGAGGCACTGTTCCCACTACGAGCGTCCTTCAGCAGTATGTCTACACTTACGGACCAGTCTATACCGCATTATACGCTGGTGACGATAACGATACCACCTGGCGGAGCGCATTCTCCAACTACGATGGCTCCTACACGCTCTATTACACCGGCAGCTGGACACCCAATCACGCGGTGTTGATTGTCGGCTGGGACGACACCCTCTCTCACGCAGGTGGGTACGGGGCCTGGATTGTCAAGAACAGTTGGGGCACCAGCTGGGGTGGGACTTGTGGTTACGGCTCTGAAGGTGGCTATTTCACCATAGCCTATGGCTCCGCCAGCATCGGGATGTATTCCTCCTATATGCACGACTGGCAGAACTACGACCAGAACGGAGAGATATTGTATTACGATGAGGGTGGCTGGACAGACAATTGGGGTTACAGTGATGTAACCGCATGGGGGCTGTGCAAATTCGTCCCGGCCTCAACGAGTTACCTCAGCAGGGTGGAGTTCTGGACGAACGATACCACCACCGATATTGGTGTTTACGTCTACGACGATTTCGATGGATCGAACCTCAGTAACTTGCTGACGAGTAAACTAAACACCAGCTATGATGAGGCCGGCTACCATTCGGTGGCCTTAGATTCACTCCCTCAGATTGCGGGCGGCAACGATGTCTACGCAGTCGTCAAATTCACGAATTCAAGTTACCTATACCCTCTCGTGGCCGATGGTATAGGTCCAAACGAGACCGGGATTACCTATATAAGCAGTAGCGGCAGTAACGGCTCCTGGTATGACCTCGGAGCAGGCGAAAGCCAGGACATAGCTATCCGGGTTCGTATGACCGCATATTCCGGCGTAAACACCGAGAGTCTTCTGGAGTTCCCGGAATCCTTCATCGTAACGCAAAACTATCCCAACCCCTTCAACGCCGGGACGACTATCGAGTACGAATTGCCCTTGAGCTGCGATGTCACCATCCACATCTATGATTTGCTCGGACGTGAAATTGAGACTCTCGTCAACAGTGACCAAAGCGCTGGCCATCACCAGATCGACTGGAATCCCCCTGACATTCCTTCGGGGATTTACTTCTACAAGGTTCAGGCCGGAGAATTCACAGCGACCATGAAGATGTTGCTTCTGAAATGATCGACTTGCAGTTGCCTTGGAAGGGGAGCCACCCGGCTCCCTTTTCAATTCGTGGAGAGTCAACTCCGGGGAGATAGACGCAGAGCCGGCAGCGGCAGCGATGGTTCCTCGTTTGTCTATCCAGCAAGTCGACTGATCTTGCCGACTATTTGCACCATCCCGGTTGCGCCGCCAAAACTCCATTTCGCTTGACAAAGCCGTGATCACTCCATACATTCAGCGTACTGCGATGGCTATCTTCTTTCTACCGCGGTAGCGTTTGCTTATTCACGCAGCGCAGATGAAGTCCACAATGAAACAAGAATCCGAGAACCACTGAACCTCTAACCCTTCGAAAGGAGGAACTACATGAAACGCTTCAGCACGTTTCTGGGGCTGGCAGTGCTGGCGACCTTTGTTCTGGCAGCCTTCCTGCCCGGGATGGCTTCAGAGCGGAGCTCAAAAAGTGCTGCCATGTACCGCCTGACGAGAAATTTCCCGGCGGTGCAGACCTACCAGCAAGGGGAGCGGATCACCCGACTGCACGGCCAACCTTTCGGGTTTGGCGCCAGTCCGGAGGAGACGGCGGAACAGTTCCGGCAGCATCACGCCGGCATCTTCCACGTTGAGCCCCAGGACCTCAGGCCGGTTAGCTTGCTTTTCGACGGCCGGCACACCCAGCCGGTTATGTACTTACCCGAGTTGGGCGAGCACAAGTTTACCCTGGTCTACTATTCTCAGTACAAGGACAGAATTCCGGTCTTCCGTGCCGACCTAAAGCTTCTGGTACTCAACCAGCGGGGTTACCCCCTGGTCTGGGCCGGTTCTGCTCTTCGCGATTTGGGCGATTTCGCTCCCGGAGATGTCAGCGTCAATCCCGCCCTGGCAGAAGGCGCAGCCCGGGCTTTCTCGTCTGGCCTGGTCAATTTCACCGAACCGAGGTTGGCTATCTGGGCGGGGGTCAATGACATGGAGGTTGAGCCCAAAGTGGCGATGGAATTCATCGCCGACAACGGCTTGGTGGCCACCGGGGATTACGAGAAATGGCTGTTCCTGGTGGACGCCCGCAGCGGCGAAATCCACTACACCGAGGATCTCATCGTCCACGTTGATGTTGAGGGCAATGTAAGCGGAATGGCCACCGACGGCAAGGGAGCGGATATTTGCCACCCGGAGGTCGCTACCGGTATGCCCTGGTCTCGGGTTTACATCCAGGGAGGCAATTCCGCTTATGCCGACTCCCTCGGCGACTTTGTCATCCCTAACGCTGGCAGTTCCCCTGTTACGGTGATATCCGATATTCGCGGTCACTGGTTCAGGGTGAACAATGAGGCGGGTGGCAATGCCCAACTCTCAATGGAGGTAACCCCTCCGGGACCGGCCAATTTCCTTCACAACGAAGCCAATACCGACGAGTATTATCGAGCACAGGTGAACGGCTACGTTCAGGCCAACGTCGTCCGCGACTTCACGCTTACCTACAACCCCACTTATCCCGGGCTTCAGCAGACGGAATTTCCGGTCAACGTCAATATCAGCAACTACTGCAACGCCTACTACGACTATACCTCCATAAACTTCTTCCGCGCCGGCGGCGGGTGCCCCAACACCGCATTTTCTACGGTGATACACCACGAATATGGTCACCATCTGGTCGCCATGGCCGGGAGCGGACAGGGTCAGTACGGCGAGGGTATGGGAGATGTGATGGGAGTGCTCATCACCGATGATCCGGGCCTCGCCTACGGTTTCTTCAGCAACTGCAACGAGCCTCTGAGGAACGCCGACAATGCCATCCAGTACCCCTGCACCGAGCAGATCCATTATTGCGGGCAGCTTCTTTCCGGCTGCGTCTGGCATACCCGCAACGAGCTGGTGATCACCAACCCCAACACCTACATAGACATCATCTCCAACCTGGCGGTTAATGCCATGTTGATGCATACCGGGGATATGATCACTCCACAGATCACGATCGACTACCTGGTTCTCGATGATGACAACGGGAATATTTATGATGGAACGCCCCACTGGAGCGATATCTGTACCGGTTTTGGCGCCCACAACATGGATTGTCCGGAGCTCATGTTCTTGGCGTTCTTCTATCCCAACGGCCTTCCGGAAATGATCAACCCTGCCGGCGGCACCAGAGTTCGGGTGGAGGTTTCGGGGGTCGTGGAGGAGCCGGTGCCTGGGACGGGGAAGCTTCATTACGATCTCGGGGCTGGCTGGGTCGAGATCCCCATGGAAGTCATCGCTGAGAACGTCTATGATGCGGTCTTCCCGGAGGCGGAGTGCGGGATCGAAGTCCGCTACTACTTCAGCGCCCAGACCGATCAGGGCAACATCGCCACAGATCCCACGAACGCTCCGGCGTCGAGCTACTCGACCGTCAGCGCCAGCGACCTTGTGACCATCTTTGAGGATGATTTCGAAACTCACCAGGGCTGGACGGTGGTGAATATTGACCTCCAGGACGGCGCCTGGGAGCGTGGTGTTCCGATAGGTGGCGGTGCGCGCGGAGATCCTCCCACCGACTACGATGGCTCCGGGCAGTGTTACGTCACCGACAACGAGTACGACAACTCCGACGTCGACGGCGGCCCCACCATGCTGATCTCTCCGACCTTCGATGCCAGCGGGGGGGAGGAGGCGTTCATCTACTACGCCCGCTGGTTCACCAACGATGACCGTGACGCCGACCGCCTTGACGTCCACGTTTCCAACGATGATGGCTCAAGCTGGGTTCTCGTTGAGAGCGTTCCCGACACCCCCGGTTGGGTTTATACGCGCTTCAAAGTCTCGGATTTCGTGACCGCGACGGCGCAGATGAAGGTGCGCTTCAGTGCCACCGACAATCCTAACGACTCCGTCACCGAGGCCGGCATTGACGCCTTCAAGGTAGTGGTGGTGGAGTGTGAGGAGCTGCCTTTAGTCTCCATAGAGATTATCCCTGATGACCCGCCCATCGTGGTGCCCCCCGGAGGTTCCTTCACTTACACTGGCATTGTCAGCAACAACACCCCCGACCCGCAGACCGTGGACGCCTGGGTCATGGTCACTCTGCCGAACGGCGATCCGTACGGACCGGTGAAGATGTTCGACAACATACGTCTTAGCCCCAATCAGACCATAACCCGGACCGACATCCGTCAGAGCGTTCCCGGGATGGCCCCGGCTGGGGATTACGTCTATACCGCCTATAGCGGAGATTATCCCTCGACTATTCTCGATGAATCTTCATTCGGGTTCACGGTGACCTCTGCCAGAGGTAGTGGTGGCGACGAATGGACCCTCAAGGGATGGTTCGACGAGGAGAGCGAGCTTTTGCCCCAGAGAACGGAGCTGTTTGGCAACCTCCCCAACCCCTTCAACGCCAGCACGACATTTAACTATGCCCTGGAGAAGGATGGTCACGTGAGCTTGGAGGTGTATGATCTGCTGGGCCGGAAGGTTACCACCGTGATCGACGATCATCAGACCGCAGGCTACAAGTCCGTCCGTTGGGATGCTTCTCGTTGTGCCTCGGGTGTCTACTTCTACAAGCTCACCGTCGGAGAGTTCAGCCAGACGATGAGGATGACGCTTGTGAAATAAGCATCACCGAGATTAGCGCAGATGAAAAGGGAGCCATTAAGGCTCCCTTTTTAGTCCGTGAGAATCGAAGGAGTCATATGGTACGTCGTGGCTCAGAGCATTGAGCAGTCAGGTACGAGAAGGAGCTGCCTTAACACCTGGCCACATCCACAATGCCGCTGGCTGTTGCCCCGGGTCCTCTGTTCAGACAGTGATTCTCATTCCCAAATGCTTCAAGGCGTCTCTGAAGCTTCTTATTCGCTTGATCCCCTCCCTGAAAGCATGCTGACAAGTTCGATATTTAGTGTATGCTTGCCTCTTGTTCCTGGGAAAATGATGAGCAATATGCCTGTAGTCTTTTATGTAGCTTCTCGCACCAGCAATACTATGCAAAGCGTTTCGGCATTGCTTGGCCTCAAGCATGGCGTCTAGGATCTTTGAGGCCGAGCCCTTCTTGAGAATTCCACGGTCAATCCACCCCCTTTTTGCAACCTTTTTCCCAACGTTGAGAACTATCCCCTCGACAATCTCGGTTAGTTCCTTTACTCCAGATCCCGCATTTTGGCAGTAGGTGTCGAAAGCCTCTTTCAGTCGGAGTTGTATCTTCTTTGGAATGTCCCTGATTTCAGCCTCAAATTCAGCCTTGGATATATGCTGCACTAAGGGGATACAGCCAAATCTCTTGAGCACCTTCCCCTGATGGTCCACTGTCAACAAACCGTAACCATGGGATTGCAGGTCTCTGACTTCGCGCTGCTTGGTACTGTCTAAGAAAGTCTCCTCTGGACATATGCAATAGACTGAAATGGGCATGTGAACGTCTAGTATGTCAGCGTGACGCAAGCGAAAGATCTCGGGGTACGGTGTCTCAGATGCCTCAGCAGCTATCGTCTGGTCATTACTTGGTTTGAAGTGAAGAGAAGGCCTCCATCGAAGTTTTGGATCAATCTCCTCGGAGATTGCTAGTGGCGGGCCCGCATATTCGCGCCGAAAATGCTTTGCGGCTGCTTTCAACAAAAAGCTCTCGCTTCGGGTAAGTCCATTTGCGGCCATGAGCTACGTCTCCAGGAGTGCCTTGAGTCGCCCATATAGCTCACGCAGTTGCTCGATAAAATCTTCGTCAAGCAGATCGCGCTTCTTGTCTTCGATCAGTTCAGCAAAATACTCGTTAAGGAAACCTACGTGTTGCGCGGCTTTTCGCTCATCGTATCCGAACTCGACAGTGTGCTTGTACACTTCCCGGATGCTAACATCATTATCAGGGTCGAATAACGTATTGAGCGCTCTTTCAGCCTTGCTCTTCTTAATGCCGATATTGTCAATAGCCGTTGCGATCTTGGACAGCTGCCTAAAGTCAGTTACAGAATCGATAGTGCCAGACCTGAACTTCTTGACTAACGTATTACGGACTTCATCTAATCGCTCTTCAAACTCTGGTAAGCGGTTCCTCACAGTCTTGAGGGCTCGCTCCATCTCGATGAAAAGGTCCTCGGATATGACTTGCTGAGGCTTGGGGAGCTCCAGTTCCTGTGTGAGCATCTCCTTAAAGTGATCCGGTAGATCGAGTAGCAGCTGACATCTGCGGATCTGGCCCCGTGTTAGTCCTGTTTGTTTGCTGAGGTCGCTTTCGTTCGGCTCGTAGCCACGCTCTTCTAGGAAGAGCTCCATGATCCTCTTAAGATTCGAGGCAATAGTGAAGTAGTCCCACTGTTCCCGCAGTGCGTGGATGTTTGACATGAGAAGTAAATTCTCCAGAGGGGAGGGCTTTTCCTGCACGACAGCTGGAATTGTTGCTAGGTTCAGCTTCTTGGCGCAAGTCCACCGCCTCTGACCGTCAATCAAGTGGTATACATCACCCTCCTGATATACGGTAACCGGTACCTGGACACCGTACTCGTTGATGGAGACCATAAGGGTTTCCATCTCCTCTTGCCGGAAAAACAGCCGGGGATTCTCAGGATTCGGCAGAATCCGGTCGGGAGGCATTAATCTTAACTTTCCGCTTTTTCTTTGCTTGGGCATTCCTACCTCGCGAAAAAGATCATCTCCGTCACGCTGTACTTTTCTTTGCCTTTTGAAGCACCAAGTGATGAGTGCTGATGAGGAACTAGCCTCGCGATCTCGCCATGCGAGAAATATTTCCTAAGCAGAGATAAGATGCTTCGCTTGGCATTAGGCAAGAGACCGTTCTCAGGGTAACTGACAACTAAATTGCTGCCCAGTTTCGCACACCCACCTATCATGTGATCAAATGCCTCCCGTACCTTGCTTTTCAAGGAGAAGTGGGAACTGAAGCGCTGTGCCCGGTAACGTCCTACGCCTGTTGAGCGTGGATAATCGTACAGTATCAATGTCTCATACAGGTGGTAGTATCTAGAGTATTGATCATCTGTATATGGCGGATCAGCATATATGATAGAGGGTAGATCTGCGGTCGACGACAGCCTCTCCAGAAGGCTCTGCGCATCCTCCTGGAAGACCCTATTTCTCGTTCTCCATCTGCCACCGCAAATTGGAGCAAGGTGATCCAGAGAACCCAACCACGCGACCCAGACAGATTTTCTCCTTTGTGAGAGGTAAGTTCGCTTGTTTCTGTCCTTAATCTTTATGTACTGCGCGAAATGTCCGGTTGTGGTGGACACCTTAGAAACTGCTTGGCAGAGTGCCAGTATAAACCACCTATGGCTTTCACGAGACAGAATGCCCTCTTCGAATAGACGATCAGCTGCATATCTAATCGCATCAACCTCTATGGACTGATACAAGCCGAGGTAACCTCCAGCAAAGGTTATGGAGAAAAGCCGGTAAGGAAATGATTTGCTATCCCGCGCGAGATGCTCCCGCTCACGTTCAAGACTCACTGAGGTGGCTACGTGAGGCAGTGTGTTGTTCAGCCGATCAATGTAAGGGACGTTTTCAGTCGCGAGGCCATTCTGCTCTTCTTCCAAATGCTCTTGAAAACGGTCTACCAAAGCTTTCTTGTTTTCAGAATAGTAGGGATATGCGAGGTCGGCGCTATCACGGGATTTGGGGGGGGGAGCCTCGGATTTGAACAAAGCAGCTGCAACGTTTGCAGCGAAATACTGAACGTCATTGCACCATACAGGGCGGTTAGGCGCCACGGCGGAAGCGACAGCGCACATGCCAGAGAAAAGATCCAATAATGGTCCACCACGCGCATTCGACACAACATCAACCACCAACGGGGCAATGTGCCGCTTTTTGCCCATGTAACTGACTGGGAATGGCATACTAATTGGCAGCTTCTTATAAACCCCTGATTCTAGCTTGATTTTAGTCTGCTAATATAATCTAGAAGCCTATCGATGTCAAGCGAATTCGAATCTACAAGCCTTTGGACTAGGCTTGAGGTCCAGGCGAAACTCCTGCCGCTATCGCAGATTGCCACTTCAATCTCCGGCCCAGGAATCCAGCAGGGCTTCAATTCTCTTCGCCTCTTCAGGAATCACTATCTCCGGGACCACTATCAGCTCCCGGGCCCGTTCAACCAGCTTTAGCTCCATGGCTGATTTGTCCTGCCAGTCCCTCAAATAGGAATCCTGAATTCGCAGGAATGCCGATACCACCAGATAGGCATCGTCAAGATAGCCGAACAGCCCATGTTCTTCTTCGGGGAGGTAGTCGTCTGGATTGTATATGTAGGTTATGATGTGACCGCTGAGTTTTTTCGCTTCCGAGGGCAATGATTCATCTTTCCAGTAGTCACTCAGCTGCTGCAATACCGGCGGTAGCAAGAAGATAAACTCCTTTATGGCTTTTACTTGCTCTTCGGTCGCTCTACCACCCAGATGTCTCTCAATGGACTTGCGAAGGCCCTGCTCATCTTCCCTTGCCAGTGTTGTTAACTGATTGACCAGTGCTTTCAGCATCTGAGACCTCCGAACTGAGCGCTGCCGACTAATCCATCGAGCGACCGAAGGAGTTACCCTGGTGCCTGAAATATATGGATCTTCTTACCAATAGGCAATCGAAAAGCTTTTCATCGGAGTGAGACATAGGTATGTGGTATCCGGTCTCGTTT
>Ga0209979_1003282_pt1 | contig 14399 bp, 21 predicted proteins | sample AnhtaG_FD_183114 | JGI IMG/M metagenome (GOLD analysis project Ga0209979, IMG submission 183114) | Deep subsurface microbial communities from Anholt, Denmark to uncover new lineages of life (NeLLi) - Anholt_01485 metaG (SPAdes) (version 2) | ecosystem: Environmental > Aquatic > Marine > Oceanic...
GGGCCGGGGGAGATAACTATCCGCTGGGGTTTTACCTTCTCAATCTCCTCAAGAGTGGTTTTATCATTGCGTACCACCACCACTTCCTCCCCCAGTTCACTCAGGTACTGGAAGAGGTTATAGGTGAAGCTATCGTAATTATCAATCAGGAGCAGCATAATTCCCCCCTTGTGCGAAAGAGCCTGAACCCTCAGCCTGGCTGATAGCATTAAGTAGCGCCCGCGCCTTATTCATAGTTTCCTCATACTCCCGTTCAGGCACACTATCGTAGACAATGCCACCCCCTGCCTGCGTATAGGCGATGCCCTTAGTCACTACCATGGTTCTTATGGCTATGGCCATATCCATATTGCCTGAGAAGGAGAGGTAGCCAGCGGCTCCAGCATAGGGGCCTCTTTTTTCAGGCTCAACTTCAGCGATTATTTCCATAGCCCGGATTTTAGGAGCCCCGGATACAGTGCCAGCCGGAAAGCAGGCTCGCAGGGCATCAAAGGCGTTCATATCATGCCGTAGCCTACCCTGCACATTAGTAACCAGGTGCATAACATGGGAGTAACGTTCAACCTCCATCAGTTCACTGACCTCAACCGTGCCGGGCTCGCTCACACGCCCGATGTCGTTGCGACCCAAGTCAACCAGCATAATATGCTCAGCCCTCTCCTTTTCGTCATTACGAAGTTCCTCCTCTAGCGCAGCGTCCTCGGCCGGATTTTTCCCCCGTGGTCTGGTGCCTGCCAGAGGGCGGGTTGTTACCGTACCATCCTCGACCCTCACCAGAATTTCAGGTGAAGCTCCGATAATGTAAAAGTCATTAAAATCAAAGTAGAACATATAGGGGGAGGGATTGATAGTACGTAGTGCTCTGTAGATTTCAAAGGGGGCAGCATCAGTGGGCTGGGCCAGGCGTTGGGATGGCACCACCTGAATAGCTTCGCCAGCAGTAATATACCGCTTTATCTTATCCACGGCGGCTTCGTACTCCTCTTTGGTGAAGTTTGAGGAAGGTTTGGACTCACTTACCAAAGGAGTAGTCGCATTCATCTGCTGGCTAGGCTTAAGTGGTTGGTTTAACCTCTCCACCAGGTTCTCGATCTTATCTACTGCTTTTTGATATGCTTCCGCTATGTCTCCGTCAAGATGGACATGGCTCAAGACCTTAATCTTATGAGTGACATGGTCAAAGATAAGCACAGTATCCACGAACATGAATAGCGATTCGGGTAAGCCTAAGGGATCATGGTCGGGAGAGGGTAATTCCTCGAAGCGAGTCACTGTTTCGTAACTGAGATAGCCTACAGCACCACCGCAGAACTTGGGAAGCTCGCTAGCTGGCACTATCTTATACCTGCTTAGCTCCTCAGCAATGAGAGGGAGAGGATCGGCCTTATCCTCTTCCCTAACAGTTAGCACCCGATACGGCTCAGTGCCTATAAAGCTGTAGCGAGCCAGCCGTTCACCACCCTCAACACTTTCCAGCAGGAAGGAATAGCCACCCTGATTAATCTTGAGAAAGGCAGACACCGGGGTCTCCAGATCAGCAACGATTTCACGGTAAATAGGTACTACATTACCGTCCTTGCCGAGTTTCTTAACATCTTCCAACGTCGGATAATACATAGAACCTCCCCCAGTGTGACAAACAAAAACCCCTCGCCGATAGGGGCGAGGGGTTCTCCTTCGCGGTGCCACCCTAGTTGATTGCCGAGCAAGTTAAGCAACCATCTCTTTCAGGTACAGCCCTTCACAAGTGAAGGACAATACCCTGGGCTCTATTAACGGTGCCCTTTCCGTCAAAGCCTACTTGGGAAAATCCCTTTCGGTTTGCAGCTCCCGAGTCCATTCAACCCCTGCGCCTGGCACCGGCTCACACCTTACCCGGCTCTCTGAGCCTCGCTGGGGGCATACTAGTCTCGTTCCCAGCCTTTACCTATTCTCTTTTAAAGCAGTATAAACGGAGACCAGACTTGTTGTCAAGTAGTCAAAAGAACTACATTTGCTAGCAGTTCATAAATTCAACATTTTGGCTTTTTGTTTAATCCTTGTTGAGCGCCTGGATGAGAACTGTCGACGGGCAGCTACGCCCCCAGAATCTCCTTGTGTTTCAACTTCAGAAGCTAAACAGATTGACCTGAATGGGTATCAGTTAAATATCAACCTCTGGTGCCTTTGAAAGTAGCTGAACCGTAAGGCCCGAACTGTGCTTGACCTGAGATTTCGTCACCGCTCACAGTCCCTTTGACGTCTACTTTGAGTTCACCAACCTGTGGTGCATTTACTTGCATGGACCATTCAAATTCATCGGCGGTGACTTTACCATCTTCGAATTGATACGTCCCCTGGTCACTGCTTACCGAGCCGCTGAGAGAATTGCCATCTTCCTTGAGTGTGATTGTACCCGGTGTTGTGCCCATTGCCGAACTCCACTGGACATTATAGGTTCCGTCTACTGCCATTGTCTGCTCTCCTTTCGATGGTTGATTGCATTGCTACTTTCAAAATGTATAGACTAGACTTTAGTCCTCTTGTGAGAGTTTGTCAATAGAAAAAAAGGAACCCTTGTTGGCTAACAAGGATTCCTAATAAGTAGCACCTGGACAATTTAATTGGATAAAACTACGCTGCTCAAGCGAAAACCAGACTTCCCATCATTATGATGTTAATGAGATTCCCAATAGCATGCGCAAGGATACCAACATAATAATTTCTGGGGGTTCATCTATTTCCCTCTTACTAACCGACAAATATTGACTCTTTAAGGACTATATGTTAATATGGATAATGAGCATATGCTCATAATAAATTAGGAGATTAAGCATGTCCAGACCACCGAAATGCCGTCGAGTGGCATTCTTGCCACAGGCAACATACTTTAAACCGGCTGGTATACCGCTAAGGGTTCTTGATGAGGTGCAGCTATCAGTAGAAGAGGCTGAGGCGATTCGTCTCAAAGACCTCGAGGGACTGGATCAAGAAGCCGGCGCCGGGAGAATGAATATCTCCCGCCCGACCTTTCAAAGAGTTTTGGCGTCGGGCCGGCAGAAAATAGCTGATGCTTTGCTTAACGGCAAGGCAATAAGGATCGAAGGTGGGAGCTTCGAAATGGCTTTCAGCCGATTCAAGTGTCTGAATGGCCACGAATGGGAGGTGCCCTTTGAGACAATGATAAGTACGCCTCCCCAGCTTTGTCCAAGGTGCAACACGCCAAGCATTGAGCCGTTATTGCCGGCTGGATTCGGCTGGAGAGGAAGAGGCTGGGGCAGATATAGAGGGAGACAAAGAATGCAGCAGAATTCCAATAATTACATGAGGTGAACATATGAGGATCGTTGATGACATGCTCTCCAGCTTAGACTATAAGGCATCGGTAAGAGACATACGTCAGGGAGCTTTTCAGACAGCAGTGCTCACTCGTGGCTGCGGACTGGCATCAACACCCCACGACCCGGGTCCTCACCACAGTCAAACCCCGGTTAAGGAGCCTGGACTCTTACTGAACAAGGATACATTATCACTTGCTCGCATGGCTCTCTCACCAAGCCCTCTAGAAGCGACAATCGGTATGGCTACCATTAACTCGCTTATTGAGATTGATGAGGAGCGTTGCACTGAGCTTAATGCTGGTGACCTTCTGTCCAAGAAGGGGGAAGGCAAGAAGGTGGCAATTATTGGGCACTTCCCCTTTATACCCTGGCTTCGTACGGTAGTGAGTGAGCTATGGGTGATAGAAAGAAACCCTCAGGAAGGAGATTTTGCCGAAGAAGAATCTGAAGGACTTCTTCCCCAAGCAGACGTTGTCGGTATCACCGGTACCGCTTTTACCAATCAGACTATCGAGAGCCTGCTAAGTCTCTGCAAATCCAATGCATATATTGTCGTACTGGGAGGAACAGCCCCCCTATCACCAGTTTTATTCGACTATGGCGTCAGCGCTGTTTCAGGTACCCAAGTAATAGACCCGGAGACCGTGCTGCGTTGCGTAAGCCAGGGAGCGACCTTCCGTCAGATTAAGGGAGTGCGACTTCTGACTATGGAAAGGTGAAGTATGGTTAGTGTCGATAACACTAAGTGCACTGGTTGCGGAACTTGTGTTGATGTATGTCTGCAACAGGCTATCACCATGCATGATGACCTGGCAATGATAAACGAAGATTTGTGCATCCAATGCGGCACTTGTGCCAAAGTATGTCCGGCAGGCGCTATTCGTGAGGTAGTGCTGGTCAATATAAAACTATCGAAAGGAGGTGAGACGATGCAATACGGATACGGAAGAGGATTCGGTCGTAGAGGAGGTGCCGGATTCGGTTTTAGACGAGGGATGGGATTTGGCTTTAGAGGAAGCTCTCCTCCCTGGCCTTACGTGGGCCTGGGTAGAGGCGGGCTACCGCGGTGCGGCTACTTCTTCAGTGGCGCTGGGGCACCCGCAGCTTGGCCATATCAACAGCCTCACTACCCCTTCTACGCAGGAGTACCATCCGCTCCTGGGTACGCGCCCTTCGCCCCGCAAATGACTAAGGAGCAAGAACTTGGCTTCTTGAAAGAACAGGCGGAGGCGATAAAGGGACAGCTAGACCAGATTGAGGCCAGGATGCGTGAAGACTGAAAGACAATCGTGGTGCCGCTGATGAACGATTAACGCTCATCATCGGTAGAATAAAGGAGGTGAATTATGCCAGGATTTGATGGTACGGGCCCTCGTGGAATGGGCCCCATGACGGGTGGCGGTAGAGGTTTCTGTGCTGTTCCGCTACCAGCGGCTTGGCCGGCTTATGTGGGAAGGGTAGCTTATCCCCCATATGGTACGCCCTGGGGCGCGCCTTACTACGGAGCGGGACCGGCTGCTCCAGGTGCTGTGCCATTTGCTCCTCAGGTGACCCGTGAGCAGGAGCTCGACTTTCTGAAAAACCAGGTTCAGGCTTTCAGAGAACATCTGGAGCAAATAGAGGCCAGGATACAGGAACTAGGAAGTGACAAGGAATAAGGAGAAAGTAATATGAAAATCGCTATTTCAGCTACAGGTCCTACCCTGGATGCAGAGGTAGACCCACGTTTCGGACGCTGCCAGTACTTCATTATTATTGACCCGGACACGATGGAATTTGAGGCGGTGAATAACAGCGGAGCTATGGCGGGAGGCGGGGCAGGAATTTCAACTGCCCAGACAATTGCTGGCAAGGGTGTTGACGCCATACTGACCGGCAACTGCGGTCCCAATGCCTTCCAGGTTTTATCCGCCGCCGGGATTAAGGTTACGACCGGTGTTTCCGGTAAAGTGCAGGACGCTGTACGAGACTACAAAGCGGGCAAGTACCAGGCCAGCTCGCAGCCCAATGTCCCGGGCCACTTCGGCATGGGCAGGGGATAAAAGACCGATTCTTGCTTGGAGGTGTATTTATGCCTAGAGGAGATGGAACTGGGCCTCCCTCTGGACGTGATCCAAGGGGTGGCAGAATGAGGGGCAGCCGTCCTGGCGCTGGACCGGGCGGAACTTGCATCTGTCCCAGCTGTGGCGAGAAGGTACCCCACAAACTGGGTACACCCTGTTACGCTCTCAGCTGTCCTAAGTGCGGAACGACGATGGTAAGAGAATAGGATGATTATATCGGTTGCCAGCGGTAAAGGGGGGACCGGCAAGACGCTGGTGGCTACCAGCCTTGCCCTTTCCCTGAAAGATAGGGACAGGGTGCAACTGCTTGACTGCGATGTAGAGGAGCCCAACGACCATATTTTCTTAAAGCCAGTCATTACCAGGAGCGAACCTGTCTACATCCAAGTCCCTGAAGTGGACGAGGGGAAGTGCACCTACTGCGGCAAATGCGCCGAGGTCTGCGCCTATCACGCCATCGCTGTCCTTGGTGAGCATGTGCTGACATTTCCCCAGCTCTGTCATGGCTGCGGTGCCTGTAGCTACCTCTGTCCCGAAGAAGCTATCACTGAGGAAGAAAAGGAAATGGGAGTCGTCGAATTGGGTCAATCAGACGGGGTAGCCTTCGTGCAGGGCAAGCTTACCGTGGGTGAGGCTATGCCGACACCGGTTATCAGAAAGGTAAAAGACTACGTAAACCGGGACGGGATAGTCATCATCGACGTCTCACCCGGCACATCCTGCCCGGTGGTGCAGTCAATTAAGGGCAGTGATTTCTGCCTGCTGGTAACCGAGCCGACTCCCTTCGGCCTTAATGACCTAGTCTTGGCTGTAGAAACAGTGAGCGAACTTAACATACCGTGTGGCGTGGTCATTAACCGTGCCGGCATTGGTGACGCGAGGGTAGAGGAATACTGCCTCAAAGAGAACATACCTGTCCTGCTTACCGTTCCGCTGGATGCCGAGATTGCCCATCTCTATTCCAGGGGCATAACCCTAGTTGAGGGCATGCCGCATTGGAAAGAAAGCTTTTTGGAGCTTTTTAACGAGATTAGGGGATTAGTAGATGAAAGAAGTCGTTGTTTTAAGTGGTAAAGGTGGTACCGGCAAGACCAGTATCGTCGGCTCGTTCGCCGCCATAGTGAAGAACAAGGTGCTGGCGGACTGTGATGTGGATGCCGCTGACCTTCACCTGTTGCTCAGCCCTTCAGTTAAAGAGGAAAATGAGTTCTGGAGCGGGCAGGTTGCCTTTATTGATGACGAAAAGTGCACACAGTGTGGCTTATGCCAAGATGTATGCCGTTTTGATGCCATTAGTGATTTCAAGGTTGACCCTATCTCCTGCGAGGGCTGCGGCTTCTGCTCACATATATGCCCGGTTGAAGCTATCACTATGAGTGAAAAAATGGCTGGCCACTGGTTTGTTTCTGATACCAAATATGGCCCACTCGTTCACGCCAGATTGGGAATTGCCCAGGAGAATTCGGGGAAATTGGTAGCCACGGTCAGACAGCAGGCGAGAGAAATGGCTGAGACAATGGAGCTTGATTTCATTATCAGTGATGGGCCGCCGGGCATCGGCTGCCCGGTTATATCGTCTCTATCTGGAGCGAGCCTGGCTCTTCTGGTAACCGAGCCGACATTATCGGGTATACATGACCTGGAGAGGGTTCTCGGCGTGTGCCACCATTTTGTGGTCCCGGCTCTGGTCTGCATCAATAAGCACGACATTAATGAGGACAATACTCGCCAGATTGAGAATGATTGCCTAAATCAGGGAGTAGAGGTAGCTGCCAAGATTCCCTTTGATAATGTTGTGACTGAAGCAATGGTACATGGTCTGCCAGTTGTGGAGTATAGCCGAAACGGTGTGTCTCACCACATAGAAGCGCTGTGGGAGATAGTCTCAAAATCGCTGAACAAGTAAGGAGGTAAGATGCCGATTTACGACTTTAGATGTCAAGAGTGCGGAGAAGTTTCCGAGTTTTTGGTAGCCAGCTTCTCGGATAGCATGACCTTGGCCTGCCCCGGCTGTGGCAGCCAGAGTTTGGAAAGGTTGATATCCGCTCCCAGCCTGTTGAAAGGCAGGGCTAACGCCCCGGGCACTACGTGCTGTGGCCGAGAAGAGCGGTGTGAGACGCCACCTTGCTCTACCGGTGGACAGTGCCGGAGACATTAGCACAGGTAGGAGTGTGGAGCTTATGGATTCGTTTGACCTTGAGCCCAGGTATTCAACCAGCCAAATACCAGGCAAGTGCATTAAATGCCTGGCCGAGCAAGAGCTGAATAACTGCCTTCTAGAGCTTCTAAAGGGGGAGAGAGAGGATAAGGAACTAGAGCGGAGATTCGAGACGCTGGTAACCTTTCTGAAATCTCCTGCGTCGCAGAAACTACGTGATGAATCGGAGAAATACCTTGCCGAAGGGAAAAAGGTCACACTCAAACTATCCTTTGCCGGCGGAAAGCCAAAATACGAGCTAAAAGTAAACTAGATTAATTGGAGGTGTGAGACAAATGAAGATCGCTGCCATAACCGAAGACGGAACTACAATCAGTCAGCACTTTGGCAGGGCACCACTGTATGTAGTAGTTACAGTAGAGGAAGGTAGGGTTGTAAACAAAGAGACACGAGATAAGACAGGGCACCACACCTTTGCCGCCCACCAACCAGATTTGGCGCTTGGCGAAAGACATGGCTATGACGCTGGCGCCCAGACCAGGCATGCCAGTATGGCGGAGACTATTTCCGATTGCCAGGTTCTTCTTGCCGGTGGTATGGGCTGGGGAGCCTATGAGAGTATGAAGAGCCACAACATCGAGACAATAGTCACCGATGTTGGAGATATCGACGAGGCAATCAAGCTCTACATTGAGGATAAGCTACCTAATTTGATGGAGAGGCTACACTAGTTAATACAAACTTGAGCGATTTCGGAGGAGACACTATGCCAACGCAAGAAGAAGTTCTTGAAAGTCTTGAAACAGTATTAGTTCCTGGTGTAATGCGCAGTCTGATGAAGATGAACCTGGTTCGTGATGTCAGTATTGCTGACGGTAAGGTGGATGTCACGCTTGCCTCAGCAGCCCTGGCAGCAGCCGCTCAGGAATGGCTCAGAGACAGGATTAAAGACGTTATCGGTAAGATTGCAGGGGCAAACGAAGTGAATGTCAGTTTCGTAGACGGTAAACCCAAGGACTTAAACGAGATAAGCAGTGTCGTTGCTGTCATGAGTGGCAAGGGGGGCGTGGGCAAATCGCTGGTCGCCAGTCTTACTGCAGTCGCCCTGAAACGCCAGGGCTACGAAGTAGGTATTCTTGACGCCGACATTACGGGTCCCAGCATTCCCAAGATGTTTGGCATTAACTCCAGACCCGCCGGCAGTGACAGCGGAATTCTGCCGGTTTCGTCCAAATCAGGTATTGAGGTCATGTCCATAAATCTGCTGTTACCCAGCGAGGATGATGCCGTCATCTGGCGTGGGCCGCTTATTGGGCGGGCAATTACCCAGTTCTGGGAGGAAGTACTCTGGGGCAAGCTGGACTACCTGATTGTTGACCTGCCGCCGGGTACGGCTGATGCTCCGCTCACCGTGATGCAAACACTGCCTATATCAGGGGTTCTGATTGTTTTCACCCCTCAGGGCTTGACCACAATGATTGTTAAGAAAGCAGTGAGAATGGCTCAACAAATGGGTAAACCCATCGTCGGCGTGGTTGAGAATATGAGCTACTTATATGTACCTGAGATAGATAAAAAGATTGAGGTCTTTGGTAAGAGCCGAGGTGAGGAAATGGCACGTGCTGCTAATGCTCCGCTTCTGGGGCAGTTACCTATTGATCCACAACTTGCCAGACTCTGTGATGAGGGCAATATTGAGCGCTACGACGCTGAAATGATAACCAAGCTGGGAGAGTCCCTCTCACGGACAACCACGGCGGAAACAAAGCAGGAGGCGAAGTCATGACTTCTGCTTGGGGAACCTTCGAGGAAAGCCTTAAGGCTGAAATGGGAAAGGCCTACTCCGAGACAGTTATTGACCATTCCATGAACCCCAGAAATGTAGGCGATATGGAAGATGCGGATGGCTTTGCTAAGGTAACTGGTCCCTGTGGTGATACTATGGAGATATGGCTTAAAGTAAGAAATGACACTATTATGGGAGCTACTTTCATGACCGATGGCTGCGGTACAACCATAGCGGCTGGGAGCATGGTCACCGAACTGGTCAGGGGCAAGAGTGTTAGCCAGGCATTAAGGATAGGCCAGGAGGGCGTGCTGAATGCTCTGTCAGGGTTACCCGAGGAGAGCCAGCATTGTGCTCTTTTAGCTGCGAATACTCTGAAAGAAGCGGTAAAAGACTACTTTGCCCTCAAGAAGGAACCATGGAAAAGGAATTATAAGAGATATTGAAGCGAGGCACGGAGAATGGGTATAATTTATGGCCCGGTACCGTCCTGGCGTCTGGGGAGATCATTAGGCATCGATCTTCTATCCACTCAGGGAAAGACTTGTTCTTTTGACTGCGTCTATTGCCAGTTGGGGGAAACTATTCACCCTTTGGCAGAGCGGAGGGAGTTTGTGACGATTCCTAAGCTGGTCTTAGAGCTTGAGCAGGTCAAGGACATACCAGCCGACTATGCCACTTTCTCCGGGGTAGGAGAGCCGACTCTAGCCAGCAACCTAGGTCAGGCGATTGAAATAGTCAAATCAGTCCTGGGACTACCGGTAGCCATACTGACTAACTCTTCCCTTATGCCTAGAGAAGACGTAAGGCAAGCACTTGCCAAGGCTGATTTAGTCGTGGCAAAACTTGATGCACCGACTGAGGAGTTGTTTCACACAATCAATAGGCCTTCCACTAGCTACTCCCTAAATGAAACTTTGCGTGGCATCAGGCATTTCCGGAAGGAATTTGGCGGAAAGCTGGCTCTCCAGACAATGTTTATTTCAGCAAACAGGGATTATGCGCCAGACATAGCAAGAATAGCAGAACAGCTTTCGCCAGACGAGGTACAACTCAACACGCCGTTACGGCCTTGTGCTGTTCCACCTTTGACACTGGAAGAAATGAGCAGCATAAAGCAAGCATTCTCCCAACATAGAAACGTGCTAGCAGTGTATGAGACGCCAAGACCCGCAGTTGTCCCGTTGAATCTGCAAGAAACACGTCGGCGCAGGCCTGAGGAGGAATAGAGTATGGAAGTTCGGATAACTACGTTGAGCGAAAATACTGCGAATTATGGCTATCTCGCCGAGTGGGGGCTCAGTATCTTGGTTGACGTAGAAGGACTGCGGATTCTTATGGATACCGGCCTTAGCTTCTCTGCGGTGCACAACGCTCAGCTGATGGGGATAGACCTTTCTACAATTGACCGGATAATACTCAGCCACGGCCATGCTGACCACACCGGCGGCTTACGTGACGTGCTGAGGCTGAAGGGCGAGGTAGAAGTGATTGCTCACCCCGATATATGGGCGGATAAGTATACACGGCGTGGACAGGAGACTGAGCGCAAAATAGGTGTTCCGTTTTTACGGGAGGAATTGGAGAGCCTTGGCGCCCGGTTCAATCTGGTGAGAGAGCCTGTCCATATTACCGAACAAGTCATGACCACCGGAGAAATTCCGATGGTTTCAGGCTACGAGGAGATTGAGAACAACCTCTTTGTTAAGGAAGCTGGGATGCTTCATCCAGATCCCTTGGCTGATGACCTAGCCTTAATCATTGACACCGACTTTGGCCTGGTGGTCGTTCTAGGTTGCGCCCACCGGGGTATAGTCAATACCCTTCGCCACGCCCAGACCCTGACTGGCAAGGAACTGGTCTATGCCGCCATCGGCGGCACTCATCTATTCCGGGCTTCTGAGGAACGGCTTGAGAAGACGATAGCTGACCTTAAGGAGATAGGAATTCAGAGATTAGGCGTTTCGCATTGTACTGGTTTCCGTGCCTCGGCGCGACTAGCTCAAGAGTTTGAAGACGTATTCTTTATGAATAATGCAGGCACCCGTTTTACATTGCCATAGAACGCTCGAGCTATCATATTAGTAGGCAAAGAGAAGAATACGACATGATTAAAATTGAACTGGTTCCAGACCTCACGCACTGTATTGAAACGGTGGCCAAGAGGGAACACGCAGCGGTTTTGAAACAGTTGCTTACGCCCGGGAAAGTAAACAAAGAACTGGAAGAAAAATTGGAGATTCTCAGGCTTTTTCTTGAGAGGGTGGATTTCAAGCAGCTTCGGTCCAAATCTGAGAAGCAACTGATGGAGGGAAGAATAGTCCGATTCTTAGTTTATCTGGATAACGGTGTGCTTAAACACGAAATGCATGTAACGTAGCGTTCACTATGCTACTCAGGAGCAACAGATGTCAGCCAGAAACCTACCGCATCTTGCGAAACGAATGAGATGGGCAGCGCGGATAATCTGTCTCATTGTAATGGTCTTCGGGGCAACCATGTTGATTGGCGAAGCTGTCACTGAATTCATTTCACAGGGCTTCGTAACGATGTCCATAGAAGGCGGTCTGCTGGTTATGATTGGCTTAGTTGCACTGGCTGGCTGCGTTATAATCTGGTGGCGAGATCTACCTGCTAGCATACTGCTGGTCGTAACTTCGGCGGGATTAGGTGTGCATATCGGTATTTTCGCTGGGCGCAATCACTTCATAGTCTGGTCAATACTGGGGTTGCCATATCTGATCGCCAGCATGTTTCTCTTTATTTCTCACCACCTTTCAGGGCAGCAAAGATAACAACTTTGACTTGGGGTCGTCTATTAAAGAAAATGTGAGGAAGGCATAATGGATAAACCAAAATGCAGTTGCGGACCGGGAGTTATGTTACTCCTCGGGCTGAGCTAGTGGGCAAATCGGGTAAGACCTACGCTCTGGATATTCATCCACTTGCAGTGCAGGCGGTTCAAAGAATCGCTTCTAAGAAGCAGCTCACAAATGTGGAGGCCATCCTTTCTGATTGCGAGACTGGGCTACCTGATAACAGCGTGGACGTTATCCTGCTGTATGATACTTTTCACGACTTGAGCGACCCAAACGGAGTATTAGCTGAATTACATCGAGTATTAAAACCAGACGGCGCCCTCTCGTTCAGTGACCATCACATGAGAGAACATGAAATAGTCTCCAAGGTAACACACAGAGGATTATTTAGACTTTCCAGAAGAAGCAAGAGAACATATAGCCTCCTGAAAAAAGAGTGACAATGCGAACTTCGCAAAATAGGCTGAGATTAATGACCGAAGAAACAATATTACAGACAGATAAAGACCTGCTAAGAGAGGGTCTCAGTAAATACACGAGGAAGGCGTTTCCAAATCGTATGACCTAAAAGAAGTCATTTTGTGGGGCTTTCCCTCATGTTAAGCAACTCCTTGGTTCTGCAGTCGAAGCCCCAAGTTGCTTTCAAAGCCTTTGGAACGCAGACATTTTCACACTCAAAACAGAGAATACATTCTGTGGAAAGAACCCGCTGTCCATTCTTAATATAGTCGATAATGCGGATATCCATTGGGCATATCTTTTCGCAAGCACCACAGTCGTTACACTTCTTGGCATCACCGGCTATCTTGAGGAGAGAAAAACGGCTAGTCACCTTGAGAAAAGCCGTTATCGGACAAACATATTTACAGAAGGCACGATTATCTTTCAGTGTAAAAGCTAAAATGATGGCTGCAGCATAGTACAGCGCATTACCAACAATGAGCCAGTAGAGTTCGGTCGTACTTCCTCCCGGTTGGACTCGGTAGCCGAATCCGAACCACAGTGCCAGTATTAGACCAAGGCTAAGGGCAAAGTGTATATAGCGACAGGTTGCCCCACTTGGTTGGGAGTCTCCCTTGCTTGTTGCGTGGGAAGGGTAAATAATCCAGTATCATAGCTGTGAAGCAAGCCCAGGAACACCACCCCCTATTGAAGAATAATGGACCGATAACTTTGGCAACCAAATAATGGATGGTAGCCCCACCAAAGAAACCGGCCAGTAAGTAGAAAAAGAACCCTTCTATCTGCATATTTTCAAACTTTATAAAGCCAACAAAAACGAGCATATAGACGCCTACAAGTAACTGGGATAGCCTGCGCCCCTGGTATTTTTTCTTCTTGGGCAGTGCTGCGTACAGTCCTGCTCCCACTCCGATAGCAGTACCTATATACCCAAAGTTTAATATGTAGAAGATTTTACCCGTTGTTTGCCAGAGGACAATAGCAACTACCCAGAATATGCCCATTATAATAAGCGACGTCCTCAGCTCAGAAAACTTGAACTTGTCTTCTGGACTCATACTCTATACCTCCATATTGGTACCGCGTACAACAATATCTTTCGTGGAATAGATAGTTGCTCGGTGTTAATCTTTTAGCTCTGCTCTTTCCTTATGCGCTCTGCTTCCTGTTCTATTGCTCTTTTCTCCGATTTACCGGCAAAGACAAAGACACGTAAGTAGTGAAGTATAACCAAAACACCCCACGGACCCAAGACCCAGAGGAACCAGGGATACCCTCTGTCACCAAGCACCCATACTAAAAAGCATATGATGTTCACCACCGTGTAGACGCCAAAGTTACCCCAGAAGTCTCTCTTTGCCTTGACCCTCTTTTTAGCTTCCTCGTAGATTTGCTCGTCAGATAGCTGTGCCATTTCGAAACCTCCTTGAATTTATCGGGTTTTTGTCAAATCAATTACTACAGTTCAGCTAAACCAGACTGCGCCTTATCGGTAACATTGGCACAAAAACTTTTCCATAAGTGTAGGCTGTGAAATTGGATATGTCAACAGTTAAGCATCTTTCCCTTACACAAATGCGCTACGTCTGAGAAAGAAGGATGCAATTGCTTCCTCTGATATAACAAAAGCCCCTTCTGTTGCATGATGAAGCTGGGCATCCGGTACCAGGAGCAGTACACAAAGAGTTTGCCAGTACTTAGTGTAGCTATGTGCCTAATTTCGCCGGAGTTCCGTCATTGCTAGCGCTTAGTGGTGATCTCGTCAAGTCTTATCACATCCCTCAGCTTTTT
>Ga0209979_1003283_pt1 | contig 14397 bp, 22 predicted proteins | sample AnhtaG_FD_183114 | JGI IMG/M metagenome (GOLD analysis project Ga0209979, IMG submission 183114) | Deep subsurface microbial communities from Anholt, Denmark to uncover new lineages of life (NeLLi) - Anholt_01485 metaG (SPAdes) (version 2) | ecosystem: Environmental > Aquatic > Marine > Oceanic...
TTACTCAATTAAGTAATATGTATGTGACATATAAACTTATCGTTTTTAACAGAGATAAACAGGTTAAAAAAATGGATTTTTTAGAGAGGACTGATCAGAATATTACTTAAAAAAGGAGGAGTTACGGATTAAGTTCTTTATCTATCTGTTTCTCCTCCATTTCTCTCAAGAGTCTTACTATGTCCATCATGGGGAGTTGTTTATTATAGAAAATGACCTCACCGAAAAAATCCTCCTTCTTACAATTCAGATTTTCATTGACTGCTACCGTAATAGTTGCTTCAGCATCCTTGAGTTTGGAAATCTTCTTTTTTAGATATTCAGGTGTCCAGAAACCCACTATTTCCAGATAATGCTTCAGACCATCTTTATAAAAACCGAAATCGGGGATGACAGCATAGTTACCCGCCTTAACGACATCAGGTTCCCTTACAATCTCCCAACCCAAATTCAGAGCTTCAAAATCACGGTAAAACTGCTGTTCAACCTCGCTGTCGAAATGAGCAAGAGACTCCGTATGAGTAGGGAAAGATGCGTTGTTTTTGGAATCCAAATCGAAATCAAGAATCCGTGGTTCTCCACCGATTGTGGTTTCTATTATTGCATGTATCTGCCATTTTTCAGCATTCATAATCACAGGTAACAGTTTAGCCAAAGAAGTCCCATATTTCCTGTTTTTCTTAAACAAAGAACCTGGACCAGTAACCCTTACTCCATCATCAATCTCATACATCAAACCCAGGTATTTGATTTGCCTGAAGATGTGCTGATAATTGCCTTCTACTTTGAAATTAAGCCCCAATGCATCAAACAACAACGTCTGTGTAAGAGAAAGATTATACCTTCTTATCAACTCATCAGGACTTAAAGGGTTGAAATCTGAAAGTATCTGTTCATCCCACAGGTCAGAAAACATTGCCTCTTCCACTTTCGATTTGGAGACATGGAAAAATTGAGATGCTTCATCTAATAGTTTATCCCGTTCTTCAAGAGTGGCTACAAAACCATGCTCAAATAAAAATGACCGTACATCCTTTCCAGATAAATCAGAACTATCAACAAAACTACATCGTCGTTCAAGTAGGGTGCTCAAGCCTCTTACAACTTTAAAATTATTGCCTTCTAATTCTTCTCGTTTCTCCAATAGCTTTTTGTATTTCTGTCCTTGATATTGTTTAAAAATCTGAATTAACTCTTCTGCTAGTTTTGTATCAGAAAGGTAACGAGGTATGATTGTACCTTTTCGTTTCCGAACTACTAATAAATCTCTCGGTAACATTATTATTTCTTCCTTCTATATGATGTCCTAGTTTCTTTAGTTCCTTTAGTTACCAGCTCATAAAGCACTGCTTTTTTATTCTCACGAGGTCGTAACAACCGTCCTAACCGTTGAACATACTCCCTGCTACTTCCAGTGCCACTAACGATGATACCAACGTTTGCTTCTGGAACATCAATACCTTCATCTAACACCTGCGAAGAAACCAAAACTGAATACTCACCACTCTTGAATTTGTTAAAAACCTCCTCACGCTCATGAGAATCAGTTCTATACGTAATGCACGGGATGAAAAACCGTTTTGAAATTTCATAAACCATATCATTATACCGTGTAAAAATGATAATCCTGTCATCCTTTGATAGCAACTCCTGAATCTTATCAATCTTCCCCTTTGAATTATAAGCAATCCTTTCTGCCTTGTTTCTCGCTAAAAGAGCATCACGAGCTTTGGAATCATACCCTGACCGCATGATAATCTTTTTAAAATCATTTGGTGTCCTCATCGTGATATGTCTCGAAACAATATAGTTCCTGAACGTCTTATGATATTGCTCGTATTCTTTTTGCTCCTCCTTGGTAAGATCCACTAGTATTTTCTTGGTTTCATAGTTCGCCAGATATTCCCCCGTTAAATCATCTGTTTGTATCTCGTATACTTTACCACCAATTAATCTCGGTATTTCTTCATGCAGCCCATCTTCCCGTTCATAGGTAGCAGTCAATCCCAATCTGAAAGGTGATGCGAACATCTCTGCAATCTGCCTATAACCTTCTCCAGGGAGATGGTGCACCTCATCAAAAATCAGCAACTTAAACCTATTCCCCATGTTTTCAGCATTGATATATGCAGAATCATAGGTTGAAACCGTGATAGCCTGTAAATCCTTTTTCTCACCAGTATACTCACCTATCTCAATATCAAACATTTGCAGTTTTTCTTTCCACTGCCGAACCAAATCAAGAGTAGGTACGACAATAAATACAGGTGAATTAACCCGTTCTATAATTTTCAAAGCCAAAACCGTCTTACCAGAACCTGTAGGCATCACCACAACACCTTTCCTTTGTAGCATCCATTGTTCTAAAGCCCTTTTTTGATAATCTCTTAATGTTGCCTTGCAGGATAAATCAGGACAGGGAATCAAATCTAATACAGAATCTTCATAGGAAATCCCAGATTTCTCCAAGTATTCAATTATGTCTCTGTAGTATAATGCCTGGCTTCTGTAGCATCCTGACCGGGCATCCCATTTCGTGTTTGGGATGCTGTAGTCTCCTTTTAGTAAAATAGTGCCTTTATGATAAGTAAGTTTCATTCTCCCAATATTGTAAAAGAAACTGCTTTTTTCTTAGTTACGGTGGTTTATCGCATAAGAAATATGAAATTTATTATTTTTCTGTCTTACAATACTTTCAACCACCACTATATCAAGTATATAAACAATAAAAGACTTACCATGATCAATCAGATGTGAGGGAACTATCAGCATCCCATCCTAATCACCTTTCCCTTCTCCTCTCCCTCACAATATCAAACTATCTGATTTATAAAGCATGATGTGTTTTAGAACAAAGTCATATTGGAGTGAAAAACATGGAAAAGATAAAAGTAGAAAAAACAAAGCCGATACAATTAGCATACATCGAGCATGTAGGCGTCTATGGAGAAATACCCTTTGATGAATATGTTCCTCGATTATATGCATGGGCGAAGGAAAACAAGGTAAGACCAGGTTTCAAATCTTTAGGTATATATCTTGATAATCCAGAAGAAAAACCTCCGAATGAATGTAGATGCGAGATAGGCATTCCAATCAAAGGAACAGCAAGTCCAGATAATGAAATCAAAGTTAAAGAACTTCCTTCGATGGAAGTTGCAGTTATCAAACACAAAGGACCAGCAAGTAAGTATGGAGAAACGTATAAGAAACTTGGTGAATGGATTGAAGAGAATGGTTATGAGTTTGCTGGTCCAGCTATAGAGATGTATACGAAGAAACCGAAGGTTGTCGGTAGTGAAACGATAATCTATGCTAACGTTCAGATACCTATTAAGAAGAAGTAGATATATTGATTCTTGTAGTTTTGATATCACGCCAAAATGAAGGATATGCGGCCTTATTGTCGGATATGAACGAGTTAGACGAAATTCTATCCATCAATAATAACCCAAAGGGGTGTGTTGTTAAAAATGTTCCATAACGAAATGTTTAGTCAAATGAAGCGATCTGGTTTTAATGCAGGTATCTCAAAAAATAAATTAACTAAAATAATGGTGGAAATACTCTTGCAACTACCAAAAGGTAGTACTAAACTTAAAGATCGTGTTATTGCCAATATGGGATTAGCTGGTCAAATGTCAACAACACGTGATATTAATGATGCATGGAATCGTGCGAAAAAAATCGCTACAAAGGAACATCCTAAGCGGTTCATATTGGACGATAGGAACGTTATACATTGGAATGACAGTAGCGTAAAAGTTTTGGATAAGAATATTTCAGCATTAAACTTCAAAAAGCTAAATGAACTGGCTCAAAGTGAGAGCTGTAATGTAAACGAATTAATTTCGATATTAATTCGAGAACGTAAAAAAGTTAAATAGGATTCAGGGCCATACGAACTTCGCCTAACAGAGTATATCTGGTTCGGGCTTCACCCTTACTCAAATCGCCTTCGGCGACTTCAGATATACTCAAAACGTTATATGAAATTCAATGCCATAATATGTCTAGATATGGAAGGTGAATATGGAACTAATTGAAGAAATGGAAAGTTATTTGCCTATTCCTGCCTATCCATCCAAAGAATTACAGCAACTTCTTCGTAAGCAAGGAAAAGATATTGACATGAATACAGAGTTGAAGATAACCAAGGTATTTGACTCTGGAGAAACTGGAGGTATAGTTTGCTCTATAATTGAAGAAAACGATGAGGCATTCATCGTTTCATTAACCCATCTTAGAATAAAGCCAGGTCATCCTATAAATAATAAGATTCTATCTTATCAAAAACAAAGAATAAAAAGTATTTTGAAGTCAGAAAGATTCTGAATTGTATTATCTATATTTGCAGTATTGGGTAACTGTGTGGTGATAAAATGAAATTGAAAACAATACTTCCATGGGTGGAAATTAAGAATCGTTTAAACGGAATGTCAGAAAAAGAATTGTTATCTATAATTTCATCGTGCTATAAGGTGAGTGACGAAGTTGGATTTTATTTAACATCTGTTGTGGTTGATGATAATGAAGAAGTCGATGAAATATTAAGAGAATTGAAAGAGAAAATGTCAGAAGCATTTTGGGCTACAGCTAGAAATGGTCGTCCTTTAGGTCCAAAATTAAAAGATGCTAAGAAGGTGACAAGTGATGTAAAGAAAGTTACTAACAACCCTAGAATTATTATTAATTTTATGTTGGATTATATAGAGCACGGTGTTGACTTTACGAAGGCATATGGTGACATGTGGATGGGTTATTATTCAAGTTTTGAGAGTATGTTCGAGTCAATGAGAAAATATCTTATGAAAAATATTGATAAAATAGACATTGAAGAAATTATGGATAGAATAGAAGGTATTGTTGGTAAGAGTGATGGTATCGGATGGGGATTTCACGATAATCTTTTTGACATGGCCACTGATTTGAAATTTAATGTTGAGGGATTAAACAAATGAGAAGGACTACTTCACATTACTATGATAGGAAAACGAAACACTGCATTCCATCTGGTCACTTGCCTTGAACCGCTGATAACTTCACAGTAACATCATATACCACCAGACGTTATACACAGTAACCTGAGGATTTCACCGTGACAAAAAAGATATGATGAAAATAGATTGCAGCAGTCAAAAATTGGAATGGTGCTAATATATGCAAGAAAAAAGAGATGAATATTTAGATGTGATTCATGAACAATGGGAAAATATTCTCACGTTGTATAAACGATTTGAAGATAAAAATCCGATTATGCTATTCGATATCCAGGAGCAAAGGCTATATGCATATCCATTTAATGAGTATAAAAAAGAACTTAGTAAAAAGTCCCAACAAAGGTTAAAGATTCAGTTTGAAGAGGCTGCCATTAATGACAATTTTATTGTTTTTATAAGGGATAATGAAAAGAAACAATTACGGTCATATTCATTCGCTAAAAATAATCTGGTTTGTCTATGAAGCATAAGAGAGGCAAAAGAAGCCAAATGCATTATCAATAATCACTGGAAGCAAGTGAAAAGTATCATCGGCTATATCACAGACGAGATTTTAAAGCGGATTGAGTTTCGTTCAATCTATGAAAAAAAAACCATTGTGAAATGTAGAAGATTACAGCGTATAACACGGTGTATGCGGTTCGCTCTACAACTTCGTATAACAGCAGAGAAAAAGGAAATTGTAGCTTAACGGGGCAGTTGTTTTCTAAATAGGTTACTTGCTGGTTTTAGTAATGCTAAAACGAAAATCACAGCGTACCAATACCAGTCTAAACTAAGCAGCGGCTCCCACAGTTTTGCTAACATTAAAAAGAAAAAAGCAGCACTGACTTGTGTTAACTTCAAATCCACCCAACTCATCTGTTTTACCTTTGAATCCGCCCAAGTTTTGAATCCCATATTTTTCCTCACCTCCTTTCACAATGTAATGGTTATCATGAAGTGACACGATTGATAAATATGCAACGGGATGGATATTTAGTTAATCATCTAGGAATGTTTCTGTGATGTACAGGCTAGCAGCAGCGTCAAAACATTCCTCAACACTTCCACCGCTAAATGGAAATTCCCATTCTGTATCATACCAGTTATCACTGTATTTATATATCTGAAACTCCCAAGATTCTGTATCGCCCATGTACCCTATTCGGCATAATTTCGACGGTCTACGCATACTATTTTTGAGTTGCAATTGAAGGATTTTTTCTAATTGCTCTACTTTTTTTTCATCCTGTACCTCTTTTTTAAAAGCTGCTATCTCCGCTTGAATTTCTTCATCGGTAAGACCTTCAACCCAATCAATGTATAAAAATCGTCCTTTGAATTTTGCAATTACATCTCTCAAACCATGCTTACCCACATAGTTCTCTCTAACATGTTTATTGAGTCTCTCTAAAGTTTTTTGCTTTATTTCATCTGTAATTGTTTTCTTTCCCATACGAATCACATCATAATAGATGAAATGGTCTAAAAACGTTGCCCATACATTGACCATTACATGATTTTATTTAATCTCACCATATGTAATGTCTTCAGATAACTTATCTTTCATTTCTTTAAGAGAATTGCAATTCTCAACAACTATTTTAATGAGTTTTATTTTCTCATTATCTAATAGATTGCATAACTCCATCTTTCCTTCTTCCAGTAGTTTTCTTAAGTGATTTTCAATAGTGGAAAAAGCAAGCTTTCTCTTGTATGCGATTTCAGGCATAGAAAGTCCTTTCTTGAAGAGATCTAAGGTTAGATTCAAAGATTCATTCATTCTTCATCTCTTTTCCTTAAGAGTTCAGCAACATAAGTGCCTCTATTTTCACTATTGTTCTCTAAATTATTTTTCTCAAAATGTTCCTGCATCTCTGAAGCATTTATGTTAACATCCACCGCATTATAGCCTTGTGCTTGCATATCCTCTTTCAATTTTTCAGTATGCCTCCTCATTTCTTCATAACTCTTAAAGCCAGAGTAATCAACACTATTCTGGCATTGTATCTGCCAATCTGCTTCAGTGTAGTAAGGGATGCCGATTATTGCTCCTTTTTTGTTGTTTTGCATTGTATTTTACCCTATTTATATTCATTTTTTATTCTTTAATTTAAATCATAAGTCCAGCATGTTTTCATGAAATTCTTGAATCTTTGAGAATCTAATTTTTCTGCCTTATCAAGATATTTTTGATAGTTATGTTTTCCCATAAAGTAAGCTAATTGTGCTGCGGATACTAAATTATCAAAACGCTCCTCAAGCTCTAAAGATTTCTTAAATGCCTGCATTGCTTTTCTTTCATTTTTATTGAAAAGATGCAGTCCAAGCAAATAATATGCTTCCCAATGATTTGACCATTTATCTTTAATTGAATTAATTAAATATAATGATTCCTTATTTCTCCCAATATGGCCTAATGCTCCTGCTTTGATAAGCATTGCATCACGATTGTTTTCATCCATATCCAGAATTTCATCACAAATCTTGATTGCTTTCTTGTCATTACAACTAACATTTCTATGATATCTTGCTTTGTCTAATAAATCAAATATCTTGATTTCTTGATCAGAAAATTCCAGTTCATCATCATCCATGCTGTCTTCATCCATTTGTTTCTCTTTTAAGCTAGATTTAAACATTTCATAATGACGTTTAAGCCTCTCAATAAATACATTATCATTAAGCAATAAGTCATTAAAGAGCCTTAAGACTTCATCTGAATACTGGCTATAATTCCCTGTTGGTTCAAGAACTGGACCTTTTATATCATCAAAAAAATCATCATCTCCACCTCGCCCCATCCATTTTTTGTAGAAATCAAGAGATTCCCAGCCATAGCCTATAGTTGCTATTATTTTATTTTTATGGATGACATTAATAAAAATCCTTCTGCAATCACATGAAGGATCATTGCAATAGCTTTCTGTGAAAAAGAATTCTCCTGATGGAAGATTATAATTGGAATCATTGCTTAAAATTATACATCTGGTCTCTTTTTCAGCAACATCGCCAAACTTCAAATGAAATGGTTCCATCATCATTTTTTATCACTTTTTATTTTTTTACTAATCTTTGAAGTACATTTTTTATATTTTTTATTTAGCTCGTCCAGCCTAACGTTCCCCATATTAGACAAAGTTGCTTCTTCAAATTCTTCATCATCAACAAATAAGTTGTGCGGATTTCCATCCAGTTTATATATTTTGATCAGAGTTCCATAACCTTTCTTTGCAATCTTGAACTTACCTTGTTTGAAATATTTATCTGATAGTTTTTTATAGTCGTAAAATAAGTGAACGCCGTCATTTTCTTCAAAAAAATCAGATTCGAACTCTTCTAAATAATAATCCCCGTTATGGTAGGCGTTTCTTTTATCCTCAGAATCAGCTTCCTCAGCATAACTGAGAGCTATGCAATCTTTTTCATATTCTTTCAGATCTTTAAGAAACTTATTTTCTTCATCTCTATCAATCTTTTTCTTGATAATATTTGACTGTTTATCTTTTGGAAATTTTAATATTAAGAACTCGAGTAACTCTTTTTCTAAATCTTTGGAAGAGATAAATTCTGCAATAGGCGTTATGATTTCCTCTTTATTTCTACCAACAAGCAACTTAGAAATTTCTGTTCCATAATCAAATTTATTATGTTTCATTTCTATCTCACATTATCTCTTAATTACCTAACTTGTAGGTTCTTTTTTAAAGTTCCATGCATCCTTGAATGGATAAACCTGACTCATGATGTTGCAATTTGGACTATTATCATTGATATACCTAAAATCTTCTTTATCCAATGTCCCGTAGACAAATATATCATCAATATTTTGACACATCTGCTCAATAATTGGTTTAATCTCTTCTTTCTTTGCAATTATAAGTTCGCAATAAGGGCAAAATTTGCAGATCTTATTCAAATTAAAAATTACTTTTGTCTTCTCAAATAGAATAACCAATGGAAATTTTCTTATTTTTGTTTTCCCATCGCATTTAGGGCATTTTGTAAAAGCTGCGTTTGAATATGGATTAAGGAAGAAATGATATCTATCTTTTTTTTGTTTGATTGGCTTTGATTTTATCTGCAATTGTTCTATTCTCTTATTTTGATATTCTATTATCTTTTGACTTAATGGATGGCTTTTTTCTATATCCAAATGCGTTAAAGATATAATAAAAACCTGTTTTCCAAAGGGAATAGTGCATAATATTCCACCAAATTCTTTAGAATCAAAAACATCTTCCACTTTTAATCGTTCCCCTATTTTTACATCTGCCCCATCCTTTATTAGTGTCTCCTGTAATTCTTTGGTTGCTAATATATCAAATGGCAGGTGTTTTTTTATTTCATCTATTAAATCCAATTTAATACCTCATTTTAACTTCTAATTCCTTTCTTAAAAAATCCCTTAAGCATTTCAATATAACTCTCTTTATTTTGAATTCTTCCTTCCACTTCATGGATTAACCAGTCAAGTAAAGCATGAATTTCATTAATAGCAAGCCTCTCCTGTTGAAGCCCTCTGCCTAGTCCATACATAATGGCGAATGCCAATGCATCTTCTTCTGACCGTGAAAATTTGCTCAAAGGATCGTTCCTTATTGTTTTCAGAGCATACAGTATATCCTCATCTTTAGTTTCAGGATTTGCTGTAATGAAACTATAAATAATCAGCTCAACACTTGCAAGAACATGAGAGTAATCTCTAAAATTTTTCATTACATCGGTTTCTTTTTCATTATCTTCAAAAATAAGCTCTTTTAGAGGCACATAAGTAGCATTTATTTTCTGCTGAATTCTCTTTTTATCTGCATCGTTCATCTTAATTATCTCACCAATTGCAAAACCATATTTTATAGTCATCTATAAGCTTGAAGTTTTCATTATCTTCATTTTCTGGATTAAAATCAACAAGCGGAACAACTACTTTCTTTCTCCCTGCGCTTCCCTCGGTTAATATACCGTAAAAATCATCATATACGTCTGAACGAGAGTGGAGCTTAATTAAAAGTGTTTCTGGTTTGAACGGCCATGTTTCCCATGTATGCTCCCCATTGATTGGAAAAGTCAATCTCTTCTTTAAGAAATTAAAGTAATTTTTCATTGATTCATTAGTCCTCTTGGGTATTTTGTCATAATCTCTGACATTAAAAACTTTCATAATCCTTTTTTCATCCTCTGGAATCTCTTTTTGCATTTTAACTGACTAATCCCTCATTAAATGCCTTGTGCATCAAAGCCAATGCTGTTTCCAATATAAATATCTTTTAGAGTTTTTAGGGTATAGAATGACCGATGTTGTTACGTAGAAGTTTTTAGATGTTGTTATTTATATTACCTTATGGGATGTCGCGATGAAGATAGGTGAGGAATCATTTAGACCGTTATCAGAGATTTGTTTATTCTCCAGACAAATCTCAGTTTCTAATTCTTCCCACTTATCTTTTGGTTCATCAAATCCTGAGTGTCCATTTGTTACTATATTGAGATTGTAATATCTTCCTCCCTGAGCAAAATCAGATAAAATTTTAATTATTTTATGTAATCGAGTGTTATTAATGAGAAAATCCATATCATCTCTTGTTGCCACATTTCTATTCGAGTAATCGGTTTCATTACATATTTCTATAATATTATCTAATAACGCCGTTAAATCGTGCCCTCTTTTTATCTTGGAGGTTGTCAACATAGTGATCGAAGACATCTTTGGCAGTCTTTATTTTTTGTTTATGGCCCACTTTGTTTAATCTGCTTGTCCTTCGAAAGATTTCAAACATGGCTTGGATCTTCATCGCTTGAATGTCATTCTTGAACTTCTTGTCAAGTTCAGGTAGTGAGAGGTTGGATAACTTGTTAAAATGGTGTTTTGAAAGCACTCTATGTGAAAGATCAACAGCGTTTTCTTGGAAATTCCCTCTTCCCAAAACAACAGCTAAAAGTTCAGCATTACTTAGATTAGAAACACCTTTGTTCTTTAGCCTTGTCCAGGGTCTATCAAACCATGGAATGTCTCTGATTTTCATATAGTTTAAAATTATTAGTTATTATATATATTTTTCTAATACAAAAATTATGAGACGTACTCCTTTTAACGCCAGTTGAACATCTCCCAAAGAAAAATTTAATGTTTTAAATAGTATAATGTAAATTTTTAATAGTTTCATTGATCTGCCCTTTAGTTATTTAAAAGATCGTATCTAATACACAATGACCACAATAATTATTATAATCAATTACATGTTACAATGTAATGCGTCGATACTACTGGTAATGATTGGTTAACTTTCCCATACATCCCCCCAATAATTATTATTGGAAGGGGAAATATGTTGCGTTTACTTACAGTGCAAAACTTCATTTAGAAGAGTTTCAAATAGATGCATTAGAAATAATCGTTATGCTACATAATCCTGTTCCATGCCCCAAAAGTAGGATATTTAGAAAAAAAGATATTGAAATATGCAGTATGAAAAAGGGAAAAATCTTCAGAATAATCCTCTTCGAAGATTACTGCATAGACGTCCAAGCTGATTGTTGGGTTGTAAAACATGTCAAACCAATATAAAAAGAGAAAAAAAGAGTCGGATACCCATTCCTGGGAAAAAGTAGAGCGTAAGCTACCAGATGGATTTAGCTATTACTATCTTATTTGTAAAGAATGTCATCTAGTAAGGTATCCTGGTCCTGAACTACAGAAAATACAAGATTACTCAAAAAAGAACCTATTTTTATCAGTTAGAGATTGGATTTTACTCCTCTTGCGTATCGGCGAATCAATCTATATCGATAATCCAAAAAAGAATTATATTGCAGGAATAACCCGATTCCAAAAAATGTTATTCTTAATTTTCTATGAATTTGCTTCAGAAAATGATATCCCAACTGAAAACCCAGGCTTTTATGGATATAAATATGGCCCATATTCAGATGTAATAGATGAAGCCATTGATTTTTTAATTAACAATGAAAACATCATTGCTACAGGCACGAAGTCATCTTCAAAAGAAAAATTTTCTTTAACTGAGAAAGGAAAGGAAAAAACCAAAAATATTTTATCAAAGCTTACACGACAACAGAGGAAAAAATTAGTGGAATTTAGATTGTATTGGGATCAAAAAACGACTAAAGGATTATTAAAAAAGATATATAGTGATCCACGATATTCTAATTTTCTAGATAAATCAGTAATACTTGATGATTTATTCCCTGGAAGAAAACTTTATCGACGGAGAGGATAACTTGACATCAATAAAAATATCAGAATTAAATAAGGATAACAACTTCGGTGGACGAAATATCACCGTCTCTTTGGGTTCATCTTCCTTTAGAACACCGATAAAAACAGCAACCCAAAAAGATTATCATGCAGCAAGTTCCCTACCACATAAGATTACTATTCATAATTCAATTTCTGAATTTGTTTTCGATTTTAACAATCATACACTTGATGCGTTTACAAAAGGCAATGGATCGTTAAAAAATCGGCGGGATGCTTTGTTAGAACAAAGTATTGACATGATGAGAAGTCATCAACTTATGTCTACTGTACAATTTCCTACAACCAGAAGAATCAGTCAAGACGAACTTATGCTTTTTTTGCTATTGCAGAACACAACAATATTGAATATTATTTCTATCCCACCGTTCCAGTATAATAATATTGAAGAATTTAAAAAAATAATAACTGATTTCAGCGAAAAAGTAAAAGAAAAAAAACAGGAAGCTATGCCAATTTTACTAATTAATCAGGATACGGATTCATTCATTAACGAATTTTCAGCATTTAGAGAATTACATCAAAATGGAATGTGTAATGTAATTGGTTTTCAATATGCGAACCCATTCAATTTTCCAATTCATTTTTTAGAAATTTACAAACATAGGGAGGAAGATATTTGGTATCATTGTTTTGGAATCCCGAGGACCCCAAGAGGAAAAAATCAAACGCCTGTTGCACATGTTCATGAACTTCAGAATTGGGGTTTAGATACGTTTTCGTCAAAAGTTACACAGCTGGGAAGAAAACAAGTTATTTATCTTATTAAAAAATCAGAATCCACTCAACCTGATGAATTGAGATGTCAAAGATTTGATTCACCCACATTGGGAATATTAAAAGAAGATGACTGGAAAATTAGATATAACGACGATCTCCATTGCAACTGTCCAGTTTGTAGTGGACAAAACTTGAAAATTTTTAAAGATAGATACTCATACGAATTGAATGGCGAATTCAATCCTAATTTACTTCGTCAGGCAGATAAAGTTCACGAATTAGCTTCAGGATCTGAAGAATTTCATAGTTCTATGAAAGCAATTGAATCGGATGATCTCCATTCTTATTTCAAGAGTAAAGAATTTACAAAAAATAGAGTAGAGCCACCTAGTTAACTTTTAATCAGTTGAAAAAATCAAACGTTAACAAATGCGATTAAACACCATTGGATATACAAAAGAAGAAACAAACCAGAGACAATCCAAAAATACATAAGAACAATGAAACGAATGGCAAACCATCCGGTATTCCCAATAAATTGGTTTGATATCAATCCAAATCAGATCATAGCATACCTTGAACATAGAGAATACACAGAAAAAGCAGGAAAATGTGCAGTAGGGAACGAATGGAAAACAGTAAAAACAGTTGCAAGAGCATACGGAATGAATGCAGACACCTGGGGATATGTCCCTCCGAGTCCACCACCAGCAAAAGTAAGGATCATTCCAATGCCTGACACGGTGTATAAACTTACAACCCATAAATACAGCAAGAACAGATACGACAATGCCCTCATTCAATACATACTATTCCATGGTTTTCTCCTTGGATTTCGACCATCAGAAATTGTAACACTGAAAGTATCAAACATATTTCTCGATGAAGGATACATGCTTATCAGAGAACCAAAGAAACACAACCAACTACGACAAGTGTTCCCTGAAGAAGAGATCATGGCATTTGACAGACGTAAGAGCCTAAAAAACTGGATAGAACACTGGAGACCAAAAGCAGCAAACCAACATAGTAGAGACTTTCTATTTATCCAGAGAAATGGAAAACCTTTCACCGTTAATTATCTGAGAAAAGTCATTAATAATGCAGTGAAACCACTATGGAGCCATTACAGTCTTTATGTAATGCGGCATTGGTGTGCAATCGCAAGACTAATCCATAGTAAAGAGGAAAACCGGTAGATGGGATGTTTGGGATGTAAAAGAGACCCTTGGTCATGATGACATAAACCGAGATTTCGCACCCCTGCAGTCTATTTTTAACTATTTTTTTTTCTGGCATTTCAGTGTCAAAAATAGTTCATATTTTCATGCTTCTGCATTGTTCAGGGCATATGAATCACACTCATGGTCATTTTTTTTGATGTCATATTCATCAAATCCATTGGTTTCTGAAGATGTT
>Ga0209979_1003284_pt1 | contig 14395 bp, 13 predicted proteins | sample AnhtaG_FD_183114 | JGI IMG/M metagenome (GOLD analysis project Ga0209979, IMG submission 183114) | Deep subsurface microbial communities from Anholt, Denmark to uncover new lineages of life (NeLLi) - Anholt_01485 metaG (SPAdes) (version 2) | ecosystem: Environmental > Aquatic > Marine > Oceanic...
GTCATTTTGTCGAGGACGTGCGCCAGCCCCTTGGCTCGTCGCAGGACGGGCGGATCTGCTTCATGCTGCCTGTAAGTTCCTGTGACATACCGTGCCCGCTCTGCACACACCTCAGGAATAGTGTCTAGCAGCTTCTCACGCAAGCGTTGAACCCTGGCCGTGGTAGCTGAGCGTGGCTTCGATGCTGCGTTCTCAGTGTCCAGAGTTCGTGCTTTCGCTTCGAATGAAGCCTCTCCCTCTACTTGCGGCACCCTATTCCTCCATAACGTTCTTGCGCCTATTGGAACGAAACTGAGCTCAACTGGAAGTGCTCTTGCACCTCAGCCAGAGAGGACCGCCTAACCTCCCACCATAACCCGCAGCCCCTGTTCACGGATCAGGGCCGCTAGCCTTTGCACAACTCCTTGCTCCAGTAGATCAAATGGCTCCCAGGGATAGTGCCGCCCCAGGCTCTTGTACTTGGGCCGACCCAGACGATGATACGGCAGCAAGTGAATATCCTCAACCCCCAATCCCAGAACGAACTGGCCAATGCTGTACAGATCATCCTCGCTCGTATTGAAGCCGGGGATCAGTGGCACGCGCATGACCATCGCCTGCCCGCTAGCGGCGATCCTTTGAGCGTTCTCCAAGATCCGCTCGTTGCGAACGCCAGTGCCCTCGAGGTGGCGTTGAGAATCCATGTGCTTGAGATCGTAAAGCACAAGGTCCAGGTGTGGCAACAGGCGCTCAAAGACGCACCAGGGAGCGTGCCCACAGGTTTCCATGGCGGTGTGCAGGCACTTCTTCTTCGCCAGGCGCAACACCGCCTCAGCAAACACAGGTTGCAGCGTAGGTTCACCGCCGGTCAGTGTCAGGCCTCCATTCTCTGCGTAGAATGGCGCGTCACGTAGCACCTCCTCGATGACCTCGAGGGCCGTCACCCGACGGCCCATCCAGCGCATCGCCCCCGATGCACACACCTCCACACACTGTCCACATCGGTCGCATGCCGCCGGATTCCACTGCAAGCTGCCTTCTGATAGGCTCAAAGCAGCGGGTGCGCAGACTTGAAGGCAATCGGCACAGGCAAAGCAGCGGCTTTCGAACAAGGCCAGCTCTGGCTGCTTGCTTATCGACTCTGGGTTGCAGCACCACTTGCAGCGCAGCGGGCAGCCCTTGAAGAAGACATTCGTCCTTAGGCCGGGACCATCGTGCAGCGAGTAGAACTGGATGTCAAAGATGGTGCCCACAACGTCTTCCGGCTTGGGCCTGCGTGTGGCGACCGAGCGTCTTGCCGAATCGGCCATTAGGCAGGTCATTTCGACCCTGCTTGTTCATCGAAGGTGACGAATGCCTTGACCGCAGCACCGAGCACACCTGAGTCGTCCCCTAGTTGCCAGGGCAGGATACGTACGGACTCGAAGAGAACGGGATGTACATTCTCTTTCAACCCCTGGATGCACGGCTCCATGAACATGGGGCCGATGCGGGTAAGGCCACCGCCGATCACGATGAGCTCTGGCATCAGCAGGTGCACGATGTTGCACAGCCCGATGCCGGCATAGTAGCCAGCGGTGGTGATCACCTCACGGGCAACGGCGTCTCCGTTCTGTGCAGCCTCGGCGATCAGCCTACCGGTAAGACGCACGGGGTCACCGCCATACATCTCGCGCAGAATAGTGTCGGCCCCACTGGCAATCTTCTCGAAAGCCATGCGGGCCAACCCGACACCGGAGGTGTATGCCATCAGGCATCCACGCTTGCCACATGAGCACAGCGGCCCATTCACATCAATCACCGTGTGGCCGATCTCGCCGGCGGTCCCAATATGGCCGCTATAGAGTTTCCCGTCGATGATGATCGCCAACCCGTAGCCCGTACTCAAGGTGACATAGCACATGTTGTCAACACCCCGCCCGGCACCATACATGTGCTCGGCCAGAGCGTTGCACTTGGTGTCATGCTCCAACACCACTGGCACCCCCAGGTGCTCCTGGACGATGTCACGCAGGGGCACATTGTCCCACCCTGGCAGATTGGAGCTGGTGATCACGATGCCCGCCCTGCCGTTCACGTGCCCGGCGAAACCCAACCCCACACCTACCAGATCCTCGGGCCGAATCCCAGACCCCCCGAGCAACTCTTTGTAGGCCCCCTCCACACAGGCGATCACGTGGTCCGGCAGGGTGCCGCTGTGCGCTCCCGTCCTGTACCGCGCGATGATATTGGCCTCCCTGTTGACGACTCCGGCAACGATCTTGGTGCCGCCGATATCCACGCCTATCGCGAGTTGCCTCACATCTTCTCCCTTGCCCCGATTGCTGATCGCGTCGATGACTCGGCGAAAACTGCACCCTTACACAATCATTTGGGCGGAGCTCAGCCTACGATAGCCTGTCTCTCCAAAGAATGCAAACCGGATTGATTAAGTCCTGCTTGCTCACGGAAGGATGATGCCCTTGATGTAACCCTCGTCCCCTCGCTCGGCCATCTCAAATGCCGCCTGTATATCATCCAACCTGAATCTGTGCGTTACAAGTTTGTCCATGGGGAAGACGCCACGAGCCAATCCCTCCATGGCTCGCCGCAGGTCATCCATGGGATCCAGCGAGAACTGTGGGTGAGGGCACAAGATAACCGCGCCGGGGTGGGTCCAGTTCCTCAGGTTGTACGTATGCGGTACGCCGTGCCAACCGCCCAGGACATACCTGGCCCTGTGTAGACGCAGCGTTTGAGCGGCTAGTTGCAAGCCATTGGGATTGCCCGTCAGCTCAAATACGACGTCCGTTCCACGGCCGTTGGTTAGCTTGGCCACCTCGCCCAGGAAATCAACCTTCTGCGGGTTCAGTGCTGCCGTAGCGCCCAGTTCTTTGGCCATGGCCAGTCGCTCATCGTCGATATCTGCAGCGATGATCAACTCGGGGCCTCGACCGACGAGGCCCGAGAGCACGAGCAGACCCATGAAGCCGCAGCCCATCACCAGGACATAGTCCCCAAACTCGGGAGGGGCTGATCGCAGGATAGTGCTGATGCATTTCAGAGGTTCACCAAGCGCGTGTTCGAGGGGTACGTCGTCCGGCACCCTGATCAGGTAGGGTGGGTATCCAACGGCGTAGGTGGCAAAACCCTTCTGAAATGGTTGCTGCGTATACAGCCCTGTCACCCGATCACCCGGCTTGAACTGGGTAACGTTGCGGCCCACTTGCTCGACAACGCCGGTCGGCTCATGCCCGAGCTTCCCCGGAAAAGTACCCAGGATGCCCTTGTAGTAGGCCAGGTCATACTTGCAGACGCCACACAACTTGACTCTGACGAGCACCTGGTCGTCGGTGATGTCGATTGTCTCCTCTCTAAGAACGAACCTGCCCAGTTCAACGAGTTCTGCATACCTATTCAGCACTCTGGTCATGAACCTCACCTTTTCTGTTGCTATGGCTCAGCCAGGTTCCTGGCCGATGTGCCCCGAGTCTCACGGAGAGGCTTCTCTGGCTCGGCATCGCGAACCAGCGCCTGGCGCACAAACTCTCCCGGGGGCAAATGATCCTCGCCCTCAGCAGGCGCTCAGTCTCTCTCAACTGTGATTCGCCGTTCTCGTCGATCACGAGATGTGCCCATCTATCGTTTGCGCCAGCAAGGCTGGTGCCCAGGAAGCTGCAGGCCCAGCATATGCGTCAGCGTGCCCTTGCGCCTAGGTCGCGGGTGAACCCAGATAGAGGGCGTTGGTGCGACATTCGCGCGATTCTCCCAGTCTGGCCAACGGCGGCTGGACGACCGGCCGGGTTGCGCGATTTGAGCTTGCGCACAAGCAACTCAAAGCTCTTCAGGGTAGACTCGGTAAGCACCGGGCCCCCCAGTGTGCCCAGCGACGTGGGGGTCACCGAGGTGGTCTCGACGATGATGATGCCCCATTCCCCGTCGGCAAGGTGCACGTAGCGCTCCAGCGAGCGCTCAGAAACCGCCCCGTCTACTCCATGGCAGGCTTCCATGGGCTGGGCCACGAAGCGATTGGGCGCCGCCCGTGGACCGATCTGGCACGGGCTGAACAGAACATCAAGATCGTCTATCTCATCAACGATACGGTGCACGTCTCTCTCCTATACCCAACACCTCTTGACAGTAGCGGACGCTCCGCTCCAAGTCCAGACGCTGCTGCACGCGCAACGCCGCTCGGTACTCGGGTGGAATGTCCTGTCCGCGCTCGGCAGTGAGCCCGGGGCCTATGAAGGGCTGTCCCTTCTTGGCCAGTTTCACAAACCGCACAAACTCTGCGGCCGGCGTATCAGGATAAGCTTCCCAGAACTCTGGCTCCAAGTAGTTGATCACCCGTGGTGGGCCACCGGTGATGATCTCTAACGTGAAGGAAGCATCCTTGCATTTCTCCTGGAACAGCCGAGCCCACTCATCGATGCCGATCGTGCCGTCGCCCATGGCCACGCTCTGCACGGCTGCCCCCCGAGGATGTTCCCAGATGGCCGTGTCGCGAACATGGCTGGTAACCACATAGGGTGCCAGATACTCCAGGGTCACAAAGGGACTTTCCCCGGCCCCGATTATGCCCCCCGAGTCAGGACAGGCGCCCACATACTCGGGCCCGGCTTCCTCGATCAAGGCCTTCAGCTCGCTCCCATGTAGGTCCCCCGCGTGGGTCTCGATGGCAATCTTGATTCCCAGATCCAGCGCCAGATCTCGCACCGCCCGGCAGGTCTCTATGGTCCCCTCAATGTGAGTCTCCACGGGGACCCTGGTGCGCCGATCCGCGCTTGTCCCCAGAACACAACGCACCAAAGGGGAACCCATCAAGTGAGCAACGTGCAGCATCTGCCGCAACTGCTGCGCCGCTGGGCCACGCTCTTTGGCGAATATGGTAGAAGTGGGACAGATAGATAACATACCTACATTGATTTCGATGCCGAGCTCATCAGCCCGGGCCTTGACCCGTTTCAGATAGTCCTCCTCCAAGCTCTCGAAGAAACTCCTCTCCGAGAACTGCACCACATCGAGCCCTAGCTGATGGGCGTACTCCAGATGCTGAAAGGCATCCCACCCCTGCGACCGAAGGCTGTAGATGTCTACGCCGAGTTTCATTGCTTTCCTCCCACTTGTCGGATCCTCTCCGGTACCTCTATCCGTTTCCCTTCCTCGAACGATCGCTCGATCGCGTCACTGATCAGGGCCACGCGATGTCCATCTTCGAACGTGGCTCCATAGGGGGCAATCGGCCGGTCGTGGGCGATGGCATCGAGGAAGTGAAAGATCTCGTTGATGTGGCCATGCTCCCACCCCAGGATATGGCCATGCGGCCACCACACTTGGCCCGCCACACGCCCGGCTGGCAGGACGCTATCCGCCCGACCCAACTGCTCCCAACTAATGTAAGGATGGTAGGGCTCGGTGACCAGGACGTTGCGGAAGCCACCCAGCTCTCTCGGCGAATCGTCCTGCAGACAGACGTGAAGTCGATTCAGGTCCTCCAGATCCCAGGCCAGGCTGCCCTTCGTGCCATGGATCTCCCAGGCGTGGCGGTTCTTGTTTCCTGCGCAATCGCTATTCGCCTCTAACGACCCGTACGCGCCATTGGCGAACTCGACCAAGGTCACAGCCCTCATATCCGGAAGCACGCCCATGATAGCGGTGATCTCGCCCACCAGGAATCGAGCCATGTCAATGACATGACTGCCCAATCCCAATAGGGCCCGGCGCCCACCAGGATGCTCTGTCGGAAGCCCTCTGGCACGCTGTCCCCATTCCTGAAGATACTTGCCCCGAAACTGAAGGATATGGCCCAGCAGGCCCTGGTCAATAATGTCCTTGGCCAGGCGAACGGCGGGAAAGAAGCGGTAGTTGAAGCCACACATATGCTTCACCCCGGCCTTCTGCACCGCCTCGAGCATCCTCCCCGTCTCCTCACTGTTGAGTCCCAGTGGTTTCTCACAGAGAACGTGCTTGCCCGCCTCTGCGGCGGCGATGGATGGCTCACAGTGGATCGTGTGTGGCCCACTGTTGTCAAAGACCTCGATTCGAGGGTCTTCCATCATCCGCTGCCAATCGGTATAGTATCCCTCGTATCCGTAGCGATTGACGGCTTCAGCAACCCTGTCCTCGTTGCGACCGCACATAGCCATCAGTCTAGGGCGAACAGTGGGGGGCCAGAACATGTAGGGAATCTTCTTGTAGGCATTTGTGTGGGCTTTGCCCATGAAGCCATAGCCTAGAATACCGATGCCCAGTTCGGGCGCCACCTCCAGCAAACCTCCCTTGTCTGGAGCAAAACCCTCTGGCAACATCAGATACCCCCTTTTGGTTACTCTATTGCTCAACCGGACCCGGCGGTCTCCTTCAACATGCGTTGAGGGAGACCGCCGCCGGACGTCGATCACCCGAATTGTAGCACTGCCTTCATGTAGCCTATGGCAAACGCTGTGCGGATGTCATAGCGGTTTTCGCCCACCACCCCTGGCAGGTGCTCGGCCATCATATCGCCACGGTAGTCGATGTCCCTCAGTGCCTGCACGGCCTTGCTCAAGTCGGGCTGGCCGCTGCCGAACCACACTTCCAAGCCATGTGGCTCGCCAGGCACTATCCTCACGTTCCTGAGGTGGACAAAGAACACCTTCTCTCCCAGCCGGCGAATCATACCGTAGATTCCCTCACCCTCGGAAGGCCACGAGGCTCCAGTACAAAAGGTGACCCCGTTGCAGGGACTGGGGACATCTCGCATGAGGCGGACCAGCGCCTCGTAGGACCAAAGCCAGGCCCCGGTGTGCAGCGCGATCTTGACCCCGCTCCTTTCGGCCTGGGCCATCAGCCTCCGGTAAAAGTCCACCAACAGGCCCCACCGGGCCTCCTCATCCCCCGGGCTCACCGACGGGTCCACGTTCACGAACAGCGCCAGGACTTCTACTCCAACCTGGCCCATGGCCTCCATGCTCTGGTACAGGGCGCCGAGCCGGGCCTCGGTCTCTGATGCACCGACAACCAGAGGCGGCCACAACTGCATCACCGAGAAGGACAGCCCCCCATCCTCGATCTCTTGCTTGACCTTTTGGAGGTCCTCTACGTCGACATATCCCTTCTCCTTATAGCCCGGAACGAGGTCGGCGTGAGATGGCAGGTCGAGCGGCACAAGCACCCGGTCCACCTCAAGGTCCTTGCAGTACTGGATAGTCCCCTGGAGCGTGCCATCAGCAACCTGGCCGGCATAAACCAACAACTTCATCATTCTACTCCTTTTCTGTGTCGAGCAAGCACACCTGCGCCCGACTATGATGGATGCACATCTTTCCGAATCTCCGATCGCACTGCCTGCTTACCCCTCGATATGAACGGCGTCCCTCACACCACGATCTCCCCCGACTCGATCATCGCGTCAAGCGGCGAGTCCCCGATATCCAGGGGCAGATCCACCCGCCCGCGACGCCTGCTCGATTCGTAGGTGGCAAACATCACTTCCGTCGCCTGCAGCGCCCTTCGGGCAGAGAGCTCCGGTTCGCGCCCCTTCTTGAGGGCATCGATCAGGTCCAGCACGGCGCGCTTGGAGTTCTCTGGAAGGAAGTTGTACTCCTGAACGTGTAGCACCTCCCATTCACTCTGTCCCTTGCCCCGGATGCGCAGGGGGATCTCCTCGGTAGGAAAGACCTCCATGATCCCCTCGGTGCCGATGAGGCGGTTGCCATACTCCCCTCCCAATCCGGCCTCATAGCCCGTGACCAGCAGACCGTGGACGCCATTTCGATACTTGAAGTAGCTGATCCCTTGGCCTTCGGAGAAATGGCCGCGACCTCTCCGCCCCCCTCGGGCGTCGATCTGGCCGATGACCCAATCCACTGGCGTCTCGTCGTTATAGAAGAACAGCATGTCAAAATAGTGTATGCCCCAACCGAATAGATCCATACAAGTGGCCTCCACCTCGGTCAGCTCGCCGATCGCCCCCGACTTGAGCAACTCCTTGGCCTTGACGAACGCATCCCCGAAGCGCCTCTGGTGGTTGAAGGTCAGCTGGACCCCCTTTTCCTCACACACCCGAGCCATGCGCACCGAGTCCCCATAGGTATTCGCCATAGGCTTCTCGCAATGAATGGCCTTCACCCCCGCCTCCGCGACCGCGATGACGATCGCAGCGTGCGAGTTGGGAGGCGTGCAGACGCTTACGATATCCAGGGACTCTTTCATCAGCATCTCCTGATAGTCCCGGTAGAGCCTCTCCCCTCCATGCCTGGCCTGGAAGGCCCGAGCAGCGGCCAGATCGAGGTCACACAGGGCCACGATCTCGGCGTCGGGCGAAGCCTCGTATCCCAGAGCATGCCAATTCGCCATGCCCATTCCTGTCGCCCCTTCCGTCTTCCAGGGACGGCCACAACCAATGATCCCCACTCTGAACATTGCCCTGATTCTCCCTTGATGTTTATCTTGGTTCGAACTGAAATGGCAAGTGCCCCGTGTGAGTTAGCTCATATGCCCACTTTACAATCACCTCCAGTCCGCGCTTCGCTTCGACCTGTGCCAAGAGAAGGATGTTGTTTTCGTCTGCCCGGTCTAGGTGTTCCTGGTAGCTCGCCTGCCCATATCCACCAGCAAACCCACAATGTCCCGCGTGACGTTCACCCCTCTCGACCCCGAGAGTCTATTCGTCAAGGGGCCATGTTCATCAGGGTGTTGGAGAATCGGTTGATGTCAACGAGGGTATCACCCTGAGCGCAAGGGTTCGAGCATATTGGCTCCATGGCAGGCAGGGGGCAATCAGCGGTGCACAGGGATCGGGCATCGGGTGATCTTCGCTACTGAGCCAGAACATCGGCTCGGCTGGTATCCCGTGGTGAGCGGGTGCTGGCGTCTGATACTGCGCTACGATGCTCACTCTATAGCAGGGGCATATCACCGAATGGACCTCCGAACAGCTCCGTACACCACTTCGTGGCCCGCACCCGTCCTGGCCGAACAGCCTCCGCGGCCCTCAAAGCAGCGACATGGTACCAGAGCGTCAGCCGAGAACACGAGTCAGTGGATGCCGGTGGGGGACTGGCCCTCTGGCGGGTTAGCTCCGAGCGCAAGACGGAGAGGATGGGCCTTTGCAGCTCCTTGGGGCCATGTTGTGGATGAGTGTCCCATAACAAGTGCTACAGAACGCACTTTTCAGCCAGGCTTCTGGCGCCATAGGGTCTCCAATCCATAGTAGAGACCTAACAGACCGGTCTCTATCAGAGCAACGCGCACGATGCGCTCCCTTAGCCGACCCTTTTGCACCCCCGACCGCAAGTATTCCTCCAGGAGGCCTACGACGACGACCCATATCAAGGCCAGAAAAACGAGGCCAAACTTGTCAAGAGCGCGGAGCACAAATGCATCAACACCGACGAGGAAGAGGAGAGCGAAAAAGAGTTCTCGCAATCGTGTCAAAATCCACAAAGCGGCTATTGAGAACGCCACCCACGTCAGGACATAGGCCACGCCTGGCGCGTAGCGATGCCACCACTCCTTCACGAGATGCTCCCGTATCATGCCTGCGCCCCGGCGGCCACCACACCCCGAAGGCTCAGCTCGTCAACGAAATGGCAGCTGACGTAATGTTCACTCCCGACATCCCTCAGCACTGGCTCCTCAACGGAGCAACGTTCTCGCGCATAGCGGCATCTAGGGTGAAAGTAGCACCCGGGCGGTGGATTCGCTGGATCTGCAACACTCCCCTCCAGCAGGATCCGATCCATCTTTATCCGTGGATCGGGCTTGGGCACCGCCGACATAAGTGCCTCGGTGTAGGGATGCATTGGGTGAATGAACAACTCATTTGTCTCGGTCACTTCCACCAACTTGCCCACATACATCACCGCAACCCGGTCCGAGATATGCCGGATGACGGCTAGATTGTGGGCAATGAAAAGATAGGTGAGACCAAATTCCTGCTGGAGGTCCTGCAACAGGTTGAGAACCTGAGCCTGGATAGAAACATCCAAAGCCGAGACCGGCTCATCGGCGACAATAAGACGCGGACTCAGGGCCAAAGCGCGAGCAATGCCGATCCGTTGACGCTGTCCACCGCTGAAGGCGTGAGGATATCGCCTCATGTACTCAGGGCGCAGGCCAACCAGCCGAAGAAGATGGGCCACACGCTCTTCCCGCTCGCTCCCCTTGATTCCAATAACTGTCAGGGGCTCTCCGACGATCTGTATTAGGGTCATGCGCGGACTCAGAGAGGAATAGGGATCCTGGAATATCATCTGCATACTCTGACGCAGTTTCTTCATTGCCTCTTTGTCAAGCTCAGGCACATTCATCCATCCAGCATCCGTATCCTTGAAGAGTATCTCCCCACTGGTAGGCTCGATCGCCCGCAGAATACATCGCCCGGTGGTGGTCTTGCCACAGCCACTTTCGCCCACCAGCCCCAGGGTTTCCCTATTCCTGATGTAGAGACTGATGCCATCCACGGCTTTCACATGGCCCACCACCTTCTTGAAAAGACCACGCTCGATGGGAAAGTACTTCTTGAGATCGTTGACTTGCAGCAGCATCTCCTCTTGGCTAGCCTGCATCTTTTCCATCCTGTCTTCTAGTCATACGCGTGGCACCGCGCATAGTGTTCCGGCGCTACCCTAGTCCATTTGGGCTCCTCTTCATCGCACCGACCGGCGTTGAAGTTGGCGCATCGGGGATGGAAGGGGCATCCAGAGGGGGTGTTGTAGGGATCGGGCACCGACCCTTCGATCGGTTCGAGTCTCCGGCCCGACCTGATACCGACGTGTGGGATAGAATTCAGGAGAGCGCGAAGATAGGGGTGCTTGGGGTCGTGGAATATCGAATCCACATCTGCGCTCTCCACCACTTTTCCCATATACATCACCACGACTCTTTTGGTCATCTCGGCAATGACTCCCAGATCGTGGGTGATGAACAAGATGGCCATGCCCAGTTCTTCCTGAAGGTGGCGCATCAAGTCCAGGATCTGGGCCTGGGTGGTCACATCAAGGGCAGTGCTGGGCTCATCGGCGATGAGCAGACTTGGATCACAGCTCAGGGCCATAGCAATCACGGCCCTTTGCCGCATCCCGCCACTCAGTTGGTGGGGATAGCTGTCGATGGTCTGGCTGGGCTTGGGCATTCCCACTGTATTCAGGATCTCAAGTGTTCGCTCTCGAGCCTCTGGCTTGTCCAGCCCTTGATGGAGCAGAAAACTCTCCATGATCTGGTTGCCGATCGTGTGAACAGGACCGAGAGAAGTCATGGGCTCCTGAAAAATCATGGCGATCTCGCAACCCCGAATCGCACGGATCTCTGGGCCGCGTGGGTGGAGGTCTGTCAGTTTCACATCTTCGGTGAGCAGGAACTGGCTGTTCTCCTCGCGCCGTCGATGGTATGTAATCTCGCCCTCTATGATCCGTCCCGGGTCGGGCACGATACGGAGGATCGACTGCGCAGTGACGCTCTTACCACAGCCGCTTTCTCCCACAATGCCCAGGGTCTCGCCCCTCATGATATTGAAGCTCGCACCATCCACCGCACGGACGGTGCCCTCCTCTAGGAAGAAATAGGTCTTTAGATCCTTGACTTCCAACAGCAAACTGCGATCATCCATCCGAGACTCCTCCGCGTGGCCTAGCACTTCTTGTTACCAAGTCCGCGCAAACCACTCGCTGGGCCCAGCTCCAGGCCAGGAAATGGCCTCTTTGGCCGCCCTGACAGCCATCCACCGACATGGCTTTGTTGCAGAATAGGCATCCCAGCGAAATAGTGCCCGGGGCCTGTCTCACATTCCTCTTTGGCATTGGCTAGTCTAAGAACAGATTCTGGCCACTTTCCGGGTTATGGCCGGCACACATCCCAGATCGCGCTATGCCTTGTAAGGGTCGGCTGCATCGCGCAAACCATCTCCCATGAAATTGAAGGCCAGCACAAAGAGGACGACAAACACAGCCGGCCACATTATCCATGGACGGCTGAGGACGACAGCGACATTCATCGTGTCGTACAGCATCACCCCCCAACTCACTACCGGACGCCGCAGCCCCAGCCCCAAGAAACTCAGGGCGGTTTCTCCCAGCATCATGCCGGGGATGGCCATAGTCATATGCACGATCAGGTAGCTCATCGTGGAGGGCAACATGTGTCGGGTGATGATCTGCCAACTGCTGGAGCCCGAGAGCCTCGCCGCCATGACGAAATCCTGTTCCCGGAGTTCCAGGATTTTGCTGCGCACGATGCGGGCCAGCCCACACCACCCTGCCAAAGAAAGGATCAGGGTGATCATGAAATAGATCCTCGTTGCAGGCCAGTCTATGGGAACGGCCGCGGCCAGAGCCATCCACAAAGGAATGGTTGGCACGGAGATCAGAAACTCGATGACCCGCTGAATGATATTGTCAACCGCACCGCCATAATAGCCGGAGACGCCACCCAGGGTAGCCCCCAATATGAAACTAGCGATCACGCCCATCAGACCTATGGAGAGAGAGATGGCAGAACCGTAGATGACGCGGGAAAACACGTCTCGGCCCAGACTATCCGTCCCCAACAGAGATGCCACGCCAGCCTCTTCGACCCCGAATAGGTGCGTATCCGACTCGAACAGACCGAGGAGTCTGTATTTGTCCCCATGAACGAAGAACCGGATCGGGTACTTGACGCTCCTGTCCTCCTGGAAAACGCGGAACTTGCGCGTCGGGTCTAGGCCCTGTTCCACGCCATATACGAAGGGCCGTAAGGAGAACTTTTCTCCGTCGTAGAAATGAAGGGGCGTAGGCGGCATAAAAACATAGCTCCCAAGCCGGGTCATCTTCTCGAAGGGAGCGACAAAGCCATGAAATAAGGCGATCAAGTACATAAAGCTAACAACGCCCAATCCAATCATGGCCACTTTATGTCTCTTGAAGTGAAGCCACATCAGCCTCCACTGCGAGGCCACATACAGCTTTTCTTCTGCTCTGAGTCTTCTTCTTGGTGCCAAAAGGTCGGAAGGAACTGCTGTCGATTCCATGTCCTACTCCTGTGCTCTACACCGTAAGGTGACTTTGCTAACCGGTCAGCGAGATGCTGATTCGTATGCGATGCGGCATAGCACAACCGAGTACCACTCAATCATAGCGGATGCGTGGGTCAAGCCAGGCCAAAAGGAGGTCCGAAATGAACGTCCCGATCAGGGTCAGGGTGCAGGTGATCAGTATACAACTGGAGGCCAGGAACATGTCTTCTCCCCACAAGGCCTCGAACATCAGTGGGCCGATGGTGGGCAGATCGAGCACGATGCCCACGATGGTCGCCCCGGAAAAGATGCCGGGCAACGACCAGCCGATGGTGCTGACTATGGGCAGCAGCGCCAACCGGATGGGATACTTGAAGAGCAGTTTTCCTTCTTTCAGGCCTTTGGCTCGCGCCGTCTGCACATAAGGTTTGCGAAGCTCGTCCAGCAGCATGGCTCTCATGGTGCGGATGAGCCAGGCGGTGCCAGAAAGGCCGATCACCAGCAGCGGCACAGGAAGATGCTTGAGCAAGTCGACGACTTTCACCCAGTCCCAGGGCGCATCCCCGAGCTCTGGGGACCAGAGGCCTCCCACCGAGATGCCGAACAGCTGGTAACCATACAACATGAAAACGAGGGCTATCAGGAAATTGGGCGTGGAGGCGCCGATGAAGCCCGCGAAAGTGGCGGCATAGTCGCCAAGGGAATACTGCCGAAGAGCCGAATAGATGCCAATCGGTATGGCGACGATATAGGTGACGAACATGGTCATGAACGACACCACCAGGGTCATGGGCAGACGTTCCACGATCATCTCGTTCACCAGCCTGAGGTAACGAAAGGATCGGCCCATATCTCCGTGCAGCACCAGCCTCCCCATCCATTTAGCGTACTGCACAAACCAGGGCCTGTCCAGCCCAAAAGCACGCCTCATCGCATCGAGTTCCACTTCGGTGTAGAATGCGTCCTGCGATCCGATACCTACCAGGTAATGACTCAGAAAATCGCCGGGGGGAAGTGTGATGATCAGGAAAGACAACATCGAACTCATCACAAGAAGAAGCAGCATGTAGATGAATCGACGCCCGACATAAGCTCTCACAACCGCTATCTCCAGTACTTGTCCCATCCCACCGGCCACTCTTGAGAAGCAAACCTATGAGTGAGGAAGGCGCGGAACAGATCGGCCCGAGGCCCACTCAATCATAGCGGATGCGTGGGTCAAGCCAGGCCAAGAGAATGTCCGAACAGAACGTCCCGACCAGGGTCAGGAGGCAGGTGATCAGTATACAACTGGAGGCCAGGAACATGTCTTCCATCCACAAGGCCTCGAACATCATTGGGCCGATGGTGGGCAGATCGAGCACGATGCCCACGATGGTCGCCCCGGAAAAGATGCCGGGCAACGACCAGCCGATGGTGCTGACTATGGGCAGCAGCGCCAACCGGATGGGATACTTGAAGAGC
>Ga0209979_1003285_pt1 | contig 14395 bp, 11 predicted proteins | sample AnhtaG_FD_183114 | JGI IMG/M metagenome (GOLD analysis project Ga0209979, IMG submission 183114) | Deep subsurface microbial communities from Anholt, Denmark to uncover new lineages of life (NeLLi) - Anholt_01485 metaG (SPAdes) (version 2) | ecosystem: Environmental > Aquatic > Marine > Oceanic...
TGTCAGGAGATAGTCCGCTATAAATCATCCCTGCCTCATGCAGAGGAGCGCGAAATTGATTGTTAAATTCAAAGCGGTGTCGATGGCGCTCGTAAACCAGACTTTGCCCATAAGCGCGCACGGCACGGCTATCTGGAAGCAGTTGACAGGGATAATTACCCAGGCGCATGGTGCCTCCCTTATTTGTCTCCTCCTTCTGGTCGGGGAGGAGGTCAATAACCGGGTAGGGGGTACCGGGGTCAAACTCGGTGGAGTTTGGCTCAGACGAGTTCAGGGCATAGCGAGCAAACTCAATTACCATAACCTGCAGCCCCAGGCACAATCCGAGGTAGGGGATTTCATTGTTTCGAGCATAGTTGGCGGCTTTTACCATGCCTTCGACTCCTCTGATACCAAAGCCACCAGGGACTATAATACCCTGGGCTGAGCGTAGTAAAACATCGCTGCCATCTTTTTCCAAGTCCTCAGAGCGAACCCAGAACAGATTAATATCTCTATCGTGATATAGGACAGCGTGGCGTAGTGCCTCACGGACTGAGAAATAGGCATCGTTTAATTCAACATATTTGCCAACGAGGGCAATGTTAACCGGCTCATGGGGTTCTTTGAGGCTTTTCACCAGTTCCTGCCACTGGGTTAGGTCTGCCTCTTGTGCCTTAAGTCCAAGCTTATCTACAATCAGTTGTCCTAATCCTGCCTCTTCCAGGATTAAAGGTATCTCGTAGATGGTAGGTACTGTGAGCAAGGGAATGACAGCTTGCCGTTCCACATCGCAGAACAGGGATATTTTGTCCCTTATCCCTTCCGAGACTGGATAGTCACTGCGGCAGATAATGATGTCAGGCTGAATACCAATCCGGCGCAGCTCGTTAACACTATGTTGAGTAGGCTTGGTCTTCAGCTCCTGGGTAGAGTTGAGATAAGGGAGTAAGGTAACATGAACATAGAGCACGTTGTCCCGCCCAACATCATTTCTCATTTGCCTGATGGCTTCGAGAAAGGGCTGTCCCTCAATATCACCCACGGTACCGCCCACTTCAATAAGAATTACGTCAGCCTGAGATTTTTGAGCCAATCGCTTAAACCGCTCCTTTATCTCGGTGGTAACGTGTGGTACCACCTGGATAGTGCCACCTAAAAAATCGCCCCGCCTCTCCTTGGCAATAACGGCGCTGTAGATTTGTCCCGAGGTAACGTTGGAATCGGCGGTAAAGTCAACATCAATGAAGCGCTCATAATTGCCCAAATCAAGGTCAGTCTCAGCACCATCCTGAGTAACAAATACCTCTCCATGTTGATAAGGGGACATCGTGCCCGGATCAACATTGAGATAGGGGTCTAGCTTCTGAACCGAAACGCTGACCTGGCGACTCTTCAGAATGGTGCCCATAGAAGCGACAGTTATGCCCTTACCGACCGAACTAACTACACCACCAGTAACAAAGATATACTTTGACATACAGGAAACCAAACTCTAAGAAATCAAGAAAAAATTCCTTTTTTGGAGCCTACTAAGGATTCAGATTGGGCTTCTGTTGTAACAAACAGCATCAAGTTTCTGAGGAGTGCTCTTTGTACTTTATATACAGAAATAGTCTTATGTGTCAAGTTTTAAGTGGGGAACTGTTTTCTTTACATATTATAAAGAGACGAATATAAATTGTCAAGTTTTGGTACGAGATTGTTTGGTAACCTATCCCCCTGACCGCTTTCCCTTAATGAGGGAAGGGGGATAAAGGGGGTGAGGTTAGTGCGCAATAGTGCTATAATTTATATTGAATTAGAAAATTATATTTAGAGGAGAAGACAGCCAATGGATGAATTAAAGGTGTTCACTGGTAATGCTCACCCATCCCTAGCTCAGGAGGTAGTTGAATACTTAGGTATACCCTTGGGTGAGAGCGAGGTCTTTCAGTTTAGTAATGAGAATATCTTCGTTCGTATTTTGGAGAATGTTCGCCAGCGGGATACCTTTGTCATTCAGCCTCTCTGTTCCCCGGTCAACAATAATCTGGTTGAGTTGCTTATTATGCTTGATGCGCTTAAAAGGGCGTCAGCCGGTCGGATTACGGCGGTAGTCCCTTATTATGGGTATGGGCGCACTGATAAGAAAGACCAACCCCGGGTGCCTATCACCGCTAGGCTAATCGCCGACTTGCTTACGGTAGCTGGGGCTAATCGACTACTGACAGTAGATTTGCATGCGGCGCAGATTCAGGGTTTCTTTAGCATACCAGTTGATGAACTGACGGCTCTTAATCTATTGGCTAACTATTTTACCGGAAAGGACTTTGATGACCTAGTAGTGGTGGCCACTGATATCGGCATTACCAAGCGGGCGCGTGATCTAGCTGAAAAACTCAACGCCCCGCTGGCGATCATGGAAAAAAGACGCGTGGGCAATGTTGACCAGGCGGAGACGTTGAATGTAATCGGTGAAGTGGAAGGTAAGGTAGCTCTTACCGTGGATGACGAAATAGACACCGCCGGCTCTTTGGTAAACGTCGTTTCCACTCTAATAGAGCAGGGAGTGAAGAGGGTATATGCCTGCTGTACCCATCCCATATTCTCCGAGCTAGCTATCCAGAGAATAAGCTCGTGCCCGGTGAAAGAGGTGGTCGTTACTAACACGGTTCCGGTTAAAGATGAAAAGAAATTAGATAAGATTACGGTTATATCAATGGCACCACTGCTGGGGGAAGCCATTCGCCGAATCCATAACGGACAATCTATAGGAGCCATGTTTGAGTAAATTAGATGTGAACAAGCACAAAAAGATGGTAGAGGTATATCGGGCGGCAAGTGATGCGGAAGCTCGGATTATCAAGGGCCTTCTGGAGGGCTATGGTATACCTTGCATTCTGCAGTCTAATGCGGCGCCTTCAGTGCACGCGTTTGCGGTTGATGGCATGGGTGAGGTCAAGGTTATGGTCTGGGAGGAAGTGGTGGCTGAAGCCAGGGAGCTAATTGAGGGAGAAGGCAATGCTTAAATGGCTTACTAGGCTATTTAGTTGGTTTTTCAAATGGCTGGGTAGCCTTACTGATTCCAATGAAAAAGAGCTGAAACGTTTACAGCCGATTGTGGACCAGATAAACAAGCTTGAGCCGGAATTTGAGAAGCTCAGTGACGCTGAACTACGGGCTAAGACGGATGAGTTTAAGGCCAGGATTGAAGCAGGCAGCTCACTTGATGAGCTTTTACCTGAAGCTTTTGCTGCGGTGCGCGAAGCGGCCAAGCGGACTATCGGTCAGCGCCATTTTGATGTGCAGTTGATGGGCGGCATTACCCTTCACCAGGGCAAAATTGCCGAAATGAAAACTGGTGAGGGTAAAACTCTGGTGGCTACCCTTCCCCTTTATCTGAATTCGCTCACCGGTCAGGGATGCCACCTGGTTACGGTTAATGATTACCTAGCCAGACGAGATCCCTACTGGATGGGGCCCATCTATCATGCGCTGGGGGTTAGTGTGGCCAGTATCTACCCGCAGCAGACTCCGGATGAGCACCAACCCTCCCGCCTTTATGACCCTGATTATGACTCAGGGGATAGCCGGTGGCACCATTTCCGTTCTATTTCTAGAAAACAGGCTTATGAAGCCGATATTACTTATGGCACCAGTAGTGAGTTTGGCTTTGACTACCTGCGGGATAATATGGTTATGGAGCTATCCCAGTGTGTTCAGCACACCTTAAACTACGCCATCGTCGACGAGGTGGATAATCTCCTTATTGATGAAGCCCGCACTCCACTTATCATTAGTGCTCCCGACGTGGCGGCAGGACAGTTATATCAGATATTTGCTCGTCTTGTCCTCCGCCTTAGGTCGGGACAGGATTACGAGGTTACAGAGAAAGAACGCAGTGTTGAACCGACTGAGTCTGGTTATGCTAATGTAGAAAACTTGCTGAAACGGGAAGGGCTGCTAAAGTCAGCCAGCCTTTATGACCCGAGTAATGTTAATCTGATGCACCACCTGAGGAATGCCCTGAGCGCTAAAGAATTATACAAAAAAGACCGTGACTACGTAGTGAAAGACGGTCAGGTTATCATTGTTGATGAGTTCACTGGTCGGCTGATGTTTGGTCGTCGCTACTCAGAGGGGCTGCACCAGGCAATAGAAGCCAAAGAGGGAGTTAGAGTTCAGCAAGAGAGCCGGACCTTTGCCACCATTACCATCCAGAATTACTTCCGTATGTATCATAAACTATCCGGGATGACCGGCACTGCCATCACCGAGGCTGAGGAGTTTCACAAGATATATAACCTTGAGGTGGTGGTTATTCCCACCCACAAACCGATGATTCGTGAGGACTTTCCCGACCAGATTTACAAGGATGAAAAGGCTAAATTCCGCGCCGTGGTGCGTGAGATTGAACAGCTTTATAGAGAGAGCCGTCCGGTGCTGATTGGCACCGTATCTATTGAAAAGTCAGAGTACCTGAGCGACCTCTTGAAGAGGAGAGGCATTCCCCACCAGGTGCTTAATGCCAAGTACCATGAGAAAGAGGCAGGTATCGTTGCGCGGGCGGGGGAGCCGGGGGGAGTAACTGTCGCTACCAATATGGCAGGGCGCGGTATTGACATTGTGCTGGGAGGTAGTCTTGATGGCCAAGGTGAAGCAGAGTGGCAGGAGAAGCACAATAAGGTGGTTGAACTTGGTGGACTTCACATTGTTGGTACGGAGCGGCATGAGGCAAGGCGGATTGATAACCAGCTCAGGGGTAGAGCCGGGCGGCAGGGTGACCCCGGGAGCTCTCGCTTTTCCGTGTCTCTGGAGGATGACGTTGTGCGCCGCTTCGGTGGCGACCGCATTAAAGGCTTTATGGAATGGGTGGGTATGGACGAGGATACACCGATTGAGAACAAACTGGTTAATCGCTCGATTGAAAGTGCCCAGGTCAGGGTTGAGGGCTACCATTTTGATATGCGTAAGCACTTGGTGGAGTATGATGATGTGGTGAATAAGCAGCGCGAGCTTATCTACAATGAGCGAAGGAAGATACTGGGCGGCGCTGACCTCAAGGCAAACATTTTGTCGATGATTAAAGAAGAGATAAGAAGTATGGTCGCCGCTCATATTGTTGATGAGCATGGTATTGGCTGGGACATAGACGGCTTGATGGCTGATGTTGCCACCATTTTCCCCTTACCGCCAACGTTCAAGGCTGATACCCTTTTCCAGATGAAGCCAAAGCAGATTGAGGATAAGCTGATTGAGCTGGCCGATGCTGTGTATGAGGAAAGGGAGAAAGAGCTAGGCGCTGAAAATATGAGGGTGCTGGAGAGACTGGTGATGCTGCGTATCATGGACAACCTGTGGGTAGAGCACCTGACGGCGATGGAGAACATGCGACTTCAGGCTGGATGGCAGACTTTACGTCAGACGCGGGCAGTTGATGCCTACAAGCGTGAAGGGTACCAGCAGTTTCAAACGTTGCTCGACACCATCCAGCATGATGTGGTTCATACCATATACCATGTGAGCATTGTCCAGCGGGAAGCCCCGGCGCAGGCACCGTCGGCAATGGCTCAGGCGGCTGGCCGTGGCGGTGGCAGCAATATGCGGCGGCAGAGAGTCGGCGGAAGAAAGATAGGTCGCAACGAGCCCTGTCCCTGCGGCAGCGGTAAAAAGTACAAGCACTGCTGCGGAAGGTGAGATTATGTGGACTGATGAGGAATTGAAACAGGCACTTAACGAAGTATCTGGTGGCTTGGATAAGCTGTCCGACCCCAAAAAGCCGCTAACCAAAGAAGAGAAAAAAGACAGAGGCAGGTTTTTAAAGAGGAAGTATATTCTGGAGAATATAAAGGAAGCAAAGGAGAAGAACCACCGAAGCGAGGAACTTTATAATTCTTCAATCTATGATTTATTGGTGCCCTGGGGAGAAAGGCATCCTTTCCTGATGACTGTTATCATGCACTTAATGAGGATAAGGTGGCAATCGGGCTTGAGTCCACTGGCTTTTAAAGAATCAACTGAGCGGAAGGAGAAATAAACACTGGTGGGGGGAGGGAATTCGACTAAAAGCCAATGAATAACACTGAGATTGCCCAAGTATTTGAGGATATTGCTGAGCTTTTAAAGCTGAAGAAGGATAACATTTTTAAGATAAGGGCTTATCAGAAGGCGGCGCGCTCCATCGAGGAGCTGTCAGTGGAGGTGGAGCAGCTGGTGGCTGAGGATAAGTTAAAGGAAATCCAGGGGGTGGGGGAGGCAATCACCAAAAAGATTAACGAGCTGGTAACCACCGGGCGCCTTGGCTACTACGAAAGGCTAAAGGCTGAATTCCCGGAAAGGGTGAATTCTACTCAAGGTTAGAGAGTAAATGGCAGATTTGGCTAAACAGTTATTATTTTCTCAGTCGCTCACGACCAGTGATGCTGAGGCGATAAGAAATTTGGAGCAGGCAATCACTGGTGGTAAGCACTGGTATCTCGCTTTGCTTGAAGCTATTGGGTTGTGGGGTACGGGTGAGGAAGCCCACAACGGGCGAATTTACCGTTATCTTATCGCTGGGGAAGCCTTTGATTGGCTGATTCTGGCCGAGCGCCTGTGTGAGTCAGTGGATGGCTTATTGCCCGATAGGGAAAAGAGCGATTTCCTTTTCTATGGCAAACCGCCGCTTGACCTGAACTCCGAGGAAGTGAAGGCACTTATTGGCGATAGTAAATATCATCAATATCTTAACTACTTTTATGGTGTCACTGTGGAGAAGGCGCTAATCTTGGCAGTAGAGGACGAGGTGCACAAGGAGAGGGGGGTATTGGGCTACAATAATGAGTCTGATGTGACTAATGAGGCTTACCGACGGATATACGGGGCGACGAAAGCCGCATTGCTTAGGCGCTTCAGGCGGGAAAAGGGTTACCCCCAGCTTAAATCTATCACGCTAACCGAGCTAAAAGAGTTTACCTACTGGCTATTTAAGTATCGGCTGGAGCAGTGTGACAAGGCTAGGGTCGCTAGTGATACCAAGAAGGCGTTGAAGCAACTAAAGCGCCAGTGGACTGACAAGGGCTTTTTTGGTGTGCTGGCAACTGAGGGGCTGATTGCTGGGCACCGTTAATAACTACGCAGTGTTTCACTCCACCGTTCGTGCTGGTTAAACGGCTAAGTATTCGTGGTGTCTTTCGGTGCTCTTACCACGAGTACTGGCACGGTTCCGGCTCGTAGCACTTTGTCAGTAATACTGCCGAAAGTCAGCCGACTAAGACCTGACCGACCATGTGTTGACATCGCTATTAAGTCAACCTTGATTTCATCAGCGGCTTTAACGATTTCTTTAGCAGCCTTGCCAGTGGCCACTTTAGTCTTTACAGTGACTCCCTTACTTCTGAGGCTTTCCCCAGCCTTATCAAGATAGTTCTTAGCTTTCTTCTTGATTTGCTCTATCTCCTTTTCACTGTAGGGAACTTGAACACTTGCCTCCCCGGCGATGACGTAGTGAGTCAGCGAGGATATTACCTGAAAGAGAATTACTTCTGTTTTCACCTTTGGCGCCATCTTAGACACCAGTTTCTCAACATGGGCCAGGGCCGCTTCACCTACTTTGGAACCGTCCAGCGGAACAAGAATTCTCTCGTACATCTTTCTCCTCCTCTAAGAAGGTTTGGGAAGTTGCTGTTTCAATCTTTCTAGTTTATCACTTATAGTGTAGAGCTTTTGGCGTTCCTTATCAATAATTGCTGCTGGCGCCTTGGATAAAAAGTTCTTGTCCTCGAGTCGGGTTTTAAGGCGAACAATTTCGGCCTGGCTTTGTTCTATCTCCTTCTGCAGTCGTTTCCTTTCCGCCTTAAGGTCAAACATGCTCTCCAAGGGTATGACCACTTCAGCCTCTTTGAGCACTAATACCAGGGCATTTTCACCTTGTGAGCCTTCCTGCCAGGTATTTAGGAAAGTAATCGGTCTTGCCCGAGCCAGGGTCTGGATAGTTTCGGAGTAAGGGGTAATGACTGAGGTGAGCTTGTCAGCAAAAATTTGTGCCTCGATCCATCTGGTGTTCTCTACTTTGTATTGAGCCCGGGTATTACGGATAGAGCGTATTATTTCGATGATAGCTTCCATAACCTCTTCTGCCTTCGGGTCGATGGTGGTTACATCGGCTTCAGGATAGACGGTAACCATGATAGATTCGGCTGTTTGCTGGCTTGGAGGTAGATACTTCTTTAGGTTCTGCCATAGCTCTTCGGTGACGAAGGGCATGTAGGGATGCAGTAGACGGAGTGAAGTCTCCAGAACGTGAACTAGGACGGGCAGTGGTGATGCTGACTCACCGGCAGAGCGAAGGCGAATTTTGGCGAACTCAATATACCAGTCACAAAATTCACCCCAGAGGAAATCGTGGATTTGCCGCTGGGCTTCGCCAAACTGGAAGTCATCCATCAGGCTGGTCACACTTGACACGGTGCGGCTGAGGCGACTTAGAATCCAGCGGTCTTCCACCGGGAGTAAATTCCGCTTAATTTCCATATCGGTGCCACCCGGCTCAATGCTTCTGACCACAAATCGAGTGGCATTCCATAGCTTGTTGGCAAAGTTGCGGCCAGCTTCCATTTTTGAGGGTGCTAGCTTAATGTCATTCCCCGGTGCGGTGCCCGTGGATAGGGCAAAACGCAAGGCATCAGTGCCATATTGCTCCAGCATATCAATAGGGTTAAGCACATTACCTCTGACCTTGCTCATTTTCTCCCCCTTCTCATCACGTATCAGTCCGTGAAGATAAACCTTGCGGAAGGGGATGTCACTGGTGTCCTCGAGCCCCATCATAATCATTCTGGCTACCCAAAAGAAGAGGATATCGTAACCGGTTTCCATTACGGTTGTCGGGTAGAAATAGCGAAGGTCGTCAGTATTATCTGGCCAGCCCAATGTGGAATGAGTCCATAGCGCCGAGCTGAACCAGGTATCCAGAACATCTGGGTCCTGTTCTATCTTGGTTGACCCACAATGGCTACAGGCTTGAGCATCTTCAACGGTTACGGTTAACTCGTCGCAGTCCCGACAATACCACACTGGAATTCGGTGTCCCCACCATAACTGGCGACTGATACACCAGTCACGAATATTTTCCATCCAGTTGAGATAGACCTTGGTAAAGCGCTGGGGAATAATGGTAATGCGCCCATCAACCACGGCTTTAATGGCGGGCTTTGCTATGGGTTCTGCTTTGATAAACCATTGCTTACTGGCTATCGGCTCAACCATCGTCTGGCAGCGGACGCAGTGTCCCACCGCGTGCGAATGGGGCTCGATCTTTATTAAAAGCCCCTCTTTTTCCAGGTCAGCTATTATCGCCTTACGGCAGGCAAAACGGTCAAGCCCGACATAAGGCCCGGCGTTCTCGTTCATGGTTGCGTCCGGGTTCAGGATATTGATTAACGGCAAATCATGACGCTGCGCTACCTCAAAGTCCACCGGGTCGTGAGCCGGGGTGATTTTGACTGCCCCGGTGCCAAAGTCAGGGTCAACCGCTTCATCAGCGATGATAGGTATTACCCGGTTTACTGCGGGCAGAATGGCCTTTTTGCCTAGCAGTGCCTTAAACCGCTCATCTTTAGGGTTAACCGCTACCGCCGTATCGCCAAGTATGGTTTCCGGTCGGGTGGTAGCCACGGTAATAAAATCCTTTTTGTTACCAGCCAGAGGATAGCGGACATAGTACAGGTGCCCGATGATATCTTTATGCTCTACTTCAAGGTCAGAGATGGCAGTAGCGCAGCGGGGGCAGCGGTTGATGATCCGCTCTCCCCGGTAGATTAGTCCTTTCTGATACAGGCGGAAAAAGGCAGTACGTACTGCCCGGCTTGGCCCCTCATCCAGAGTAAAGACCTCTCTGTCCCAGTCACAGGAAGCACCCAGTCTCTGGTGCTGCTTGGCAATGGCGCTGCGGCAGCTATTCGCCCACTGCCACATTCTCTCCAGGAACTTTTCCCTGCCCAGCTGGTGGCGGTCTATTCCTTCTTTGGCCAGCATTTGTTCGACTACCACCTGAGCAGCGATACCAGCATGGTCAACGCCGGGAAGCCATAGTGTTGGATCACCCTTCATCCGATACCAGCGGGTCAGAATATCCTCCATGGTGGCGGTCAGGGCATGCCCGATGTGCAGTTCACCGGTGACATTGGGTGGCGGCATAATGATGACAAAGGGCTGCTTTTCGGGGTCTATCCTGGGCTTGAAGTAGCCCTTCTCCAGCCAGAACTGGTACCACTTCTGCTCGACCTTGCCCGGCTCATAGGCTTTGGGCATTTCATATTGAGTATTCGGGGTTTGTGTCATGATTACCTCTTCTAGATTAGTCCTGCCACTTTGTCCAATATCTTATCCGCTACCTCTCTTTTGGTTAGCAGGGGTAGACTTTCTATATTACCCTTTCGGTCAATTATGGTTACTTTGTTGGTATCCACGCCGAAGCCACTATCCGCGCTGGTAATATCATTAGCCACAATGAGGTCAAGACTCTTTTTCTCCAGCTTTTGTTTAGCGTTGGCGATGATGTCTTCACTTTCGGCAGCGAAGCCGACCTTGAGAAAGTTACCCTTTACCTCGGTCAGAATGTCCAGTGTCCTGACTAGTTCCAGCGTCAGGCCAGGGGCTTCTTTCTTAATCTTGCTCTTCACTGCAGCTTTTGGCTGGTAATCAGCGACCGCGGCGGCCATAATCAGGGCATCAGCCTTGGTTACTGCCTTCGCTACCGCCTCTTTCATTTGGCTGGCAGTCCGTATATTGATGACTTCAATGCCGACTGGTTCTGGTAAAGAGGTGGGAGCGGTGATTAGGGCTACGGCTGCCCCTCTATCCCGGGCAGCCTCAGCCATGGCATAACCCATCTTGCCTGAAGAGCGATTCCCGATATAACGGACAGGGTCAATTGGTTCCTGAGTACCGCCAGCCGTAACCACGATGCGTTTACCAGCCAAATCACCCTTCCTGCCCAATACCTGGCAAATGGTGCCGATGATTGTCTCAACCTCAGCCAGACGCCCCTGACCTATTTTGCCTGAAGCGAGGCGACCATAAGCGGGGTCAACAATAGTAAAGCCCCTGGCTTTTAGCTTGGCTATGTTCTCCTGGCTAATAGAATTCTGGAACATATTCACATTCATCGCCGGCGCGACAATAACCGGCGCTTTTGTCGCCAGTACAACGCTGGTAAGCATGTTATCGGCAATACCGACAGCTATTTTAGCGATGGTGTTGGCCGTAGCCGGGGCGATTACGACAACATCTGCTGCCTCGGCTATGGCTATGTGCTCAAGGCTATACTCGGAGGCCGGTTCAAACATGTCGGTTACTACTAGCCTATTGGTAACATTGCGCAGGGTCAGCGGGGCAATGAACTTGGTGGCTGACTCGGTCATAACTACTTCAACCTTGGACCCAGCCTGAGTTAATTTACTGGCGATGTCAGCTGCCTTGTAGGCAGCTATACCTCCAGTTATACCTAGCACTATGATTTTGTTTGCCAGCATTATTGTCTCCTAAGGAACCTCCTTATTGGACTAGGCTTCGTTCATTTGGTAGACGAGTCTCAGTCCAATCAGTGTTAAATTGGGATTTACGATATCAATCGCGGTGGTTTCTTTAGCAATAAGTTCAGCATAGCCCCCTGTGGCCACTACCGTAGCTTTTTCGCCTAATTCCCGTTGAATACGAGCCACTATACCCTCAACCAGGCCCACGTAACCGAAGATAAGCCCTGATTGCATGGCGGAAGTGGTGTTAGTGCCAATAGCATGCTTGGGCCGGGTTAGTTCCACCCGGGGTAGCATTGCGGCTTGTGTAAATAGAGACTCAGCGGCGGTGACTATACCCGGGGCAATAGCTCCTCCTAGGTAGTCGCCTTCCTTGGATACGGTGTCAAAGGTGGTGGCGGTACCCAGGTCGGTGATGATTATCGGGCCACCATAAAGGCGATGGGCAGCGGCGGCATTGACAATACGGTCAGCACCAACCTCTCTGGGGTTATCCATACGAATACGTACCCCGGTCTTAACTCCAGCGCCTACCACCATTGGTGAAACGTGAAAGTACCGGTGGCATAACTGCTCAAAAGTGGCGACAAGTGGTGGGACAACACTGCACAGGGCTATCTCCTTAATATCAGATATCTTCAGGCTCTGGTGGTGCAGCAGGTTAAGTAGTAGGGCAGCATACTCGTCGGCCATACGGTGAATGCTGGTAGCCATGTGCCACGTAGCACGAAGCTCCTCACCTTCAAAAACCCCTAGAGTTATATCAGTATTGCCAATATCAATGGCTAATAGCACAGCACAGCACCTCTATTTACATTTTACCTCAAATGTTTCTATCTGTTCTCTTTTCCTTCTTTTAACTGTTTAATAACCACGGGTAGTGCTGACAAGAGGTCAGTAGCAATCATCCCAGCGTTACCGATAATGTCCTTGACCATATCACCGGCTTTGCCGTGGAGATATACACCGAGGGTAGCCGCATCAAAAAGTGAGAGACCCTGGGCCACTAGCCCGGCTATCGCCCCGGTAAGCACATCTCCGGTTCCGGCCGAGGCCAGTCCCGGATTGGCTATGGGGCTGATTCGGGAGTACCCCTCTGGGGTAGCAATAACAGTGTAGGCTCCTTTCAAGACAATCGTTTTGTGCCACTTTAAAGCTACCTTTTTGGCTATACTCACTCTATCTGACTGTATCTCTTCGACTGATAATCCGCTCAGTCTTGCCATTTCGCCTGGGTGCGGGGTAAGTATAGCATCATTGGTGAGCTGTTGCCACCAATTTGGGGTTTTGGCTAGGGTATTAAGGGCATCAGCATCAAGGACTAGTGCTGGTGGTTTCTCCTGGAAAAGTATGGAGCTGACGAATTGGGTGACTGATTGACTCTGCCCTAGGCCACAGCCCAGAAGTAGGACATTATAGTTACTGAATTGCTGTCCGATTAGCTCGGCAGCTTGCGGAGAGATGATGCCGGGCTGGGATTCAGGCAAGGGAAGATAGGTTGTTTCTGTTAACTTGGCGGCTAGAATAGGCTGTAAGCTGGTAGCTGTGGCCAAGGTTACTAATCCGGCTCCAACTCGCATTACTCCACTACAAGCCAGGTAGGCAGCACCAATGTAGTTGATTGAACCGGCCGCCACCAGCACTCTACCAAAAGTTCCTTTATTGGCGTTAAGGGGACGCTCAGGAAGGACGGTTCTGGCCCATTCATCAGTGATGAGTTCGGTAGTTATCGAGTCAGCGAGGTAGCCGGGGATACCAATATCGGCTATGGTTAATTTGCCCACCCTCTCTGCCCCGGGGAAACTGAATAAGCCCAGCTTGGGGAAAGCGAGGGTAATAGTGTTATCGGCATAGGGGCAGGCTGGGTCTATAGCCCCGCTATCGGCATCAAGACCGGACGGTAGATCAATCGCAATGATATGAAGATCCGGGATTTTTGCTTTGGCTTGAGCCACTCTGGTTAATACTTGCGGAAAGGCTCCCTGGAGTGGGCGGGCTTTACCAGTGCCGAAGAGAGCATCAATAACGCAGCTAGCTGATGAGAGCAGCTCATCAAATTTACTCAGGTTTTTGTCCTGAGTGGCTTCAACGCAAGTTATGCCGCGTTGCTGAACTAGCTCAAGGTTTGAGTCATTTGGTGGTCTCTGACTACAAAGGTAGGTGCTGACCTTGGCTCCCCAGTCATGAAGGTAGCGAGCCGCGACTAGTCCATCACCACCATTGTTGCCGGGTCCTATCAAGAGCAGGATGCTTTGCTGGTCAATTGTGCCTAGGATTCGCCTGGTTTCTTCGGCTATGGCTTTGCCCGCATTTTCCATAAGCACATTGGTGGGCAGGCCAACCTTGGCACATTCCTGGTCTATCTGCCGCATCTGCTCGCTGGTTACAATTTTCATAATAAAACATCCATACCATTGCTGATTTGAAGTGTAGCAATATCCTGGAGTATGGTCAAGGGATTGTTTCCTTATTAGGGAGGAGTATAGGTAAAGAAGGGGGCGAAGCCCCCTTCTTTAAAATCTCTTCTTCGCCTCCTGCCACCGCCAAAATGCACCCGCCTATCTTGAAGCCGGCTGCTCCTGGTATTTCCTCTTTTCTACCTCGTACATTTTGAGGTGTTCTGTCATCATTTCCCTGATCGGAAGATGATAGGGACACCTTTCCTCGCACTCACCACACTCAGTGCAGTTGGCTGCTTTTGCAAATGCCTCAGCAAATTTTCCGGTGAACAGCCGTACCGGAGGCAATCGCTTGGCGAGGCCCGGGTATACCATCACGTCTGATATTGGTATTTCCACCTGACAGGGCTGGCAATAGTCGCAACGGCGGCAGAACTTGGTACCCAGTTCCTGTCTCAGTTGCTCCATCTCCTCCTGCTCCGCCGCTGTCATCGTTTGTGGCCCCTCAAGTATCTGCAT
>Ga0209979_1003286_pt1 | contig 14394 bp, 12 predicted proteins | sample AnhtaG_FD_183114 | JGI IMG/M metagenome (GOLD analysis project Ga0209979, IMG submission 183114) | Deep subsurface microbial communities from Anholt, Denmark to uncover new lineages of life (NeLLi) - Anholt_01485 metaG (SPAdes) (version 2) | ecosystem: Environmental > Aquatic > Marine > Oceanic...
AGGAGGCCTGATGATTATAGATGGTTGATAATCAGGGTGGCAGGCTACAGTGCTTTCTTTTTGGAGCTTGACAAAGCGGTACAGGATGACATTATTGATCGCACTGAATACCAAAGTGTGTGAACATTGAAGCAATCCACTTAAGTCTTGTAAAGTGGTGAGAAAAATAAAAGAAAGGGGGTGAAAACGGAGAGTTAGTCACATAGTCCAGGTTCCATTTTAGAAAGGAGGAGGTAAGCTACAATGTCTGAAAGAAAAAAAGTCGTAAAGGGTTTAATAGCGGGTTTATGTGTTGGGGCTTTGATTTGGCAATGCGGAATAGCTTTAGCGGCTGAGCCACGATATGAATTTATAGAAGTGGACACCACCCAATACAAGAAGCCTCGGCCTTGGAGGATAGGATTCAGTAATGCTTCTGTTGGTAACTCCTGGCGCGTATTCTTCTTGCAGGAGATAAAGCAAGAGTTTGCAAGGTATCCAGAGGTTGAACTCCTGATTACCGATGCTATGGATAGTCCTTCCAAGCAAGTTTCTGACGTTGAAGATTTGGTGGCTAAAGGTATAGATCTTCTTCTGGTAAGTGCAACTACCTCTAAGCCTCTCACACCTGTGGTAGAGCGAGTTATGGATATGGGAATACCTGTGGTCACAGTAGATCGAGGTATCGCCAGTGATAAATACGTCTCCTTTGTTCATTCCAGTCATTTCGAGATGGGAAAAGCACAGGGTACCTGGCTGGCTAAAGAGCTGGGAGGAAAAGGCAACATTGTCCTTTTGGGAGGAATTGCTGGAGCTACACCTGCCGAGGAACGTATTGACGGGGCCATGTCTGTTTTTGACCAGTACCCTGGTATTAAGGTCTTAGCCACGAGGTACTGCGATTGGTCCCCGGTTAAGGGAAAAATGGAGATGGCAGATCTTTTGGTAAGATTCCCCAAAATTGATGGAGTGTGGGCTGGAAGTGCTCTTCAGGGAAGTGGTGCAGTGGAAGCTTTCGTGGATGCCAGAATACCTGTACCTCCCATCACTGGAGAGGATATGAACAGCTTCTTAAAACAGTGGAGAACAATGGGTCTTACAGGGGTGTCTGTCAGTAACCCTGTATGGCAGGGCGCAATAGCAGCAAGAGTTTGTATCGACGTTTTGGAAGGAGTTCCGGTTCCTCACTATATAGATGTGGGCCGTACCATTGTTACCGAAAAAGAATTGGACGATTATGTGGACTTGGATGCCCCTGATGGTTGGTGGATGGATAATCACCTTCGAGAAGAGTGGCTGCCCAAGTAGTCGACAAATGGATGCAAGCAGGTTTCGGGGCTTAAACCCCGAAACCTGCTTATAAAATAAATTCAGATCTGCCAAGGATCAGATTTTATGGGGAATAAGAGTACTGAAACCATTTTGGAAATGAGGAATATCAGTAAATCCTTTCCAGGTGTGAAAGCTCTAGATGATGTCTCGCTGGAGGGCAAAAGAGGAGAAATATTGTGTTTGGTGGGAGAAAATGGGGCTGGGAAGTCCACCTTGGTGAAAATACTGGTAGGGGTTTACCGACAGGATAAAGGGGAAGTCACATTTCGAGGTAAGAAAGTAAATATCTCTAATCCCTGGGACGCATATGGGTTGGGAATCAGTATTATTTATCAGGAATCTAACTTGGTTCCTCATCTTAGCGTGGGAGAAAATGTACTTCTGGGGCATGAACCTTCTTGGGGACTCATAATAAATCCTACCAAACTTAACGCTAATGCACAAAAATGGTTGAAAAGGTTAAACCTCGACATAGATCCGCGTACCCCCGTTTACAGGTTGAGTGTAGCCCAACAGCAAATGGTGGCTTTGGCTAAGGCTCTATCCTTAAATGCTGAGCTGGTGGTTATGGACGAGCCAACTTCTTCTCTTTCTCTTCATGAAGTAGAAACCTTGTTCGGTTGTATCAAGGCTTTAAAAGAGGAGGGTAGAGCAATTATTTATATTTCGCATAGGCTGGAAGAAGTATTTCAAATAGCGGATAAGATTGTAGTATTGAGAGATGGAAAAAAAATAGGGGTACTGGATCGAGAGCAGGCAAATAGATCCACTTTGGTCCGAATGATGATAGGAAGAGAGGTTGATGAAGTTTACCCTGAAAAAGATAAGACTTTCACCGGTCACAGAGAAGTTTTATCGGTGAAGGACTTAAAGACTTCCAAGCTAAAAAGTATTAATTTCAAACTCTATCGAGGAGAGGTCTTGGGAATTGCCGGATTAATGGGATCTGGACGAACAGAACTGGCAAGGGTCATTTTTGGAACGGAGTCTGTCCAGGAAGGGGATATATATTTTGACGGAGAGAAAGTAGGCCTCCAAGACCCTGGGGCAGCCATAGGAGCCGGAATCGGTTTTGTTACAGAGAATCGGAGAGAGGAGGGGCTGGTACTTAGCTTATCGGTGGGTAAAAACATATCCTTACCTATCCTGGGTAAAATTTCATATCTCAAGTTCTGGCTAAATAAAAATAAAGAGAAAAAAATAGCCACGACATTGGTGGATGAATTAGGAATCCGCACCCCGGGTCTGAACACGGAAGTGAGTTACCTTAGCGGTGGGAATCAGCAGAAAGTGGTGTTGGCTAAGTGGCTATCAGTTGCTCCCAAGCTGATGATTTTTGATGAACCCACCCGGGGGCTAGATATAGGTGCAAAGGCTGAAATTCACCATTTAATAAGAAAAATGGCGGGAAATGGAACCGGGGTTATTCTAATTTCCTCAGAGATACCTGAGTTGACTAGCTTATCCGATCGGATACTGGTAATGAGAAAGGGACAAATTGTGGGAGAGCTCTCTTCCGAAGAATTTAATCAGGAGCGAATACTATCCCTGGCGGCTGGTAGAGAGGAAGAGTAATAGTGAAATATAAGCTGTCCATGGCTGAAATCACCACCAGGAAGTGGAAGTTTGAAGAGGATGTACAGAACTATTATCAGTATGGATATGATGCAATTAGCGTCTGGCTGGATAAACTGGGAGAATATGGGGTAGAAAGAGCAATAAATCTTTTAAGTAGATATCCTATCAAGGTATCTTCTTTAGTTTTTACCGGTCAGTATACTCAACCTACCAAGGAAGAAAGACAAAAGAGAATAAGAGAAACCATGGAGCATATAGAAATAGCCAGTAGAATAGGGGCGGAGTTCATCTGTGTGGTTCCCGGAATCCCTGCACCCAGACCCAACATGACTGAGGAGCTAGGCTATGGACTTAGCGACCGGGAAGGGCGAGAGATAATAGTGGAGGCCTTGAGGACAGTTTCACCCCTTGCTGAAGAAAAAGCTATCAATTTAGCAGTAGAACCTTTAAACAAGGAGAGAATGAAATTTGTTACTAGCATTAAAGAAGCCTTGGAAATTGTAAGATTGGTAAATTCTCCTCGAGTGAGAGTTTTACTGGATACCTATCAATTGGGCTTAGAAAAGAATATAGTGGAAAAGATAAGCCAGCTCAAGGGTTATCTTTTCTTGGTGGATATCTCTGACCGATCTCTTCAAACCCCAGCCACTTTCGAAGAGTATCCTCTTCTTGGAGATGGCGCGGTACCTCTGGCAGAGATTGTTGCCGCGGTGAGAAAGATCGGTTACAAAGGATATTACAACATCGAAATTTTCTCCAGAAAGATGTGGGACTCCGACCATACCACTATTCTTCAGGAGTGCAGAAAAAGATTTGATTTAATCTGGGAACAAAGCGAGAAAATACTGAACAACCTATAAACTCACCCCAAGACGTACCTTTATATTACCACGAAAGTATTAGCACTTAGAAGCTCTATACGCGTATCCAGGGGAAAGGTCCCGAGGTATTCTTGACACCTATTTGCTGAGAATCTATTCCAGCTTACCAAAGGTCTGTTGACCACTAAGTTACTGAGCTAATTGTTATGAAAGCATTAAACAAACTAGTAGGAGCAATAACTTTTCCTCATTCTAAAAGTCGATGGAAAGATATTCTGCGGTCTATATTTACCAGGTATGGAAGTTACGTTGTTCTTGTTTTACTGGTAATTACCTCTGGGATACTTCAACCTATATTCTTTCACCCCCGAAATATCTTTAATCTCCTTCTGAGAGCTGCTCCTCTGGGAATTGTCAGCATCGGTCAATTCGTAGTAATATTAGGGGGAGGTATTGATCTAAGTGTAGCTTCTTTGATGGCTACTACAAACATTATTGCTGCCGCTGGAATGCATGGAAGGAATGAGCTGTGTCTATCTATAAGTGTGGTGTGCCTGGGAGTCGGTGTCTTGGTAGGGCTGACTAATGGAGTTTTAATTACCAAACGAGGGATTCCTCCTTTTATTATGACTTTAGGAATGATGATTCTTCTGCAGGGGATAAGGTTCGTTTGGACCAAAGGTGCGCCAGTCGGTACTATACCCCGTCTGCTAAGATTTATTGGTACCGGTAGGGTATGGATAGTTCCTACAGCAGTGATTGTATTTGGACTGGTGGCGGGAATAGGAGCTATTACTCTTTATAGCACCACTTATGGCCGAGCACTCTATGCTACCGGGGGAAATCGACAGGCAGCTAAATTAGCCGGCATCAATGCGGACAGAGTTATCATTATAGGTTATGTTATCTCTGGGGTTTTAGCTGCTCTGGCAGGCCTGGTTCTAACAGGCTATTTAGGTCTTGCTGATAATTGGGCCGGAAAGGGCTATGAGCTGCAATCCATTGCTGCGGTTGTGGTTGGAGGTGCTTCTCTAATGGGTGGAAGAGGAACAGTAGAGGGAACTATAGCCGGGATTCTTATTATATGCATTCTTGCTAATATGGTTCTTCTTCTCAACCTGGCTGTGGAAGCAGGAATGCTGGTACATGGAATAGTGCTAATAGCTGCGGTAGCTTTTTATAAGGCAAGGAAAATGGGCTAAATTTTTGTTATCAGGGAGAAATAATGCTGGGGAAAATTGAGGCAGTTAGCAAAAATGTGTTTTATTTATTCAATTTAAGAGCTCAAGAAGAAACCAGAGCCCGACAAACCGTGGCATGGTTGCTGCTTTTAGCTACAGTAGTAGCTGGCGTTATAAGTTCTTTTACTTTCACCCAATCTCACAACATTATGAATATACTACGTCAGGCTGTGGCTTTGGGATTGGTAGCGACGGGACAAACTTTTGTAATTTTAGGGGGAGGTATTGATCTTTCAGTTGGTTCTACTATTAGCCTCACCAGTTGTCTTTCAGCAGGCATAATGGCTGGGAAAGGAGAAATGGTGATTCCGGCAGTACTTATCGCTTTTGCAGTGGGAATTTCTATCGGATTAGCTAATGGTTTTGCAGTTTCCTACCTTAAGGTTCCTCCTCTCATAACTACCCTGGGAATGATGTCTATAGTTCAGGGGCTGGTATTACTTTACACTCATGGACCTGTGGGACAGATTACCAGAGCCTATGCTTATTTTTCTGAAGGGTATATAGGTTCTGTCCCTTTTCCCGTCATTTTCTTCGCTGTATTATTTGCTCTGGGAGTGTTTGTTTTACGCAGGACCACCTTTGGGCGTCATCTGTATGCTACCGGGGAGAGCGAAGACATTGCTCATCAGTCAGGAATAAAAACCCGTATGGTAATATTTATGACTTACATTATTTGCAGTCTCTCAGCCACTTTATCCGGGCTTTTCCTGGCTAGCCGATGTGGGTCTGGAGATCCTCTTCTGGGAGTAGGTTATGATTTCGATTCCATTACAGTTGCTCTTGTTGGAGGAACAAGTTTGGCTGGTGGCCGGGGAGGTCTAAGCGGCACCTTAGCCGGAGTATTTATCATGTCTGTACTGAACAATATACTGAATTTATTAGGTGTATTTGCTTTCTGGCAGTGGGTGGTAAAAGGTTTGATCTTGATCATAGCCTTATCTACCTACCGGATAAAATACTAATTAAAATGGGGGATGAAATGAACTCAACAATACCAGCAACAATGAAGGCAGCGGTAGTATATGGAGCCAAAGATGTGCGGATAGAACAGGTAGACGTACCTCCGATTGGCTCAAAGGAAATACTAGTTAATGTAAAGTACTGTGGAATTTGTGGAACAGATCTACATATTCGCAACGGAAAATATTCATCTGAATATTTCCCTTTAATTCCCGGACACGAATTTACCGGTGAAGTGGTGAAAGTAGGCGACGAGGTAAAAAATGTCAGAGTAGGAGATAGAGTGACAGTGGATGAAAATGTTGGATGTGGAGTTTGTTATTTTTGTAAGCATAACCAGAAACTTATGTGCGAGAAGATAAATCAAATAGGTATTCACAGCAATGGAGCTTTTGCGGAGTATGTCAAAGCTCCGGCAGATCTGGCTTTTAAACTTCCCCAAAATATCTCCTATAAATATGGTACCTTCATTGAGCCTCTAACCTGCGTTATTCATGCAAATGAGAGAATGAACATCCAACTTGGAAGTAGCGTAACCATTATTGGTGCAGGCCCAATAGGATTGATTCATCTCGAGATAGCTAAATTGAGAGGAGCCTGTCCAGTAATTATAAGCGAGGTAGATAAGTCCCGGTTAGAGGCGGCCAAAAAGCTGGGGGCAGATTACATAATTGATGCCAGCGATAAAGACCTAACAGGCGAAATCAGGAAAATAACCTCTAATAGAGGAGTAGATCTTGTAATAGAAGCGGCAGGATCCCCTTTGACCTATCAACAAGCAATGGAAATTGTAAGGCCAGGAGGGGAGATTCTTGCCTTTGGGCTTTGTGATGAAAAGGACACTTTCTCTATAAGACCTTTTAAGGTTACAATTAGTGAGTTAAGAATCAGTGGTTCTGTGGCAGGCAGCTACGCCACGTGGCTGCAGGCAATAGCCTTACTTTCTTATAATCGATTTGATCCCGCCCCCTTGATCTCCAAGGTAGTATCTCTGGATGACTTACCACAAGCTTTTCAGGAGATAGAGGAAGATCCCAGCCTATTAAAAGTACTGGTGGCTATTAGCGGTGAATGAAGCCTCTTTAAAAGGAGATTTCTTGCACAAAGTTTACCAACTAAATGGGGATATTGATGAATGACCTGTAAAAAATCAAAAGGACTAATCTTTGACATTCAGAGATACTCCATCCATGATGGACCTGGAATTCGGACTTTAGTGTTTATGAAAGGTTGCCCACTAAGCTGCATTTGGTGCTGTAATCCAGAATCTCAGTCTCCTTCTCAGGAGATTATGGTAACTCCCAATAAATGTATCGGATGTAAAAGATGTATTGAAGTCTGTCCTACGGGTGCTGCAGAGAAGAAAGACCCACTGGAAGCACGGGAGCTATGCATTGTCTGTGGAAGCTGTGTTAAGGCCTGTCCCAGCACTGCCAGGCGATTGGTTGGACACTATATGAGTCTAGAAGAGGTTATGAAGGAGGTGGAAAAGGACTTTCCCTTCTACCAACGCTCAGGAGGAGGGATGACGGTAACCGGAGGAGAGCCACTGATGCAGGCAGATTTTGTCAGGATGCTCCTGAAAAGCTGTCAGGAAAAAGGAATTCACACCGCCATTGAAACCTGTGGTTACGCCGAATGGGAGGGTTTCAAAAACGTGCTTGAGTATGTGGATCTTACACTTTATGATATAAAGTATATGAATAGCGAAAAACACAGAGAGCTTATGGGGGTAGGAAATGAGTTGATACTTCAAAACGCTAAAAAAGTAGCTAAGCTGGGTAAAGATATGGTAATCCGGGTACCGGTTATCCCGGACTGTAATGACTCACTTGAGAATATGGAGGCTATTGCTGAGTTTGCCAGAACCTTGGAAGGGGTAGAAGAAATTCATTTATTGCCATATCATCGTCTGGGTGAATCCAAATATGATAGATTGGGTAAGAGTTACAAGCTTAAAGGGGTAAAGCCCCTCGATAAAGAATCTTTATCCAAACAGAAAAAGATCATAGAATCATACCAATTAAAAGTTCAAGTTGGTGGTTAGGTAAGTTAAATTATAATATGAAAGGAAGTTTCCATGTCTTCGTCTAAGATAGAAAAGTTATTCGAGCCCATTAAAATAGGACAGATTACAATCCGTAACAGAATAGTTATGCCTCCAATGAATACCAATTTTGCCGATTCTAATGGTGCTGTTACCCCGAAGTTAATTGACTACCATGCAGCTCGGGCTAAGGGGGGGGTGGGGCTTCAGATAGTAGAGGCCAGCCGAGTAGTTCCCGAAGTTAAAAATGTTAGCTGCCAGTTAGGCATTTACGATGATAGTTTAGTTCCTGGTTTAAACGATCTGGTCGAAGCAGTTCACCAGCAGGGAGCGAAAATAGCTATCCAGATTCAGCACAGTGGAAGAGAGGCCAGTTACGGCCCCTTGGTTTCTGCCTCTGATGTCCCCTGTCGTACTATAGAAGGGAACCCCAGAGCTTTAACAATTTCAGAGATTAGGCAACTGGTAGAAAACTTTTCTCAAGCTGCAAAAAGGGCAAAACAGGCTGGTTTTGACATTATAGAGTGGCATGCTGCCCATGGTTATTTAATAGCTCAGTTTCTTTCCCCTTTTACTAACAGGCGTACTGATCGATATGGAGGATCCTTAGAGAATCGCATGCGGTTTTTGCTGGAGATTATAGATCGATCCAGAGAACTGGTGGGAGCGGATTTTCCTATGATGGTAAGGTTGAGCGGGGATGAGTTTATAGAGGGGGGGCTCACCATAGAGGAAACTCAAGTCATATGTCAAATACTAGAAAAATATAGTATCCAGGCTATTGATGTTTCCGGGGGTTTTTACGATTCTGAAATCTTTACCGTACCTCCTTTTGCGCTACCTTCTGAACTCTTAGTGCCTCTGGCTGAGAAAATAAAGGAAAGGGTAAGTATTCCGGTAATTGCGGTGGGTAAAATAAATAATCCTTTGCAGGCAGAGCAAATCCTGCAGGAAGGACAAGCAGATCTTGTTGCCTTTGGAAGGGCTTTGCTAGCGGATCCTGACCTGCCCCGTAAGGCCAAGTCTGGGCAAATCCAGGATATTAGGCCCTGCATTGCTTGTCAGTACTGTTTGAAGAGCAGACTATTCGATTCTCTTGAGCTAAGGTGCTCTGTAAATCCCTTCTTAGGTCGTGGGGAGAGTGAGGTCCAGAAAAAGACAGCTAATACCAAAAAAGTTCTTGTGGTTGGAGGAGGCCCTGCAGGGATGCAAGCAGCCCTTATTGCCTCTTTTAGGGGTCACAATGTTACTCTGTGGGAGAAAGCGGATAAATTGGGAGGGCAAATGAATTTGGCTGAAGTTCCTCCTTATAAATCCAACATACAAGATTTAAAAAATTGGCTTCTCACTCAGATAAAAAAAAGCAAGGTAAAAGTAGAGCTTAATAAAGAAGTTGCCCCAGAATTAGTGCTGCAGGAGAATCCTGAAGTTCTAATTGTGGCAACTGGTTCAGAGCCTCTTGTTCCGCAAATACCAGGAATTGATCAGGAAAAAATTGTGACCGCTCGTCAAGTACTAAGGGGTGAGAAAGAAGTAGGACAAAAAGTAGTCATGCTGGGAGGGGGAACAGTGGGCTGTGAAACCGCTGAGTATATAGCCGGATCTCGGATTAGGTTGGATTTTAAGAGGATGAAAGGAATTGGGCCGGATTACATTTATGATAAAAAAGAAATGGAGGGAGTAAAAGCACGGGATATAACCATTGTGGAGATGCAGGATGAGATTGCAAAAGATATGGAGGATCCCTGCAGAGAAGTCATGAAGCCTCGTTTAAGGGAGAATGGAATAAAAATACTCACCTCTACAAGAATAGAAAAAATCTTAGAGAAGGGAGTAGAAGTTGTTGACTCTAAGGGGCAGAAGCACGTCCTGGAGGCAGATACTATAGTTTTGGCAATGGGGAATAAACCAAACAGAGAATTAGCAGATAAGTTAAAAGAAAAGGTTTCCCGGATATTTACTGTAGGGGATTGCATGGAGCCTCGACGTTTAATTGAGGCAATTTATGAGGCAACAAACGCGGCTCGCCTGATTTAACTTTAAAGATGGTATTTGACTTCCAGTGGTTTTTGCGCTAGAAAAGAAGAACTTTGTCGACTGAGAACCTTGAGGAAAGGAGGAAGAAAGTGAAAATAGCAGGAGTAATTTCTACCAGGGAGGCTAAATTTGGACCGATTATTTACAAAGGGGATTTCGAGGAAAGCATCGAAAAATTAGCAAAGTTGGGTTATGATGGGGTAGAAATAGCCTCAAGAGATCCCAGGCAGATAGATAAAACTAAGCTGAGAGAGATATTGGAAACTAATGGTATTTCTTTATCCTCCATAGCTACGGGGCAGGCTGCCTTAAAAGATGGTCTTACTTTTACATATCCAGAGGAGAAGGTAAGGAAGGCAGCGGTAAAAAGAATTATGGAGCAGATAGATTTTGCTCGGGAGTTTTCTGCTCCGGTAATTATTGGTCTTGTAAAAGGAAATCTACCAGAGGGCCCGAAGAAAGATGAAGCTATTGAGTGGGCAGTTGATGCCTTTAAGAGGTGTGCTGATTTTGCAAAAGAAAAAGGAATGGATGTCCTAATTGAGATGATTAACAGATATGAGGCGAACTGGCTAAATACAATCCTGGAAGGAAAAGATTTTCTTAAAAAACTAAATAGAGACAACGCTCTTTTGCACATAGATACCTACCACATGAATATAGAAGAAGTCTCTTTTGGGGATAGTATCTTAGAAGCTAAAGATTTGATAGGATACGTTCATCTTGTAGATAGTAACCGATGGGCTCCTGGATATGGGCACATAAACTTTAAGGAAGTTATATCTGCACTAAGAAAGATAGGTTACCAGGGGTTTTTGTCCCTGGAAGTTCTCCCTCTACCTGACCCGGATACAGCAGCAAAAAAGGGTATTGAAACTGTTCAGAGGCTCCTTTAAGTATAAATCTACACAAGGAGAAAGACGATGATGAATAAAGGTATTACCGAAAAGGAAAAACTGGAAGAAATAGCCAATCGGCTAAGGGTTAAAGTTGTTAAAATGATAGGAAAATCCGGTTTCGGGCATGCCGGTGGTTCTATGTCCATTGCCGAGATATTAACTGTTTTGTATTTTTATGAGATGAGAATTGATCCTGAAAATCCCGACTGGGAGGATAGAGATCGCTTTGTCTTATCTAAAGGCCATGCTGCGCCGGTTTTCTATGCTGTTCTTTCTGAGAGAGGATTTATCCCCGAAGATATTCTATCATCCATTCACCAGGTTGATAGTTCCCTTCAATGTCATCCCGATATGAGACTTTGTCCAGGAGTGGAGATAAGCACAGGTGCATTAGGACAGGGTTTATCAGTGGCAGTGGGAATGGCTTTAGGTGCAAGATTAAAAGGAAAAACCTTCCGGGTGTACGCTCTTTTGGGAGATGGGGAGTCTCAGGAAGGGCAGGTTTGGGAAGCAGCTATGAGTGCCTCCAAATACAAACTCGATAATTTGGTAGCTATGATAGACTATAATAAGCTGGAGCTGTCGGGTAGAATAAGCGAGGTTATGCCTCTTGAGCCACTTTATGATAAGTGGACCTCTTTTGGCTGGCACGTGATCCAGATAAACGGTCATTCCTTTACTCAGATTATGAATGCTTTAGATGAGGCAAAAAAGGTAAAAGAAAAACCCAGCTTAATAATTGCTCATACCGTAAAAGGCTATGGGGTTTCTTTTATGGAGGATAGGGTTGAGTGGCATGCCGTTTCAATGTCTCCTCAGCAGGTTAAAGATGCACTTAAAGAGCTAAGGTGTTCTACCGAAGAAATTGAAGTTACTTTATCAGAGATGAAGGAGGGTTAGAAGATGTCTGAAAAAATAGCTCCCAGAGAAGCTTTCGGGAAGACATTAGTAGAGTTAGGAGAAAAAAATCCTGATATTGTGGTCCTGGATGCAGATCTTGCTCCTTCTACCAAAGTTTCCTATTTTAAAGAGCGTTTTCCGGAAAGATTTGTAGCTGTAGGTATTGCTGAGCAGAATATGATTGGGATTGCTGCAGGTCTGAGCACCCTTGGTTTTATCCCCTTTGCCACAACTTTTGCCTGTTTTGCCTCAAGGAGAGTTTGTGACCAGGTGATGATCTCTGTAGCTTACCCTAGATTGAATGTGAAAATTGTGGGGGCTTATGTGGGACTTTTTGTAGGGAAAAATGGGGCAACCCATCAATCATTGGAAGATATAGCTATTATGAGGTCTCTTGCCAATATGGTAGTTATTGAGCCGGTAGATGGATTAGAGACAAAAGAGGTGGTTAGATTTGCCTCGGAATATGATGGGCCAGTTTATCTTCGAATAGGAAGAGATCCTATGCCTTCAATTGTTCCCCCGGATTATAGATTCCAACTGGGGAAAGGGTTGGTTTTAAAAGAAGGGAGTGATGTTACCTTAATTTCTTCAGGAATAATGATTGAGGATACCCTAAAGGCAGCTTCCTTGATAGAGAAAAGAGGTATTCAGGCAAGAGTAATTAATATGAGCTCTCTTAAACCAGTTGATGAGGGACTTATTGTTAAGGCAGCCGAGGAGACGGGAAAAATAGTAACGGTGGAAAATCACAATATTATTGGAGGATTGGGCTCAGCCGTAGCTGAGGTTATTTCAGAAAAGTTCCCCGTAAAACTTAAAAGAATAGGGGTGAGAGATGTTTTTGGGAAATCTGGCACCAATGAGGAGATGAAAAAGAAATTTGGACTGAGATCTGAGGACATAGCAGAAGAAGTTGTGAGTTTTCTGGAAAGCTAAGAAATGAGCTCCTCGATTTTTCAAAAGTGTCTTTTGAGAACTATCCGGTCTTTTTCCATAGCTTCCAGGGGATAGCCGTCAATTTTAGCTGCTTTTCTTATACTGATGCGATAGTCTTCCTTGAATTGCTGGGCGAAGCTGGCTGCTTCCCTCTTGTTTCTGGAGAAAACGTACTTTTTTCTCCAGAAGCCCCTTAATCGGGGATTAAGAAAAGAGATTTCATAAAGATTTTTGTTTTCCGGATTTTTGACCTTCAAGATTATGTGCTTTTCGGTAATGCCTTTGAGGCTGAAGCCATGCATATCTGTGGCTCTTTCTACCTCGGCTTTCTCTCCCTCAACTAGGTAAAACGTCGGGGGATCTTGTTTCTTGGAGGGCATTATCTCGAACCTCCTTTTGAGTCTGCCAAAGTGAGATTCAAAAACCAGCCTGGGTTTGTGGACCGAAATTACATAAAAGCTTGCTATCTCCCCGGTCTTTCCCATCCTTATTTGCCAGAGCTTTGCCTGTTGATTTTCCTTCATTGAGCTGTTTTCGGCTGACTAATATCTTGCTATTGGTTTAAGGGATACGGACGCCCTTGACTAAGAAGTATCGTACTTCATTTTGTCAATAAGAGCAAGTTTTTCTGTTTTTGGAGGTTCTGAAGCTCTTTTCCATATTTCAGGTGAGAGAATTTTGTTCACGGTTGCTTTTTGTTGACTATATCCATCTTTTTAATTATGATAGCAGGTGTGTTTTGAAGTTATTAGGTGACATAGCGTCTACAAAAGGAGCAAGATTATGCAAACAAGAAAACTAGGTTGGACAGATCTTAACTTATCCACTGTTGGATTGGGCACGTGGGCAATTGGAGGTGCTGGTTGGAAGTTCAGCTGGGGTCCCCAGGATGATAGAGAATCTATTTCTACCATCCGGCGGGCATTGGAGAAAGGAATAAACTGGATAGATACAGCCCCAGTTTACGGACTTGGCCACTCCGAAGAAGTTGTGGGTAAGGCGATTAAAGAATCAAGAAATAGACCCATTATTGCCACTAAGTGCAGCCGGCTCTGGGATAAAGATGGGAATCCCTACGGTTGTCTGAAGAAAGAGAGTATTCGTTCTGAGGTTGAGATGAGCCTGAGGAGGCTCAAAGTAGAGGTTGTTGACCTCTACCAGATTCATTGGCCAGATCCCGATGAGGATATTGAGGAAGCCTGGAGTGCTATAAAAGATTTGGTAACAGAAGGTAAAGTTCGCTATGCCGGGGTGTCCAATTTTAGTGTAGAACAAATCAGACGTATCCAACCCATTCATCCTGTAGCCTCTCTTCAGCCACCTTACAGTATGCTCGAGCGTGGCATCGAAGAAGAACTCCTCCATTACTGTTCGACAAACAATATCGGAGTAATCGTATATAGTCCCATGCAAAAGGGGCTTTTAACAGGAAAATTTAGCAGAGAACGCATGCATAGTTTACCCCAGGATGACCACCGACATGAAGATCCACGCTTTCAGGAACCAGAGCTCGGTGCTAATCTTAAATTGGTTGAAGGCCTGCGCTCTATTGCCGAAAAGAGCGATAGGACCGTGGCGCAGTTAGCGATAGCATGGGTGTTGCAGCGTTCCGAAGTAACTGCAGCCATTGTGGGTGCAAGGCATCCATCTCAAATTGA
>Ga0209979_1003287_pt1 | contig 14385 bp, 9 predicted proteins | sample AnhtaG_FD_183114 | JGI IMG/M metagenome (GOLD analysis project Ga0209979, IMG submission 183114) | Deep subsurface microbial communities from Anholt, Denmark to uncover new lineages of life (NeLLi) - Anholt_01485 metaG (SPAdes) (version 2) | ecosystem: Environmental > Aquatic > Marine > Oceanic >...
GATCGAAAAATAAAAAACAACATTAAAAAATTAAAAGAAAATAATCTTTTAAAAAGAATTGGCTCTCCAAAAGGTGGTCATTGGGAAGTAATTGATAAAGAATAGTAATTTATTCTAAAAATGATAAGAAGAGAGATTATTTAATAAATAGGAACAGGCAACGGTTCTCTGTTCCTATTTACCCTCCTTCTGAAACCCTTATTTTATAAGGCTTTCAGACCCCCTTCAGGAATACCTTTTTAACACACGTAGAGTGCCTTTAAACGTGCCTCAATTTTCGAAAAATTGGCAATTACGACCCCCTTTTTTGACCTATTTTTACCTCCCCCAAATCATGAAACCCTTATAAATAGCCACTTTTAGATTTTAAAAGAGTGAAATTTTAGGCAAAAAAGTGCCATTTTTGAGGGGTAAAGTACCTATTTTTAAAAATTATGCGTTTAAGGGCACTTATAGTGGTTTTCTTTCTGAAACCCTTATTTTACAAGGGTTTCAAGAAGGCCTTTTTCTACAGATTTTACACACTTTCCCCTCTGTCATTCCCGCTTTCCCATATGTCATTCCCGCGCATGCGGGAATCTATCTTCTCTGTTATTGCCAAAATACAGCATAAACAAAGGAGATTAATATAGATAGAATTAGAGGATTATCAATTTTATAGGGAAAAATGGTAAGTCTTTAAAACGCAGTAAAAATAAGGGTTTCCGCGTTTTTTTGTTATATGGAATAGTGTTAGTACTTCTAAATTATGAAGAAAATAAGACAAAAAGGGTTGAAAACTCTATTTTTAGCAGTCTGAAACCCTTGCAGTATAAGGCTTTCAACGAATATCGCCGTAGCGGCGTTTCTTGAGGTGGCCTAAGGTGATTGTTCATATTTTTAAAATAGACGCTTAAAATAGCTTAAATTGGCTTATTTTCGATGTGGGCGGAAAGCCTTATATTATAAGGGTTTGAGTGGAATAAATAGCAACAGGTTTCCTTGATAATTGGCCCGGGCTAACTAAATAATCTATCTAAAAATTACAACCGAAAACTTTTCTTCCAAAAAAGCAGGATTTTCCAATTCCTTTGTCGAATATAAAAAATAATATATTACCACGTAGAACAGACATCTTGCCTTTCATTGCGAGACTTGGTTTATCAGGGCGCGGCAATCTCTACTAACCACGTAGGACAGGTGTACTAGCTCAATAATTCGGTAACTATTTAATTAATATTATTGATGAGGAAACTTATTATACTTACTTGAGAAATGCTAGAAATTAAGAATAAAGACTTTATTTTTTACCTGGACATAGTGATATTTATTTTTATTTTTATATAAACATAAAAAAATGAAGTTAATTGTGGGTGGTTTGAATTATAAAAAGAAAATATTTATTCTTAATTGTAAATGCCAATAAGCATAAAATACAAGATATAGCAAAATTTATTTCGCAATTTCAAAGTGATAACCGATCTTTGATTGGTAACCTTGGATATTCAGCCACTGAAATTGAAAATCAGCTTAGAGAATATATGAATAAACAACCTCGACCTTATCTTCAAATAGCCCTCGACGATTCCGGTAGAATTAGAGGTTTTATGGGTACAGTCTTTTCTGACTCTAATACTATTCGCATGTTTGGACCTTTTGTAACGGATATCGACAATGAATGGGAAGAAATATCAGTAGAGCTTTTTAGAAAAGTCCTTGAAAAATATAAGCTCGGGAAAAATATTAGTCTTCGGGTAGCATTTACGCCTAAAAATAATCGTCTCAAAAAATTCTGTAAAGCACATGGGTTTGTACAATATAATGCAGAACGAACACTGGTGCTGGAACGGCATGAATGGCAAAGAAAAAGGTCTGAAATAAATGATCTCAGCAATGGATCAGTTGAAATTAGGCCCTACCGGGATACCGATTTCGTAGATTTTTTAAATATACATCCTCAGGGAGCCTATTTCAACGCCCATTATATAGTGCAGAACCTAAATGACCTTCATAGCCTGATTATGGCAGTTCTGGATGATCGGGTTGTGGGTTATGTATACTATACGAAGATTTTAAAGCTGATGGGTTTACAGATATCTGTTTTTTAAATGTATTACACTCTGCACAAAATAAAAAAATTGGAACAAAACTAATAGAAAAAGCCATAGAGGATAGTTTTAAAAAAAGTGAAATAAAAAAGATTGAGATTTCCGTTCGTGTTGATAACACTGCAGCTTTTCGCTTATATCAAAGGTTAGGTTTTAAGGAAACTATTACATATTTAGCGTATGAACTTAAGTTTTAGCTGCCTCAACTTCCTAAAGCGCTTATTCGTTTAACGACATTAATTTTTTGACCTCTGGGATGAGTTAATAAGGTAAATATAAATTTTTGAAGTGTGATAAAGAACCATCCCCTGGGCACAGATAAATGTTAAGAGCTGACTCTTATTCTTATTCTTTATTTTGACATTGCTAATTAGTGTGATAAAATATCAATGTAAAAAAGAGCACCTTAAGTTATTTGGGAGATAACCTATGAAACTTAAAAATACATATAAAATTTTAGGGCCGATAGAGACGAATATTGTGGCTCGTTTGACCTATGAAAAAAAGACTATTGTTACGGCGAAAGATATGGATCAATTATTTAATCTTTCGCCGGAGGATAGAAAACAAATTGTTTTTAGGCTCAAAAAGAAAAAAATACTCTCACCAATAAAACGAGGCGTATATGTTTTTTCGCCTCTTGAAGCAGGCCCCGAAGGAATGGGTGTAGATGAGTTGCTTATCCCCCCGCTTTTCTTTCCGAAGAAAAACTACTATGTCGGATACTCGACCATGTTTAACTATTACGGATTTACCGAACAGCTTTTTCAAACTGTGTATGTTCTGAATACCACTAAGCGTATGGATAAGATAATTTGCGGTTTATCTTATAAATTTATAAAGATAATGGAAAATCGTATGTATGGGATAGAAAAAATAAAAGTAAAAGATGAAGAGGTAAACATCAGCTCAAAAGAGAGGACGCTAATAGATCTCATTTATTTTAATAAACCTGTTGGAGGTATTATAAGCGCTTCCAAGATATTTACAGAAATTGTAAACAGTGATAAATGTGATATAAAAAAGCTAGTTGAATATGCAGTTTGCTTTCCCAATATTAAGACCAGAAAGCGTATTGGGTTGATACTTGATGATGCCGGAGTTCCTGAAAATATTTTGAAGCCTCTCATAAAAAACATAGAAAAGACATCTATCAGTTCTCTTAACAGTTCGCGTAAAGGCACCCTTAATAAAAAATGGAGAGTTATAGTCAATGATTCACGAAAATAAAGATGAGTTTATAAAAGCGTTAGGAAGAGCATCAAAGAAAAGGGGTTTTCTGTTACCTCTAATTGAAAAAGATTATTATTTAACCTTGATTCTTTCACGGGTATATGAGCTTTCCGAAAATCTTGTTTTTAAAGGAGGAACTTGCCTTAATAAGGTGTACTATGTGTATTATCGTTTAAGTGAGGATCTTGATTTTAGCATGATATTACCACAATATGAAGCTACGCGCGGTCAAAGACGTAAATGTATCCAACCGGTTAAAGACAAAATTGAAAAATTCATTGAACAGTTTGGTATGAGGTTAGACGATGCTGGTAATCCCGGACGTAACGAGTCTAAGCAGTATGTATTTTACTTTGTGTACCAATCAGCACTACGTAAGGTGGAAGCAAAAATTAAATTAGAGATTGGGCTTAGATTTAATCCGCTTGACACGATAAAAAAACGTCCAGTACAGCACGTTTTTCTACATCCATTTACAGGTGATCCACTTTTTGATGGGGGTCAAATTAACTGTTTATCTTTAAATGAACTTATAGCGGAAAAGTTACGTGCAGGTGCGATAAGAAAAATTATAGCTCCTCGGGATTTCTATGATATTGACTTTGTTCTGCGTAACAAGTTTGATTTAACCAATAAAGAAGTAATAACCTTGTTTAAAAAGAAACTTCAAGAGGATGACGCTGATACAGATTTAGGTAAATATAAGAAGAACCTCGGCAGGTCAGATGAAGAAATTAAGGATATGAATTCACGTATTGAAACAGAGTTATTTGACGTTTTAGCACCTGAAGAGCGTAAGAATTTTGATTTGAGCACAGCTCTTAGAAGAATCAACAAAGCTATGGAAGCGATAGGATAATGAAAAAGACATTTGAATAAATACACATCCCATTTTCTAAAATTATTTTCACAATTGTTGCCAAACAGTAGTCGTAACCGTGTGATATAATTATAAAAAATATCGAATTTTAATTGAAAAATGCGGTTAATGGGTAAATTTTTAATCAGTTAGGAGAATATCCAATATGCAATCGCAATCTCAAGATTTAACTTTTATAACCAATGAAAAAAATCAAAAACTTGCGGATAGATTTAGAGTTCTTATCAAAGATACCCAATTTTTTGATGTTTTGGTAGGATACTTTTATACCAGCGGTTTTTATGAAATTTATAAATCCCTCGAAAGAACAGAAAAAATCAGAATCCTTGTCGGTATAAACACTAATGTTTCTAATCTTACTATCCCCACCTTAGATGAAGATTCAATTAATTCCCCTCAACAGCAAACTCTACAATTTTCCCATTCAGAAACAAAAAAGCAATTTTCCGAAGAAGTCACCAATGAAATGGAAAATTCTCCAGACAACAAGGAAGTGGAAGAAGGGGTTCATATTTTCTTAGAATGGCTAAAAAACGGAAAATTAGAAATTAAAGCATACCCTTCTGCAAATATCCATGCCAAGCTGTATATTATGACATTTTCTGAAAGCGATCGAGACACAGGAAGAGTAATTACCGGATCCAGCAATTTCACTAAATCCGGCTTCCTGGATAATTTTGAATTTAACGTAGAATTAAAAAATAGATCTGATTATGAATTTGCCCTTACTAAATTTAATGAATTATGGGAAGATGCTGTAGATTTAAAAGATAGATATCAAGATACTATCCAAACGAAAACCTGGTTAAACAATAATATAACTCCTTACGAACTTTACTTAAAATTTTTATACGAATACTTTCAGGATGACCTCAAGCAAGCCGAAGAAATATTCTACAAATATGTGCCCAAAGATTTTATGAAACTTGAATATCAGGAGCAGGCGGTTTTAAATGCCAAAAAAATCCTTCAGGAATACGGCGGTGTTTTTATCTCTGATGTAGTAGGTCTCGGTAAGACCTATATCTCTGCTCTCTTGGCTCAGCAATTAGATGGTCGCCACTTAGTTATTGCTCCACCCATGCTTTTAGATAAAGACAGCCCCGGTTCCTGGCCCAATATTTTTTCCGGTTTTAAGGAACAGGCAGATTTTGAATCATTAGGAAAATTAGATAAATTACTCAAACGAGGTACCGACAAATATAAAAATGTCTTTATTGATGAGGCACACCGTTTTCGCTCAGAAACAAATATTACCTACGAAATGCTCGCTCGGATTTGCCGGGGGAAAAGAGTTATCCTGGTAACCGCTACTCCCTATAACAATTATCCAAAAGACATCTTAAGCCAGATAAAGTTATTTCAAAACTCTAAAAAAAGTACTATTCCTAATCTGCCCAACTTAGAGAAATTCTTCTCCAATTTAGAAAAGAAATTAAAATATTTAGATCGAAAACGAGATTATCCGGAATATATTAGAACGGTAAAAGAAAATTCCCGAGAGATTAGGCAAAAAGTTTTAAAATATCTGATGGTACGCCGAACCAGGTCAGAAGTAATTAATTATTTTACTCGAGAATTAGAAAAACAAAAATTGAAATTTCCCGAAGTCGCCAATCCCGAACCGGTATTTTATCAGCTAAACGATCAAGAGGACAAGATTTTTACCAAGACTATCAAAATGATCGCCCTCGATTTTAACTATAGCCGTTATACTCCTCTTCTTTATTACCGGGGAGAAATTACTCAACCGGAAGAATTGGCTCAAAAGAATATGAGAAAATTTATGAAAATTCTTTTAGTAAAAAGATTGGAGAGTAGTTTTTATGCCTTCCGACAAAGCATCAATCGCTTTATCCATTCTTACGAAAAATTCTTGGAAGAATTTGATAAGGGGAATGTATATGTTAGTAAAAAATATATTAATAAAATATTCGAATTCCTGGAAAATGATAATGATGAAGCCATCCAAAAATTAATCGAAGAGGATAAAGCTGTAAAATATTCAACCAAAGAATTTGACCCAAAATATAGAGGGCTCTTAGAAAAAGATTTAAAGACTTTAAGAGAAATTCAAAAAATATGGAGCGCCGTAGACCGGGACCCTAAATTGCTCCAATTTTTGGATATCCTTTCTTCTCATCCTATCCTAAAGAAAAATAAATTAATCGTGTTTACTGAATCTAAAGAAACCGCAGATTATTTAAATGAAAATTTGCAAAAATATAAAGTAATGGAATTTACCGGGGGCTCAAGTGAACACACCCGGAGAAAAGTAATTGAAAACTTTGACCCCAAGGCCCCTTCTCCCCGGGATGATTTTAGAATATTAATCTCCACCGAAGTATTATCAGAGGGAGTGAATCTTCATAAATCTAATGTAGTGATTAATTATGATATCCCCTGGAACCCTACCCGTATGATGCAAAGAGTAGGAAGAATCAACCGGGTAGATACTGATTTTGATAAGATTTACACCTTTAATTTTTTCCCCAGCAAGCAATCCAATGACCTGATTAAGTTAAAAGAAGCAGCGGCAGCAAAAATACACGCCTTCATCTCTTTATTAGGAAATGATGCCCGTCTGCTTACCGAAAATGAAGAAATAGAATCCCACGAATTATTCAACCGCTTAACTTCCAAAGAAGCTATCATCGGCGAAGACGAAGGACAGGAAAGTGAATTAAAATATTTAAAAATCATTAAAGATATCCGGGAAGATAACCCGGATTTATTTGCTAAAATTAAGTCCTTGCCCAAAAAGGCAAGGACTGCCAGAATATATAAACAAAAAACCAAGACCCTTTTGACTTATTTCCGTAAAGGCAAGCTTCAGAAATTTTTTATGAGCGCCCCACAACAAGAACCTCAGGAATTAGATTTCATCACTACCGCAAAAACCTTAGAAGTAAAAGAAGACACTAAACGAGAGAAGATAAGCCCCAACTTTTATGACTTATTAGAGAAGAACAAAGAAGCCTTCGAATTTACCACCCAGGAGGGAGTGCCAGAAATAAAATTAACCGGTGGCAGGGATTCTGCTACCCAGGTTTTGAAAATATTAAAAGCCATTTCCAAAGATACCAGAAAACTTACCGAAGAACAGGAAAGTTACTTAAAAATAGTGATACAAAAAATCAGAGAAGGAGCACTGCCCAAACAGACTACCAAAATACTACTTCAAGAATTAAACAATGAATTAAAACAAACTATAAGTCCGTTAAAAATATTGGCAGTATTGCAGAAAAATGTTGCGCCGGAATTTTTAAAAGAACATCTATCAGAAAGCGCGGCTCAAACCTCAGGTCCAAGAGAAGTCATTTTATCTGAATATTTGATGGGAGAATAAACTATGGATATACAACAAGCACGAAGAATAATAAGAAATACTTTTGAAGGTTCTTTTGATAAAGAAAAATTTATTCATTTTATTAAAGATTTGCTTAACCAATATGATGAGTCAAAAGCATTTCACCTGCGTGGCTGTTACATACCAAAAGCCTTTGAAAATATTATTAAATCTTATGAGCGTATTGGCACTTACACAGACCCAGAAGGGAAAAAGATTGACATTCTTATTGTCTATTTAAAAAGAGAATCTACAGTTGACCGCGCCCGCACTGCTCAGCGTAACTTCATAGCCCGCTACTTAAAAGAACGTGGCGAAAAAGATGCAGGACTTATTGCCTTTGTTTCTCCCCAGGAAGAGGATTGGCGTTTTTCTTTTGTAAAGATGGAATACAAGTTTGAAAAAATACCAAAAGGCGATGTTAAAGTAAAGGAAGAATTTACCCCTGCCCGTAGATATTCTTTTTTAGTAGGTAAAAACGAAAGCAGCCATACCGCCCAAAGTTGCTTTGTAGATATTTTAATAAATGATATTCATAACTTAAAACTAAATGAAATAGAAGAAGCGTTTAGCATTGAAAAGGTTACCAAAGAATTTTTTGGAAAATATCGCGAACTTTTCCTTGGGGTTAAAGATACTCTTGATGAGATAGTAATAAAAGATGAAGAGATCAGGAAAGAGTTCCAGGACAAAGGAATAAATATTGTTGATTTTTCCAAAAAACTTTTAGGGCAAATCGTGTTTTTATATTTTTTGCAAAAGAAGGGATGGTTCGGAGTCAAAGAAGGACAGAAATGGGGAACAGGTTCAAAGCATTTTTTACGCGAACTTTTTGAGAAAAAACATTGCCATTATAAAAATTTTTTTAACGATGTTCTAGAGCCACTCTTTTATGAAGCATTACGGAATGACCGTTCATACGATGACCACTACTTTAGTTATTTCAAATGTAAGATTCCCTTTTTAAATGGAGGATTATTTGATCCTATTAACGATTATAATTGGGCAAAAACAGATATACTTTTACCCGATGCTCTCTTTTCAAATCAAATTAAAACAAAAGAAGGTGATATTGGTACAGGTATTTTAGATATCTTTGATCGTTACAATTTTACGGTTAAAGAAGATGAACCATTAGAAAAAGAAGTAGCGGTTGATCCGGAAATGCTGGGAAAAGTTTTTGAAAATCTTCTGAAAGTCAAAGACCGTAAATCAAAAGGGACTTATTATACCCCACGAGAGATTGTGCATTATATGTGCCAACAAAGCTTAATTAATTATTTATATACAGAAGTGAATAGTAAGCAGAAAAGTAGAACTAAAGAAGAAAAAATTCAAATGAAACTTATGGGCAAGCCAGACCCAGTCCAGCAAAGTTTAATTATAGAAAAAGATTCAAATATAATTTCTAAAGAAGATATAGAAAAATTAATTAAATATGGTGATACTACAATTGAGAATGATAATCATGTAGTAACCAAGGGAGAAGAAACCAAAACCTATTCTTTTAAACTTCCGGAAAATATTCGTAAAAATGCTGAGATTATTGATGAGGCATTAAAAAATATTCGTGTCTGTGATCCAGCCATTGGCTCCGGTGCTTTTCCTGTAGGAATGATGAACGAAATTATTCGTGCAAGAAATGTACTTACACCACCTTTGTTATCTCGAAGAGATTTTCTCAACCAACTGCCGAAACAATCTCATTCTTCCGCTGTCATTCTGAACGGTAGTGAAGAATCACGAACAATGTATAATTTCAAACGTCACGCTATTCAAAACTGTCTTTATGGTGTGGACATTGAACCAGGTGCTGTAGAAATTGCTAAGCTTCGTCTCTGGCTTTCTCTGATAGTAGATGAGGAGGATATAAATAAAATTAAACCCCTGCCAAATTTGGATTATAAAATTGTATGTGGGAACTCTCTTTTGGGAGTAGAGCGCAATTTGGAAAATTGGAAATTATTTGTAAAACTCGAAGAAATAAAACCATTGTTTTTCAATGAAACCAATACCAACAAGAAGCAAGATTATAAGCTACAGATAGATGAGCTGATTAGTAAAATTACCAATGGTCATAAGGAATTTGATTTTGAAGTATATTTTTCAGAGGTTTTTCATGAGAAGAATGGGTTTGATGTTGTAATTGCTAATCCACCGTATGTGGAACATAAGAAATTAAAAGAATTTAGTCCAATTTTTAAAAGTAAATTTAAAACTTATTCTGGTACAACTGATTTGTATGTGTATTTTTATGAGATTACTATCAATATACTTAAACTAGAAGGGATTCTCGCTTTCATTTCTTCGAATAAATTTATTAGAACAAGCTATGGAGCAAAATTAAGAGAGCTCTTAGCAAATAATAGAATTCATCAAATTATTGATTTTACTAAAGTATAAATTTTTGATGCGCTAGTGGCAAGTTGCGTAATGATAGTTTCAAAAGGAGAAAAGAATAAAAATGTACTTTTTTCCGATATTGATAATACGTTCATTGAATATAATAGTTTGTCTGATTTTATTAGGAAACATCACATAAAAGTGGAGACCCTGAATCTGAATAAAAATATTTGGCAGCTTGAAAGCAGTAATAAACTTGAATTAAAAACAAAAATCGAAACTCAATCAAAAAAACTGTACAAAGTTGATGGTATAAAAATTTTTCGTGGTATAACTACCGGATATAATGCGGCGTTTATTATCTCTGAATTAAAGAGAGAGCAATTGTGTAAAGCAGATTCTTATAATGAAGATATTATTAAACCGCTATTGCAGGGTAGAAATATTAGGAAGTGGCAGTACAGAAAGAGTAATAACTTTTTATTACTCACAAAATATGATTTGAATATACCTAAAAAATATCCAATAATTTTTAATTATTTAGAAAAATTTAAAACAGATCTTGTTAAAAGAGCAGATCAAGGTGTAAATTGGTGGAACTTAAGAGCATGTTCTTATTATTTTGAATTTGAAAAAGAAAAAATTATTTGGGGACTAACAGCAGATAAGTGGGCATTCGCTTATGATGATAAAAGACATTATTTGCCAAGTAATGGCTACATTTTAACATCAACCGAGGCACTAATTAAATATATTCTTGCATTGCTGAATAGCAAATTAATGAAATTTTATTTTGGATTTATTGGAATTATGACAGCAGGAGGTGCCTTTACTTTAAAACATCAAACTGTTAGCGAGTTTCCAATAAAGGAAATTCCTATTATAAAACAAGAACCATTTATCTCCCTCGTCGACAAAATCCTTGCCATCACCAAAGCTGACGGCTATCTCGTCAATTCTGAAAAACAAGCCAGAGTCCACGAATACGAACGCCAAATTGACCAGATGGTTTACAAACTTTATGGCTTAACTGAAGAGGAGATAAAAATTGTGGAGAAGAATAAATAATTATGGAGAAAAAATTAAAGAAAGAAATCAAGCTGATTGATTTAATAAAAAACCAGCTAGATATTGATGAAAAAAATCTTATAGAATCTATAGATTTTAAAAAAAATAATGAAGAAATTATCCAGAATTTAGTTAAATATAATATTTTAAACTTTGGAGATTCCCAAAATTATGATGAAAAAAATTGCTAAGATTATTAACATATTTTCGTTTTCATTTTTTGAGTGGGATAAAATCAATCCTATGAAAGGAAATAATCCTAATGACCCTATAGATGTTTTCAAAGAAAACAATATTATTTTTGGAGAAAATACTAATGGAAAATCGAATCTAATTAAAATTTTTAAATCACTTAATGGACAAGATATAAATTTAGAACAAAATTGGGATTTTCCATCAGAAAAACAACAAATAGAATTGATATTAGACGATGATTCAAAGATCACCTTTGTAGATTCTAAATGGTCAAGTAGTATTCTTAAAGATAAATTTCTTATTTTTGATAAGTATTTTATTGATAAATATGTTCATTCTCTTGGTCCGGACAGTATAGATACCTCTCAAAGAAGACAAGAAAGAGGTAAAACTATTATCTACTTAGGGAATTTTGCTGAGTACAATAAAGAAATAAACAAGGTTAATGAACTAAAAAACGCTATTTTAGAAAAAAATAAAATTTATTCTGAAAAAGAAAAAGCCAAAATCGAAGGCATAATTGATACTCAAAATATTACTATAGGAGAAGTAAAGGAAAATAAGAAAGAGATTCAAAAATTAATAAAAGAAGATAACTTACAAACCAAGAAGAAACAACTTGAACAAAGACACAATGAGTTAGAAAAAATTATAAACACTTTAAAACAAAAAAATAACATTGAACAACTATCATTGCTTGATGAGATTGACACTGTCTTCTCATTGAAAACAGAGGTGTTGGAACAAGGAAAGAAAAAAGAAGTTGAAATTAATCCCCAGCAATTATTCTCTTTTACTATAACACAAGGATTGCAGGAAACCCTACATAAAATAGCTCATAAAAAAGATTTTGTAAAAGCAGGGCTTTCTTTACTTGATGATTCATTGAATACTTGCCCATTTTGTGAGCAAAAGATTAAGAATGGAGATTATATTCAGATTATCAAAGATTACCAAAGAATATTTGATAGATTATTTGCAGAGGAAGAACAAAGGACTAAAGATTTATTATCTAAATATCGGGAAATTTTGGAGGAGATAAGAGATGCGCAGGCACCTACTGCAAATAAAAATAGATTAGAAAAAATAAAGCAATTTATATCTGTAGACAAAGAATTGCCTGATATTGTTATATCTAAGGATGATAAGGATATAATTAAAAATGAGTTAAATTTAATTTTGGAAAAAGAAAAGAATATTTTAGAAGAGAAGGAAGGCTCACAAATTGAGCAGATTAAGACGATAATAGGAACTACAAATAAATTGATTAAGGAATATAATGAGTCCCTTAGGAAAATAAACAAAAAACTTAATCAGATTAAAAAAGATGTTAAAGAAGGAAAAATGGAAGTTCAAGAAGATGAAAAACAAAAGGAAATTTCAAAATTAGAAAAAGAAGTATTTTTTATTGAGAACAAGGATAATATTGAAAATTATTTTAAATTTATCAATAACTATGATAAAAATGAGAAAGTAATAAAGTATCTGGAGAAAATATATCAGTTGCTTAAGGATAGAATAATAGAACAATTTAACAATTTTGTTTTAGATTATTTTTCCTTAATTAAGGGGTTTATTAAAGAAATCAGCCCTTCGATGGATGTTTTTGAAATAAAAGGAGCCCCCAGGTATGATAGGCGCGCACAAGAGCCAGCACAATGTGGATTTAATATTAGGTATAATGGAGAAGATTGTACAAAAAGTTTAAGTGAAGGGGAAAAACAGGTTATAGCTTTGTCATTCTTTTTCGCACAGTTAAAAAAAGAAAATGACAAAAAGAAAATTGTTATCCTTGACGATCCTATTACAAGTTTTGATGCAGGAAAAAGAAAATCGACTGCAGAGGTGATACAAAGGGAAAGAAATGGTTTTGAGCAATTATTTATTTTTACTTGCGACCCACTTTTTAGAGAATTTTGTCTAAAACAATTTAAAAATCGCAATTTCTACTATATTTTTAAAACTAAGGGTTCATCCTCCATCCACTATGTCCCAAAAAAGCGAGAGACTATCTATAATAGTTTCGAAACCGATTTTAAAGACGTAGATAATATTGATGGTTCAAATGAAAATGTAGTTATTTTTGGACAAAAGTTGCGTTTCTGCTTAGAAACAAAAATAAAAGAAGATTATTTTGGATATTCACAAGATAATCTTTCAAATATGATTGAACAGGTAACAAGTGAAGGAAAACCTAGATTTAACAAATTATTTGATAACAAAGATGTGATTTTGCAAATCTACAATTATTGTAATACGGGTGGTTTGGCTCACTACCCCAAGGATGGTTCAACAAGTTGGAATGAGTTGAAAGATAAAATTAGGCAATATCTGAATTTAAATTTATAAAATTAGATAATAGGGACAGACACCTATTTATATTGACATGACTTCTTTCAAGCCATATAATAGATACATGCCAAGAATAGCACGAATCGTTGCGGCGGGGTATCCGCACCACATCACCCAAAGAGGGAATTATCGACAAAAGATATTTTCTGATGATACCGACCGAAACAAATACCTTTCGCTTCTTAAAGAGGAAAGTAAACGCTATCACCTGATTATATTAGCTTACTGTCTTATGTCTAATCATGTTCATTTTATGGTGATCCCTCAAAGAGAAGATTCCTTAGGAAAAGCATTTAAATATACCAATATGAAGTATTCCCAGTATTATAATAAAAAAATGAAGGTGAGTGGTCATCTCTTTCAAAATCGTTTCTTCTCCTGTGTCCTGGATGAGCAGTATATGATAGCCTGTGCTCGTTACATAGAAAGAAATCCGGTAAGAGCGAATCTGGTTGAGAAACCTTGCCTATGGGCCTACTCTAGTGCAAAGATACATTGCGGTATCAATACATATGATTTCTTGGGAGTTAATCGAATCTTTGATTATATAAAACAGAAGCCAAAGACCTGGAAGGAATGGATTAGTGATCCGGATGATCTCGAGGAGATGAGAGGGATCAGGGAAAAGACCAGGACAGGTCGGCCACTTGGACCCAATGATTTTATAGAAAAACTTGAAGGACAGCTTAAGCGGTTTTTTAACTTAAAGCCTAAAGGAAGACCTAAGAAGAAAGTCGATAAATAGGTATCTGCTTGGGTTCAAGTTGCAAATGCAACACTTAACTTTGGTATAATATGCCAAAAGAAAGGAGTTGCATATGGCTCATTGTTATCAGTTAAACATTAATGAACGTGAAGAGATCAGCCTTGGATTAGCC
>Ga0209979_1003288_pt1 | contig 14382 bp, 14 predicted proteins | sample AnhtaG_FD_183114 | JGI IMG/M metagenome (GOLD analysis project Ga0209979, IMG submission 183114) | Deep subsurface microbial communities from Anholt, Denmark to uncover new lineages of life (NeLLi) - Anholt_01485 metaG (SPAdes) (version 2) | ecosystem: Environmental > Aquatic > Marine > Oceanic...
GTTAAAAATGATATATCGGACCTCAAAAATATTATCGAAAGTAGATAAATCCTAACTTTATTTTTCTTTAAACCTATTGACATGCACGTTATCCTAGTGTTTACATGGAAAAACAGGTTTGTCTGTTACAAAGGTTTATATATATGATGTGATATAGTAATAATACAACAAAAAAGGAGGAAAAATATGAAGAAAACTATTTTGTTGGCAGTAGCCTTGGTTATTGCTGGAATGATGATAACCAGTGCAACAAGCATGCCTGTAGATATATCGAACAGTAGTCTGTCGAGTGTTGAAGAGAAACAGGAAACGGCAGATGTGAGCATGTCGATAGATCAAGGATCAGAAGAAACAGATGGTCTTTTCGACTGGGTTTGGCTTAGAGGGCTGGTGTTTAACCCTAGAGGAGATGGCAGTAGACTTAATGCTCGGGCGATAAATCTTCATTACGTCGAAATTACTCCTCAAGGATTACGAAGGGGTGTTGTGAGGCTTAAAACAGTGAGCTTTAGAAACGGTCCATTCATTAAACTGTCTGAGAAAGGGCTACTTGGTAATGCTGTACGTGTCTCTGGCTTTTGTCACGGCGGAATAGATATACAATAAAAAGAACTTACTGAGTGCTTATAATCAATTCTCTCTCCTTTTTTTCTCCTGTTGTTATGAAGGGGATAATGGCTTAAATTGCGTTGTAATGTACAAAACTGAACATTAACTTCTAAAAACACTCCATAAGATATTTATATAATCATAACTATAATATTATATGAGGAATGTAAAATAAAAAAAGTTTTGAAGAAAAAAGATAAATCTCCAGTTCTTTATGTAATTAACATTGGAAGTAAGAAGCTCCCAATATTAGTATATAGATATTATAAATAGAATCTTTAAAAACAGATTCATGGCGTTTAAAATGCTAAAAATAGATTAGTCCTTTTGCCTAATTCTCTCCTGTTGATATGGAGGGGATAATGGCTTAAAACGGTTTATATGCACGTTTACCCTTAAGTGTTTTGATGGAAACATTATGGTTATAAGGGATTATTTGTTTTTCTCTAGGAATTTATCAACTATTTCATGCTCATTTGTTTGAGGAATAAAGTCGTTTTCATCATCTTCGTTTTGTTCTAATTTTTGTGTTTTTCCATGTTTATAACTTTGACCTTTCGCTAGTATATCAAAAACTTCATTAGCATAATTCCATTCTTCAATTGAGGGACGCCAACAAATAACATCTTTGTCTTTTGAAAAATTTGGTGCATTTTCATCAAACTGGATATTTAACATTATCTCTCCAGAAGATATATCTTTTTCAAGGCCAAGTTTTATAAACAATTTTTCATCTTTTTTCATAGCTTTTCCATCCTGGTTTTAAAAACAGTAGTGTTTATGATATTTTATATTTTTCTTTTTTTACATATTACTTGATCTATACTTCCAAAAGGAAAAAAACAGTGTTTATAAGGGATTAACTCTATTCAAGGTGTAGAATTAGGAGAGATTTGGGATGAAAGAAAAGTGGAAAAACCTCTTTATTTCATGATAATATCAGCAATTATAGTTTGTATTTTAGTGGTACTTTTTGTTATTCCAGCTTATAATGCAGCACTTGATGCATTGAAAGGAGATAACTCACAAGGCATGGCAGGAGAGTAATGAGTGGTGATTCTGATGATCCATTTGTTCAGTCATTTAAGATACAAATGACAGCATTTCTTACAGTATGTTTTTTATTTTTGATAGTAGTTTTAACAGTAATATTCTATTTTATGATAGGTTATTTGAAAAAGAGGAAAAAACAGGTTTTATGAATGCTAAACATGACAAGTGCCATAATCACTTTAATTTTTTCATATTTGATAAGTAGTAGAAACAATCTAAAGAGTGGTATTTACGAAAAACTTATTTTTGCGTGATTAAATCACACATCAGTGTATCTGAAGTCCTGCAAAGCAAGATTTAAGCAGAGTCGCCAAATACAGCTAGATACATTCTGTTAGCTGAAGTGTACCCTTCTATCATATTACTCGCCCCAACTTTTGTAAGATCATTTTGCCAAGTTGCTTTGGAGTCTTTTTTGATAAGTCTACATAATGTATAGTGGGTCGTATTCCGGGGATTTCCGTGTCATCAAATCTTGCAGGAAGTATGTACTCCTTTTTTTCTTCTATCGCTTTTGCCAATGCACTTTGTTTTTCATGACGAGTCCATACTTTGTTTGCATAATTTTTTGATATAAATATTACACAATATTGAGCGCTCCCTCTATAAACTTTATCTAGATATTCTGGCAGATCCTTCCCCCATAACTTTACTTCTTCATCCTCATCATAGAAGACTTTGACATTATTGTTCTTCAGATATTCTGCTACCGCTTCTACATATTCACGATCTTCACCCGCAAAAGACAAGACTACTTCGTAGGCATCTTCCCCAGGAGAACGCTTCTTTTCGAGACCGAATTCTATTGCTTCATAGACAGGCGCTTTAGGTTTAATATCTTTAGCTCCCGTTTCCAATAGTTCAAGGCTGGCACGAGATGTTAACCATCTTGTTAGAAGTTCTTTTTTATTTTTGTTAATTCTTTGATTTTCTCTTTCAATTAAATCATCATGTAATGCAATGAATTTATCTTTGGATAATAAAATTATTTCATCATCGTCTTTAATTTCAACTATCCCTTTACCTTCCAGAAATATTAATGCTTTCTTAAAATCCACATCATCAATTTCAAATTCATATAATTTTTCAATGCCTTTTAGTCTTGAATAATACCTATGCATGAATTTAAAACGATAATCCTTATAATCAAACAGCGGTAGTCTTTCTTCATTGGCTATAATTTGTTGTTTCAGCTCTTTGTACAATTTTTTCATATTTTCAATAATATGAATATGGATTTCTTCCAACTTTTCATATATGTATTGAGCAATTTCTTTTTTGATATATGTATTATTTATTCTGTAACATGAACTTGTATTAAAGCTATGAGAATAAAAAATGACAAAACATTTTTGATCCTTTGGAAGAAATTTATTCATTTTTTCATAATTTAATTTGAATGGGCTATTGTAGTCTGTAGAATATTCTATAATTTCTTTATCAATATTAGCAATATCCATAATTTCTTTTAAATCAATCTCTGCATTGGATTGTTCTAAATTACTGTTTACATCAGGTTCAAATGGATAATAATCGTGTAGTCGACATTTATCTGTAATATATTTAAGTAAGCTAATATATATTAAATCCTCCACAGTTTGAACCTTGGAAATAACCTCATTAAATATTTTTTCCGGCTCTGAATCCAGATTCCTAAGATCATTTCTTGAGGCGTCAGCCAATTCGGGTTTTAAAATATAATATACTGTTGATTTTTCTGGGGTAGGACATGGAGATCGTGAAGGTGGATGATTTTGTATTTTACAGCGTGTATGATATTGGTATGATTCTTCCCTAATTTCAATATAATCATCAAAATTTTTTTCGAAATCCTCTAATTCTTTTTCGATAATATATTTAGGCTTCTGAGTTATCCTTATTAAATTCCGAATTAAATTTTCTTTGGACAAAGGTAAAGAAAAGAAGCCATCCTTTTCTTTTTCAGCAAAATCTAATAGTCCAAAGAGGAGAAGTAAATCTTGCTTCACCCATTTGAACTTTTCTTGTCTATCTTCATGAGTAATTTGTATATCCCAAACATCATCTGATGTTTCCAAGTTGTCCGCGGTGCAAGATAAGAACAGAGGATAAGTTCCAACTTTTGCAGACTTTTTGATTTTTATCTTAAATTTCACCTCCCATGACTCCCCGGGAGATAACTTTGCTAGTTTGAATCGTGATTTCTCTCTAGGAGCAGTAACAAATGGACCACTAGGTATGAAAAACATTTCTAAATGTCGAACGATTTTTTCTCCGTGATTTCTTACATGCTTTGACACTTCAAATATTGAAGCAGGGTGTCTTACTTTACTGGGAAGTCCGCCTCCCCCTATAAGTTGTGCCGGCTTTAATTTTTCTGATTCCTGAAGCCATTCAATAGAGTCTTCTTTTACACCTATAACCCCAATTCTAAGTCGCTTCGCATAGGAAAGAAATTCGGAAGAAATTAACATTTTAGGAGCGGCAACATAGATATAATCAAATTCTGGCATTTTGTGCAACATTGATCCTTTAGATATATCATCCGAGATACCACGTTGATTTAGTTTTACTTCAATGCCTATTCTTGCCTCATCCTCAATGGCCAAAAGGTCAACACGGTAACCTTCAGGAAGCTTGAATTCCTTTTGAACACTGAACCCTTCTTTTTCAAGTAGAGAAGCTACTAAATCTCGAAATTCCAATTCGTTTTTAACCATGGTAAATTCCCCGAATTAATATTGATCGTTTACTTTTCATAAGACACAAAATGTTGGCTAACGTTCTGTGCATACCTGAAGTCGAGGGACGAAGTGAAACGATTTTGGTGGAGTCTGAAGGCGCGTAGCCAGGTACGCTCTGTTATACGATGTTACAAACCACATTTATTTATGATCTTTTCTGAGACACTCTTTAACAAAATCAATTGCTCCTTCTGTATCTCCCCAATATTTTCCAACTCTTTTCCAGTAATCATATGCTTCATCTGGTCCACCCATTGTTATATATCCATTCATCATACCTTCAGGTTTCTTATGTTTTGTTTTTATCAGTTCTTCTGCAACTAATGGTAAATATTTGATTGCATCCTTCATAGCCTTTTCAGCCTCATCTTTTTTACCAAGTTGAAATAGTGCCAACGGGCGACCATACGACATATGAGCCATTGCATCATCAGGATATTTATCACAAACTCTTAGAACTTTTTCTGGCCTGTTTAAAGCAAAGTTACATTCCACTATCAAATCACGAACTCCTTGATTATCATTAGGATTTAAAGCCAATAAATTATTGAAAATTGAGAGAGCTTTTTCAACCTCCTTCTTCTCAAGATATGCAAGCCCTAATCCATCATATGCTCGTAAAAATGGTCTGTTTTCAATCCAACCCCACTCAAGAAGATCATTTCCCATGGCAAAATCTTTAGAAAAACATTGCGTTCCAATACCAACTGCTTTTTCCCATAATTGAAAGGCTTCTTCCTTTTTTCCCTGTTGAGTCAAAAGCATTGCCAGGTGATGATGAGCATCAATATGTTCTGGATGTTCTTCAATGATGGAACGGAAAATTTTATCAGCCTTCTTAAGTGCTCCTTCACTCATTAAATCTATGCCTGCATACAATTTTTCATCGAGATGGAATATTGACTTTGGATATTCAAATATCCATTCGTTGGAATCAACTTGCTTAAGCCTCAATGTTCTTCCTTTCATATTACTGCACATCCTAATATTACATATTATGTCGCTGTCATATAAATACTGCTACACCCCGTACATCCCCGACCATTTATAGCAACCCCAATTTCTGTAAACGGGAGCGGATAGCACCTGGCTTTCTTTGAAAAATTTCTGCCAATTCCTTAATTGTTTTACCTTGGTTAAATTCATTTTTAAGATGAATATCTTCATTCTCAGTCCACTTTTCATAAGCCTTTGGATAATTTTGGCGTATTTCTTGGATGCTATATGCCTTTGATTCATTTTTCCCAAACATAAACTCAATAGCTTTGATGAGTCCCTCATTAAATGCCGACATATTATCTTGAAAAATCATAACTCGATTGCGTTTACGAGTTTCTTCAACTGCCTCTCTTGATTCAGTGATAACCAAATATTTCACTCCATCTACAGATTCTTTTACATCAAAGAAATATGTACGACTTCCTGCTGATATTTTCTCAGAGAATAACTCCTTTTTCTCGTCTAGCAACGTAATTTACCACCTTTTTATAGTATAATTATGGCATATTTATTTCTCAATGTTCTTAGTATACTTGCATTTAGGATAGTTACTGCATCCTAGAAACTTACCATATCTGCTTTTCCTTACTAGTAGAACACCATCACAACTAGGACATGTGCCATTTAATTTCAATAAAAGTTCTAATCTTCTTGTTGAAAATATGTGGGGATGCTTCGTCCAACGATACCAATATCTAAAGAATTTCCAAGTAACCATTTCATATCCTTTATCACATTATTATGATGGGATATCTAGCTCTGTTTCAAACCAATCTTTTACATTTGTTAATTCATTGGCTTTGAATCCATAACTAAGTCTTATTTTATCTGGTTCTCTATCTAAAGGAATTTCGTAAACCACTTTCTTTATTGTTGTTGAATTTGGAGATATATCATTACTCGAACTAAGAGCATCTTCTCCGACTAAAACTAATTCTTCTAAAGCATATGTCGAATCATTAACTCTTACAAACATATTTCCATCATATTTATTTCCGTTATCATCTGTTAGACTTTGGTAAAATGCTTGAACTGTTAACCATTTATCCTCTTTGTTCTCTATCGTTAAAGAAACTATAATGAATTTACTATTATTTGATACCTCTAATTTGACTTCATCTGAAAATAATGGTTTTACTTCTAACTCACTAGTGATTATGACTTCTTCTATGCTGAAATTAACTTTTTCTTGTTCGATTTGGTCTTCTTTTGTTGGAGTTTCTTCTTGTTTTGTATAAACATAAATTGAGCCAGTATCCACATTTGTAAGAGTAAGTGTTTCATCATTGTTAGAAAAGGAATAATCATAATCTAGCAGAATGCCCCCTATAAAAACTGTTTTTAGTTTTCCATCTTTTATTTCCCATGTTCCTGTTCCAGTTACATTCCATAATTTGCTAGTAAAAGTTCCATCTGAATAAAAAGTGGTTATTTCTCCTGTATTATCCGTCCATGTTCCAAGAAATTTGTTTTCTTCACTTGACGTTCCAGTTTGTTCGTTACACCCACTCAATCCAACAGCAAGAAGCAGAATAGCTATTCCCACTATCAAGAGTTGTTTATTCATTGTTTCTTTCCTCCAACTACCAATTTCATTAACATTCAATCCTATTCTTCTGTTTTCAGATGGATGGTTTCCCACTTGACACGCTTTTCATCCAAAGCAATTTTTATCTTCCTTTGTCCAGGAGTCAACTCAGCACGTTTACCAGTTTTAATATCCGCTAAAACTACTGTAATTGGTCTGTCTTCAGAATATCCATCAAAAATTATATAGTCTACCGGAGCGCCTATAAAACGTGCATCTGCCGGATGATACTGAAAATCTTCCAGAAATGGAACAATTTGCTCGGCTATCTTTCCCTTTAAAGTTGCTCTACTTCTATCTAGAGCTTCTCTTCTTAACTCCTCTTTCTTTTCCTCAAATTCCTCAGATACTCTTAAAGGAATCTGCTTCTTTAAATAAAGAACGTATGCCAGCAAAGCGGCAACAATAAATAAAAGAAGCACAGCTACGATTATGCCAATATCCATATTCACTCACCTTGCACAGAATTCTATACCCTCTAGATAATATTTTCCATTCACACAATATCAGTTTCATAAGGTACTTTTTTAAAAAACTATCTTAGGTTCTCTGTTGATCTCAAGTCGACAGAAGTACTTTCAATGAACCCACACAAATGTTTATTAAGGAGAGTTCTCCTTAAGAAATTGTGGCTAAAATAGATTGATTACTGGATGCGCTAACATCCAGCAATCTGAGACCATAACAGGTGTGTGTTATGACCCCGAGTGAGAATAAAGAAGCTAGTAGTTATAAAGTTTTTTCTAAAAATCAACTCCAAGAATTTGTAGAAGTACAAACATGGCTGAAAACAATCGGCAAATCCTCTGTTAATTTGTATCTAAATGCCTTAAAGAAATTTTGTGAGTTTTCAGGGAAAAATCCACGTGAACTTATTCTCTTAAGAGATAAAGAAACAAGGAATCCTGATCCAAATAATAGAACAGGTGTTAGAGATCTGATTTTTGATTTCCGCTGTTATTTAGAAAAGGAAAAATATGCTCCAAAGACAATAAATTCACTCGACGGAGCAGTGAGAAGCTTCTTTACTGCGGTTCTTGGAAGAGAAGGAATGGTTAATGTAAAGAACTACAAGGATAGACAGGTAACAATTAAGAAGGATTTGGTGCCAACGCTTGAAGAGCTTAAGAAGATGTTAGATGTTTGCAATCTGGAGGAAAAATTTAGGATAATCTTCTTAGCTCAAACAGGAATGCGGGTTTCTGACATGCTCGATTTGAAGGTAGGCGACATAGAAAGAGAACTAGAACAAGAGAAAGTTCCACTAGCCGTAACGTATCTACCGGGCAAGGACAGAGAAAATATTGGGGAAAGAACAACGTTTCTAGCTAGCGATGGTGTTACCTTGCTTAAACAATATTTAGAGTGGAGGAAAAAGAAGGGTGAAACGATAACTTCTGATAGTTATTTGTTTGTTAGTCGTTCTAAAAAATATAGAGGGAAGGGTAGTAAAAGGCTTGAGAGATGGCAGATGAATCAAACGGTAAAAATGGCAGCGGTAAAAGCGGGTATTGGGAATGGTAATGATAAGTATGGTAGGATGAGGATTCATTGTCTTCGGAAGTTTTTTGCTACTCAGTTGACTAACCACGGGATTGAAGATAGGATTGTTGACTTTTTCTTATGTCATAAAATCCCAGAAGTAGATAGAGTATATTGGATACGGAGGGCAGAGGAACTAAGAGATATTTACCGGGTTAGAGAGAAGTATCTTAATCCTTTGACTGGTGTACAGACTAGGAAAGATATTGAAGAAATGAAGAGGCTTAAAGAGAGGGTTGAGAAGTTAGAGAAATTGGTCGGGAAATTACAAAAGATGCAAAGCATTGTTAGGCGAAAACATGATGCCAAAATAGTTACTTCTGAGGAAGAAATCATTGAACTAGCAAAACAAGGATATGAATGCCGAGTAATAGGAAATTGTAAATGGTTGATGAAAAAATAATTTAAATCACTTGACACTATCGATTTATTATGATGAGACACAAAAAATGTTAAATCTTAAGGATGAATTGAAAAGGAAAGGTTTGAGTGATGTTGAAATTAATAAATGTCTCGAGATACTCAAACGAATATACATCTGCCAGTACATTCGTGAAGAAGGTGTTTTCCAATCTGATTTTGAAAAACATAGAAAAGAAATTAGTATCCTTCTAAGAGAAAAACTTATTGCAAAGAATTATTGGTATAAACACGACCTATTTATTACCACTGAAAGAGGTTCTGTTATTGGAAAGGGAATAGTAGAAGATATAATTAACAAAGAAAATCCTATATCAAAACTTTTAGGTTTGATCCCTTTCGAAGCATTGAAATTTATAATATTTGACTACGTAGCTAAATCGCTTGTTTATCCAGTAAAAAGTGAAGATGAGTTTTTCTGGGATTGGAGAGAACCCTTACTCAAAGATTCACGGATTTGGATATTAAAAAGTAAAATATTAACTCAATTAGAAGAATTGAGTATATGCTTTAGAACACGAAATTATGTATCAACTCGTAGAGGAGAACCTCGCGAAGAATGTTATGTTATATCACCGGAAGTTCAAAATTCTTTATCGATTGGTTGGGCTGCAAAATCGGGGTTAGAAGGAAGAGAACTAAAAAATTGTAAACTATATCATTTTCTGGAGAATGTAAGAAATGTGCTTCAGAGCAAAAAAGATATTGATATTATACGAAAGCAATTTTACTCTCTAATGGAACAGGTTGAAGTCACTGAAGATGAAGTTAAAGAAATTATAAATGAAATGGCTAGCAAAGAGATAACCACGTCATATTACGGTTTGCTTAGTGATAATCTACCTTTTTCTATAAAAAATGAATCTAAGTATCTGATATGTAGTAAGGAACGATTGATCAAACCTGTAATTAAATTTCTTCTTGATGAGCGAGAAACAATAGAAATCAGAGAAGAACCCGCAGATAAAGTTAAGGAGAGGGTGTATCTTTTAATGCGTTTTTATTGGAAAGATGAAATTTATAAAATTGGTAAAGAGTTAAATATACCTTATTTTGGCCACTTCCCTAACTATTGGGATATAGATCTTTATCAAAGTACACTAGATATCTCAAAAATAATTTCAAATGATTTACTGCTCCAAATATTAAGAGATAATCCTCCAAAATATGGATTAAAATTAGGTGGATTTCAAGGAAGACTGTATACTGCAACGGAAAAGGGCAAGGTTGAACTAGCAGATTCTTGGAACAACGTAAGAAAAAATGTTCAAGAAGTTCTTAAGACATGGAACATGAAGGTTTATGGGCTTTTGCAAGCAATAATTAACAAGGGCGGGAGAGCAACATATTTTGATCTAATTCATGAGATAAACAAGGTTCTCGGATACGAATATATCCCATCCTTTCTTTTACCTAGGTTAAAGCCATTTAAACTCGTTTTCAAAACTGGAAGTAACAAATATCCCGACTGGACGATGCCACCAGAAATAATACCTGTAGTACAACAAGAAATTAGAGCTTATATAAAGGCAGCAAAAGAGAAGCCTACTGAAGTAATAACAAAGCAGGAGAAAATATCACAAACCGAAGCTAGGATTAATATAGAATTACTATTATTAGAACAACGATTAACAAAGAAAGTCGAGGCTATAGTCAAAAGAATGCGTGAAATAAATTTCATATTTAAAAATAAATTTGACACAGGGTGGTTTAAAGATAATAACCAAGCCATTTTAGATATAATGAAACCTTGTAGTAGTGAAGAAGATTTCACCAATAGAATACTGAGTTTGACCACTATAATAACTGAAGTAGAAATCAAGAAAGTTAACAAGTTTTTAGGGAAGAAGGAATCAAGAGGATCAATTAATATTTTAGAAGCTCTTCTAAATAAAATTAATCCAGATTACAATAAAAAATGCATAAAAAATCTGAGGATGATTCAAAATTTAAGAAGCAAAAAATACCCAGTTCATGTGGACGATAAAAAATTTACGGAAGCATTAAATTATTTTGGATTTTCTAGCTTTCCACCAGACTGGGAAGAACTGTGGGAAACTGTGCTTCAGAAGTATTTTGAAAGTTTAGAAGGATTGAAGTCAATTTTTGAATCAAAAGATATAAGAGATACACTGAATGTGTGATTAAATCAAACAAAAACTTATTTTACCAACAAAACTACATCGTTAACAGGCTGGGTCTGGAAAATCATACTGGTTTCAGTTCTATCTTCTTTTCAACCACTTTTGTTGGATGCAAACCATCCCATACTACTTTATAGCCCATGAACTCTAGGGCTAACGTTGTTAAATTATGGTTACGTAGGATTTCTTCCACTTTCTGATATTCCTGATATGATCTTATTTCCTCCTTCACCTTCTCTAAAAACATCTTTGAAACTATCTGTTCGCCTATCACACAATAATCAGGAATCTCCATCCTTGTAAGAGTCTTTGGACTTACATGTAACTCTTTTGCCATTTCCTGTATTGAGACGATGTCCTGGGAAATATTGATTTCTCTCAATTCATGGAGTTCTTTATCTATCTGTTTCTCCTCTATATCTCTCAATATTTTGACGATATCCATCATGGGAATTTTGTTATTGTAGAAGATGACATCGCCAAGGAAATCCTGTTTCTTACAATTCAAGTTTTCATTTACCGCTACTGTAATAGTTGCCTCAGCATCTTTAAGCTTGGAAATCTTCTTTTTTAAATATTCAGGTGTCCAAAAACCCACTATCTCCAAATAATGCTTCAAACCATCCTTGTAAAAACCGAAATCAGGGATGACAACATAATTACCAGCTTTAACAACATCAGGCTCCCTAACAATCTCCCAACCCAAATCCAGAGCTTTAAAATCACGGTAAAACTGCTGTTCAACCTCGCTATCAAAATGAACAAGAGACTCCTTATAAATGGGTAGAGCTACATTGTTTTTGGAATCCAAATCGAAATCAAGAATCCGTGGTTCTCCACCGATTGTGGTTTCTATTATTGCATGTATCTGCCATTTTTCAGCATTCATAACCACAGGTAACAGTTTAGCCAGAGAAGTCCCATATTTCCTGTTTTTCTTAAACAGAGAACCTGGACCAGTAACCCTAACTCCATCATCAATCTCATACATCAAACCCAGGTATTTGATTTGCCTGAAAATATATTGATAATTCCCCTCTACTTTAAAATTAAGCCCCAACGCATCAAACAACAATGTCTGCGTAAGAGACAGATTATACCTTCTTATCAACTCATCAGGACTCAAAGGATTAAACTCTGAAAGCGTCTGCTCTTCCCACAAGTCAGAAAACATTGCCTCTTCCACTTTCGGTTTGGATACGTTGAAAAATTGAGACGCTTTTTCTAATAGCTTATCTCTTTCTTCAAGAGTGGTTACAAAACCATGCTCAAATAAAAAGGATCTTACTTCGCTACCAGGTAATTCAGAGCTGGGAATAAAACTACATCGCCGTTCAAGTAGGGTGCTTAAACCTCTCACGACTTTAAAATTATCACCTTCTATTTCTTCTCGTTTCTCCAGCAGTTTTTTGTATTTCTTTCCTTGATATTGTGTGAAAATCTGAATCAATTCTTCTGCTAGTTTTGTATCAGAAAGGTAACGAGGTATGATACTGCCCTTTCGTTTCCGAACCACTAATAATTCTCTCGGTAACATTTATTTCTTCCTTCTATACGATGTTCTGGTCTCCTTAGTCCCCTTAGTTACCAGCTCATAAAGCACAGCTTTTTTATTCTCACGAGGACGCAACAACCGCCCCAGACGTTGGATATATTCCCTGCTACTACCAGTACCACTAACGATGATGCCTGTGTTTGCTTCTGGGACGTCAATTCCTTCATCCAGTACTTGTGAGGAAACCAAAGCAGAATACTCACCAGTCTTGAATTTATTAAAAACCTCCTCACGCTCATGAGAATCAGTTCTATACGTAATACAGGGAATGAAAAACCGTTTAGAAATCTCATAAACCATATCATTATATCTGGTAAAAATGATAATCCTGTCATCCTTGGATAGCAACTCCTGAATCTTATCAATCTTCCCCTTGGAATTATACGCAATTCTTTCTGCTTTGTTCCTTGCCAAAAGGGCGTCACGAGCTTTGGAATCATATCCTGACCTCATAACAATCTTTTTAAAATCATTTGATCCCCTCATCGTGATGTGCCTAGAAACAATATAATTCCTAAACGTCTTATGACATTGCTCGTATTCTTTTTGCTCTCCGTCGGTAAGATCAACCAGTATTTTCTTGGTTTCATAGCTGGATAAATATTCCCCAGCTAAATCATCTGTTTGTATCTCGTATACTTTCCCACCGATTAATCTAGGTATTTCCTCATGCAACCCATCCTCCCGTTCATAGGTAGCAGTCAAACCCAATCTGAAAGGTGATGCGAACATCTCTGCAATCTGCCTATAACCTTCTCCAGGTAGATGGTGCACCTCATCAAAAATCAACAACTTAAACCTATTCCCCATGTTTTCAGCATTGATATATGCAGAATCATAGGTGGAAACCGTGATAGCATGCAGATCTTTTTTCTCACCAGTATACTCACCTATCTCAATATCAAACATTTGCAGTTCTTCTTTCCACTGTCGAACCAAATCAAGAGTAGGTACGACAATAAATACAGGTGAATTAACCCGTTCTATAATTTTCAAAGCCAAAACCGTCTTACCAGAACCCGTAGGCATCACCACGACACCCTTTCTCTGTAGTAACCATTGTTCTAACGCCTTTTTTTGATAATCTCTTAATGTTGCCTTACAGGATAAATCAGGGCATGGTATCAAATCTAGTACAGAATCTTCATAGGAAATCCCAGATTTCTCCAAGTATTCCATTATGTCTCTGTAGTATAAAGCCTGGCTTCTGTAGCATCCTGACCGGGCATCCCATATAGTGTTAGGGATGCTGTAGTCTCCTTTTAGTAAAATAGTGCCTTTGTGATAAGTAATTTTCATTCTCCCAACCTTGTAAAAGGAAGATACTTATTTTTTAGTTGCGGTGATCTGATAGAACTCTATTCAAACTGTAGATTTGGGGAGGAAAGATATGGGTAGAAAAATAATGGTTCAATCAAGACCATATGAAGTTCAATTAGATCGAGTAAAAAGATGGAAATCTTATAGAGAGAAAGAAATTGAAAAGATTAGAGATGGAATGTATCAAGGAGATATTAGAATATTATTAGATACGATTTTTATACCGAATAAATATAAATATTAAAACAAAAAAATATTGTGTTGTTTTAAAAGTTCCGGTAACAAATGTACAACAAGTATTAAACACCGATTTTCGTGAGGCTTTTAAGTCGCATAATTTACCCCTACTTTTAGGCCTGTAATAGATTCATTTTCATTTGGATATCATACTTTTCCATGGTAGGATGTTTCATTTGATCGTTCAATTCA
>Ga0209979_1003289_pt1 | contig 14382 bp, 11 predicted proteins | sample AnhtaG_FD_183114 | JGI IMG/M metagenome (GOLD analysis project Ga0209979, IMG submission 183114) | Deep subsurface microbial communities from Anholt, Denmark to uncover new lineages of life (NeLLi) - Anholt_01485 metaG (SPAdes) (version 2) | ecosystem: Environmental > Aquatic > Marine > Oceanic...
AACGGACAACTATTCACAAAGGGATAAAATTGTGCTATAATTAAGTTACGTATAGGCACATATTTTGACCCTTAAAGGACAATCAGGGTATGGGGAAGGGTTAGGTTCTGGGGAAAGGAGAGGAGTAATGCCAAACATAACTTGAATGGCAGAACAACAGTAATGTAAGGAGCAGAGCGGGAAGGAGGTATTCCAATGACTACTAAGACTACTAGCAATGGTGTAGGCAAAGTAATCAAGCAACGGAGGCTCATGGCGGAGCTAACACTCTCTGAGCTTAGTGCGAGCTCAGGAGTATCCATATCACACCTGGGCCGCATAGAGAGAGGGGAGCGTTTCCCATCAGCCTCAGTTCTACGAAAACTTGCCAAACCCCTGGGCCTTAGTGAGGTTGAGCTATTTTCCTTCGTTGGCTACTTGTCCCCTCAAGCCTCCGGCACAGTTGAGAGTGAGGGGCAGCCTAACATTGGGAGGTTAGACCCCTACGTAGCCACGCTGCTGGCGTCAGAGCCGCCTGCCATGCAGCGCACTCTCGTCGGAATCCTTGCTATCATGAAGGAAATCGCTGGCGCAAAGGAGTAAGTTCAGATGAGATGTTGAAGCAGATAGCTGAGAGCCTACAACTGCTAATGAAGATGGTCTGACCGTGGAAGACTAGGACACGAAGGACATGGCGAAAGAAGTGGATTACGAACGGCGAAGTAAAGCAGGTTAATATAGCATGAGATCCACAAGAAGCTCACGGGTGAGAATCTACAAGCGCAGACGCAAAATGGGAACAAAGGATACTATTCTGAAGTGCGTGGGGCTAAGGCGTATGTTACTGGTGGCGATGGCCTTAGCCTTAATCTTCGGGATGATGGTTAGCTTCTTGACAGAGCCGGCAGCTGCGCAGCGGCCCTCATGTGACACGTCGGGCACAACGGTGCAGTTCCAGGGTGAGACTTGCGTAAACTCTACTTGTACCTGGGAGTACGAGGTCTGCCAGACGGGCTTTGCTCTCAGTCACTGGGTCCTTGGTCTATGTCCCTGTTTAGAAAGTCACATCGTAGAAGTAGGCTATATTGACGCTCAAAGTAACAAGACTGTTATGTCAAAATGCACGTCCGGACAAACAACACCGTGTTGGGAGTTTGGACTGGATCCTACGACAGGCTTATTAGGACTCAAGTGGGATAATCTCCCTGGGCCTGAGAACGAGTGCTGGCTCTTCTACTTCACGATTGACCGGGATGTTGGTGAAATCACGCTCGACTGGACCAGTAAGTTCGCCGCCTGTGCCCCAGACGGCGGGACCATCACCGGCCCGGCATGTGGCTGTGGAAATGGCCAGATAATAGCGTTTAAATACTACGATGTTAACCAGAACGGGGTCTATGATCAGGGTGACTATGAGCTACAAGGCTGGCAGCAGATTTGTCTTGATAGTGACTGCAGGGTAACGGATGAGATGGGCTTTGTCTACTTCGGACTTCTATCTCCAGGTGACTACACGGTATGTGAGACACTGAAGGATGGTTGGGTCAACACTGAGCCTGGTGGTGGTACGCTTTGCCATACAGTGAATCTAATTGCAAACCAGCAAGTCAGGGTGCACTTCGGCAACTACGAAGAAGACCCACCGCTGGCCTACATCCGAGCCGGCAAGTACTACGACTACAACCACAATGGACAGTGCGACGACCCTAACTGCCCACTGAATGATTGGGAAATCTGCCTGGACGGCAACTGCAAGCAGACCCGTGATATATGCATGTTGTGCGGTGGCTGCACGGACTACTGGGAGGTGAAACCTGGCACCTACACGCTGTGTGAGATGCCCAAGGCGGGCTGGGTCAACTCCGACCCTGGCGTTGCCCCGCCTTGCAAAGAGGTCACAGTTGGCTCCGGCAAATTTCTCTGCGTACTGTTTGGCAACTGGGAGGCTCCGGAGGATGGTGACGGGAATGGCAGGGATGGCGGGGACACTGGCATACCAGTAGGCGGCAAGGTCTATCCCGTGAATAAGTTAGCTCTGCTGGCACCTTGGCTAAGTCTGGCTCTAATCATAGTGATTGGTGGAAGTATACTGGTTATAAGGTGGCGTACAAGTCGCTAGGAGTGAAGTTGTGAAGTGGAGTCCTTACATAGTCTTGGTAATGCTTATCTTGGGCTTGCCAGGGCTTATTCTATTTGGTGCTTGCTCAACGCCTAACCCAGAAGTAGAGTCTAAGGCAGCTATTATTGACCAGCTTTATAACCTTCAACCAAACGAAGCCTTTATCGAGCAGACAACCCAATATCTTGAAGATTATGGCTTTGAGGTTGACCTTTATCAAGGAGATGCCGTCACTGTTGACCTATACCGCAAGCTGCCAACCTATGGCTATAAGCTCATTATCTTCCGGGTTCATTCTGGTTTGCTAGGCGTAGACCCAAAAGTTGTTAATAGAACCTGGCTGTTTACCGCTGAGCCATATAGCAAAACGAGGCATGTTACTGAGCAACTCACTGACCAGGTGACCTATGCCAAGACCCGTGACGATGCCCCCTGGATCTTCGCCATAAGCGCCAAATTCATTACCCAGAGTATGGAAGAGCAGTTTGCTAACACGGCTATCATAATGATGGGCTGCGATTGCTTTCACTTCAAAGATTTGGCGGAAGCCTTTATTGAGCAGGGGGCTTCAGCTTACATAGCTTGGGATGTCAGCGTTCTTCTAGGCTACGTTGATGATGCCACTACAACTCTAATAGAAAAGCTGTGCTCTGAAGAGCTTACCATAGTAGCAGCAGTAGCCCAAACTATGGATGAGAAAGGACCAGACCCGGATTACGGTGCGGTGCTCAAATACTACCCGCCAGCAAGTGCTAACAAAACCCTAAGGCGGGTAATTGAATGAATACGCTTCTTTCTACGAAAGGAAAGCTATCGAAAGGAGCTTACTCCGTAACAATTGCCTCTTGTATTTCCATTTCAGTGAGTCAAAATTGACTGCCCATAAAACTGCCGCTTAGATTGCATTAGAATTCTGTACAAAGGACTGTATGTCATCAGCAACATTGGCACAATTCAGTATAAGGTCTAATTGTCCAACATCATATTCTATCTGGACTTCAACAGCTATGGGAGGTCGGCGAGACAGAAGCCAGCTAAGGTAAAAAGCTCAGCCTCCTCAAAGCGTAAAGGCTTAGCGAGCCTTCCCATTGCAGAACTCAAAAACCCTCGTTTGTAGTTTCCTAACCACCTCCCCCACTGCCAAGTTAGTCTAAAGACGTGGCCAACCAGTAGTCATCCGTAGATGGCTCTATGAAATACATCTCATTACCTATAATAGTACTGTTCAAAGCGTGACCCTCATGATATCTCGTTACAAGCTCTCCACTATCAGGTCTTCTATAGTGCCACACCGTCTGAATACTCATGTGAAACCCTTTAGCGTGGGCATGGTTTTGCAGTGCTATGGCATAATCTTCACAATCGTATGTGCTGAGGCTAAGGTCAATGATGCCGTCTTTTGTGGCTTTGATATAAGCATGATGGTCAGCATCTGACTCCTCAAGGAATTTTTCCAATTCATCGGTATCCTTAAAGTATCTCAAGTTTGTTGGAACTTCCCTTACTACCTCAACCGGTATTTCTTTAATTACTTCAACAGGCACTTCCACTGTCTCTGTAATAGTAATGTACTCAGTAACTACCTGAGGTTGGAATGTCTTCTGCCCATAGCCTACGCCAAAACCAAAGCTACTTGCCAACAGCCCAAGAGCTATAATTGCGATTGCAATTATCTTTCTAAACATATGGCAGCCCCGTCCAGTTTGCCTTTCACTGAATATTCTTTCTTCCTTGGGCACATTGCCCTGGGCCTCGGTTGATATTGGCTTGTTTGATGGCGTCGGTATCATTTCCTGTGGAATTTCTGCTTAGGCCGTAAGCCTGACAACCAATCCCGCTCAACCCCTGCTTTGCCATGGAGTCCCCAGTTCTTCCAAAGAGAGGACCTGTGACTTGTTCACAGCTATAAAGCTGACTCCCGACTCGCTACTGCCTGCCGAGGGATATATTTCAACATTTGTAAGAGGGAGGAATCTCAATTCTGAGTTCAGCACATCCCATACGCGCTCCCCTTTGGCACATTGCATCTGGCCAGTCAGGGTGAACGATGGCAAGTAGAGCCTTACTACTGTAGATGACTTGCCTACAAAGGGATAGGGTTTATGCCCAACCTGACCACCAAGCCCTCTGGTTTGGCCACTCTCAATCTCCCTTACAAAGAGGATATTTGCCTTGTTGCTGTAGGCAGATTGCACTTTCACGTCGCTTCCATCTAGTAGAGATTTCATTTCGACTTCGCTGACGGGCAAGAACTCCTTATTGATGCGTGGTCCTCCTACCGATACACCGTTGAGGAAATCTAGCAGGCGCCCCTGACGGTAATTGGCATAACCAGTGAAAATGTGAGTAGGTGTATATATTTGTACCTTCACCCATTTCTTCTCAACAGTCTGCACTGAAGCCTGACCTATAGCTCTTTCTGTTTCCATCTTTATTCCCTACCCGACGGCTAGTCTCAGGACTCCTCCCCCACTGGCAGATTTATGCTTTGGCATAATATCTGACCGACAAACCACGAGCCCTCGGCCTACACAGGCCGAGGGCACAATCTGCTTAAGTGTTTAATATGCTCTGCGCCTAACCAAGAAGAAAATAAGCAGTCCAACCACTATAACTCCAGCTATGACCCCACCGACTACTGGCCAGTTAATAGGCGCGGCTACTTCTGGGGGTGGTGCCGGTGGTGCTGGTTCCGGTGGTGCTGGTTCCGGTGGTGCTGGTGCCGGCGGTGCTGGTTCTGGCGGTGCTGGTTCCGGTACTAGCGCCTCTCCCAGAGTGGTGAAGGTGTACTCAGGGGATACTGCCAGGTTCCCTGCCGCATCCTTCGACATGGTCTTGTAGTGATAGGTGGTAGCCGGGGTCAAACCTGCAAGGTTAACATGATGGCTGGTAACCAGTGTCTCGTCAAGAGTCGATAGCATGGCGGGACTAGCCCAATATTCCACCTGGCTGGTGCTTAGCTCGTTTGTTGTCCAACAGATGTCAGCAGTAGTCTCAGCAACACCATCGAGACAACCGCCGACATTCGAAATGCTGGGGGCTACGGTATCAGGAGCTGCTCCACCTCCTCCACCACCACCAGCAGCAGTGACCGGTATATCTACCGTTAGGTCAACCCTATCTATCTCACCGCTATCCCAGTGAACAGTTGCCGGGTCGGTCTCAGCCTTGTACCAATTTACTCCATCTCTAGATACATAGAATTCTATTACAGTCTCAGGGTCTATCTCGCCCTGAACAAGGAGCTTAGGGTCATTCCAGGCAGGACCGCCATACTGGCCCAGCTCTTCAGTTAGTATAGGATTGAAGTCAATGGGTACTTCGACATCATCTCCCGTAGCTTTTACGTGAGTTCCCGGGAGTGCCGAGCTGTCATTTATCTCCACGCTACCCCAGAAGGAATGTGGCAGTGGCGGAGCTTGAGCATTGGCATAGACCGGCACAACAAAGCTCATCACTAGCATAGCCAGAGCTATTGAAATAATTCTCTTCACGTTCATAACTCACCTCTCGGGGGGAGGCTCTACACTGAGCCTCCCCATCAAAATCTTTCGTCAAGCAATCATGGTGTTAGCGGTGTGGATGTGTAGCCATACAATGTACCTGGATTTACCATGATTACCCAGTAAGCCTTGCCTACCACCATCGTAGGGATAACAGGGTCATCCCTGACATAGGCATCATCGACAAAATCGTTTGGAACATTTATTGATGGATTTAGCACCCTCGAATATCCAGTAAGGTCTCCGGTGACTTCATATACATCAACCAAGCTAGAAACAATGTCCCTATTCACTAGTGACGCCGGACCAATGAGGTTCAACCCAGCAAATAACTCCTTGGCTGGTGGAGGAGTGAAACCCGGATTGGGGACTATACGTACGGTGCCTTCAGATTTCATTTTCACAAAGAAGCCTTCGAGAGGTTTCACGTCGTCGTGGTAGCCCGTAAATACTGGACCCCACTGTTGGGTAGTACCATCATTGTAGTAGAAATAGATCATCTCCACATTGTCCTCAAGCCCACTTAAAGCCACCAGTTCATCCCAGGTATTACAACACGGGTCAAGGGCTATCGGCGTAGAAAAGGTATTCCAACCCTCGACGAGGTCGATTTCCATAATAACTGCTGAAACGAAGTTGGCGGTGATTTCGTAGTCAGCATTCATTTGGATGGTGGTATCGGCGGCAGTGAAATCATCCACCGTGTCCACATCACCTGTCCAGTTAACGAACGTGAAGCCACACTCTGGCTCTGCCACCAGGGGAACCACGGTTCCAGTATCGTAGGGGTATGTTCCCACACCGGGGTCAGTAACCGTGCCTCCAGGAGTGGTATTCACCGTCAGGTAGGTTTCACCGATCTCGGCAAAGTTGGCAGTTACCGTCTTGTCCCCGTCGATGTGGACAGTTGTTTCTGCTGAATTGGGCTCAGCAATACCTTCACCAGTCCAGTTGACAAAGTACCAGGTATCTGCTGGGGTGGCTGTAATCGGTTGGTAGGTACAGCAGTCATAGGTGCCACTGCCAGTAACTTCGCCACCCTCAAGTGGGTTGGCATTAACCGTCAGGTCGTACTCAAGTAAGGTGAAGTTGGCAGTTACCGTCTTATCCTCATCCACGAGGACAGTTGTTGATGCTGAATTAGGGTCGGTAATACCTTCACCAGTCCAGTTGACGAACTCGTAACATTCGTTCGGGGTGGCTGTGATGGCAGCGTATGTGTCGTACGGATAAGCCCCCTCACCAGTAACTTCGCCACCCTCAGGTGGATTGGCATTGACCGTCAGCTCATAAGTTGGACCAATCGGGGCGAAGTTGGCAGTTACCGTCTTATCATCATCCATGTGGATGGTAGTCGGATTCGTATCACCACCTAAGTCACCACTCCACTCAGTGAAGCCCCATCCGTCTTCCGGAATAGCCTCAACATCAACGATAGTAGAGCAGTCATAAGTACCAGCACCAGTAACCGTACCACCCTCAGCCGGGTCGGCGTTGGTGGTCAGAATCACCTCGGTTACATTCAGGGGAAGCTCAGTGAACCCGTCAATCTGAAAGACGGCTGTCCCAGCCAGCCTGGGAACACCATTTAAATGCACGTAGAACTCCACAGGGTCGCCATTTACTCCCCCTGTTTTGCCCGGCTCCGTGTCATCGGCAGGCAATTTAAACAACGGGTCCCAGCCATAGCGGTCAAGGTTATCTACCTGTGTCGTGCTACCTGGATATTCAATGCCACCTATCAGGGCTGAAACGACAGTTCCTTCCTCAACTGCTGGCGTACCGCAAACTGTGACACTACCGAAAAACTGATGAGGCTGCTGTTCGACAGCCAATGCTGGCACCGCTAGGGATACCATCAGGGCTAGAGCTAGCAGGAGGCCTAGGCCTCCTGCTAGCTTTCTGCTTCTTCTTAACCTAATCTTCATAACTTCCACCGTCCTTTCAGCCTTAGCTAAACTTTACGGGAAGATAGTTCCTGATTGCCCAGCCTTAAGCGCAATCCAGTAGCCAAGCTTTGATTGTAGAAACTCATGACCAGCTGTGCCAACGATGAACCAGGTGTCGTCAAAGCCGTAAATGATGGTGTATTGGCCAGCTATGCCAGCGAAGTAGACTTCTGGCAGCTTAGGTACGGTGGACTTGAAGCCAACTAGGTTCCATTTTTGTAACACGTCGTAGGCGCGAGGCATTGCTGGTGGTGGTGGGGCTAGCTCGTAGCCGTCAAAGTTGATGACGCCCGGCGTGTTCATGTTCACCCAGTAGCCCCAGCCATCTTCCATAGTGTATAGGTCGCTGGGAGGGGTTTCGTTGTAATAATACCAGTCATCGGGACTCGGGTCGCCGTCGTTCACGTACTGGGATACACGGATGAAGTCCAGTCCGCTCATCATCGCCACGATATCCATGTCCTCAGGTATCAGCGGTAGGGATATCAGGTTATAGCCCACATCGAGTGAGATTGTCGCTTCTGTAACAGGCTCTGGCGGCGCTGGCGTCGGGACTGTGATGGTTACCACGTCTGCGTTGTTGCCGGTAATCGGATCATGCTGGTCGGCAAAGTCAACTGTTGCCAGGTTGTGGATCTCACCCACCGTGTTTACCTTGGCAACAATTGTTAGCGTGGCAGTCACACCTTCATCCAGGTCACCAACACTCCAAAAACCTTGCCCTATATAGTAGAACCCCTGTGACGGAGGACCGCCACCGGCATAGTTAAGGCCAGGAGGCAGCAGGTCCCAAAGCCATACGCTGGTGGCATCTGCTGGGCCAAGGTTCTCTACAGTAATGGTAAAGGTTACGTCTTGACCGACTTCCACAGACCCGGTAGGATCCACCGATTTGGTGACCTCCAGGTCTGCATAACCCAGTTCTGCACTCGGCTCTTCCTGCTTCACGGTGACGCTGGCAGGCTCGATGAACCTTTCATCGATTGCCCTTCCAGGCTCAGACTCAAGGCTCAAGACAAACGCATCCTCGAACTCATTCCAAGCCTGTTTCAAGTGCCAGCCGTACTCGTCATAACCGGCTGCGGTTATGGTGAAGGTGCTCTCGCAGGCCACCTTGCAGTGCAGCATCCAGGTGCCTGTCCATTGCCTGGCCTCTAGGGGAGCATCGTGACCGGCAAGGGTTCCAATAAACTTGGTATAGCCTTCATCGCCGGCAACCACTCGGGCACTCCCCTCAGGGAATACCGATAGTATGGCGGAGACTTCCCAGGCATCGGCTTCACCGGTATTGGTTATGGTGACAGTTACCGGGAATTCCTCCGACACCGTAACCGGGTCGGTAGGATATCCGGTGATGTCCACCTCAAGGTGAGCCGCCGGATACTGTTCAATGCCTACCGAGTCAGCAGCCGTATGGAATTTGCCCAGGGTATCAGTGCCAGAGACGGCAAGGTTAATAGAGCAAGTCCCGGAAGCATCACAGTGCAGCGTCCAGGTGGCAATTACCGACCCCCCATTGGAGTCGAGCATCCAGGGAAGAGCCGGATTTGGTCCAGACACCACTGAAGCAAATGGACAGGTAACAGGGGCAGTGCCTATGGTGATGGGCACCCCGCCATTGTTGGTTATCAGCGCCGTCAGGGCAAAGTCCTGGGAGGTGGCAATATAGGTGTTAACCGGCTCCGCCTCGTAAGTGCCGCCGTTGATGATGATGTCGTCAACATAGACAGTTGCCGCACTCGGTGGGTACCTCATCTCCACACGGAAATCTTTGATGGTAGCCACAGCACCAAAGGCAGCCTTTATCTCGGCCCAGGTATAGTAGCTGCTTGACTTATCAAAAGAACCATCTCCGGTGCTATCCCAGAATACTGCCCACCAGTTGTCGCTGGCATCTATATCGGCGCTGGTGTGAGTGCCAAACAGCTGCCAGCCGCACTTGGCATCCGTTTTCTTTCCTGCATCGCCCGGCTGGTAGGCTATGTTGATTCTACCAGCAGTAGCAGAAACCGTATCACCGTTCAGGGTAACATTCGCACTTATCCCCAGTAATTCGATTTCATGCAGCGGCAGGTCTTGGGCAGTTGTTCCTCCCTCTACGTAGAAGGAGAAATCATCCAGGTCAGCAAAGGCCATTCCCAGGGGGAATATTAGCTTTCCGTAGTCTCCACCGGTTGGAGCATACAGCTTGACCGAGTAGCTATCAGTACAGGCTTCGTCGGTTGACCACTCTGCAATGCCCTCGCCGCAAGCTTGGAATTCCAAGTCAAGACCGCCAGGAGACAGGATTTCTACGGTCAGGTCTGCCGGCACCCACTGGTGGACGGTTACCGGCTCGCTCAGAATCTGTAGGTCGAGGTCTTCCACTGGGTCATTATCTGAATTAGTCTCCACGCAAACCTCGAAGGTAACATCGCCTTCCCCGGTGCATCTAACGTTCCAGGTTACATAGTATTCGCAGCACTCTTCGGGACAGGCGCCTCCCAGAATCTCGTCCATCTCCCTTAGGGCGTTCTCACCAGCAAGCAGCTCGATATCGCCTGGTCCATCCCACAACAGGGTGACGTCAATGTCGTAGAAATCACACATGCCGCAGTTGCGAAGTACTGCCTTGACAGCAAAAACGTCACCGACGCTGTAGTCCCAGCACGTCGAGGGGTTGATGATTTCCACCTCAAACGGGCACTGATTTATGTTGAGCGGACACACCGGGTCAATGTTGTCCCCAGGAATATCCTCGCAGGTGTTCTCATCAAGCCCTCTGATGTCGTCAATGCCGACCTGAACCATGCCTTCCTCAGTGCAGTGACAGATGGGCTCTCCGATTAAATAACTGAGCCTCACCGTCACTGTAGTTTCACCCGGGATGTCACCAAACACCAAATCGTCCCAGGTTCCTGCACAGTCCGTAGGCCCGGTTACTGTCAGGTCAACCTCCACGTCCAGGGCATCGGCCTCGCCTTTGTTCTCTATCGCGATTGCTACGTCAAAGTACTGGCATACCGCCACGGTATCTACCTCAGTCCAGGTGGGAGCTGCGCACTCAAGGACTTTGGCAGCCATGCTAGGAGTGAGGTGTACCTTGCTCTCCTGTTCAATGCACGCAGTATCACAGTCTTCGTTGTCCCATACTATAGTGTCACCGACTTTTTCTGCCTTGACATGGATGGGCACGCAAGAGCTATTCTGGGTCGAGGAGTCGCAGTGGAAAGTCCAGGTGATATAGGCGTAGCAGCAGCCACAGAGGTCGTCCAGAAATATCGTGCCTGGACCATCTATAAACGTCAGGTCACCCTCAAAACCGGTCCCCGGGCATACCACGTGCGCCGTGGTGCCTACCAGTAATGAGTGGGTTGAGAAGTCGTATGGCGTAACGTTCAGGTCCATTGGCTGGTTGGTGCAGTTCCTTACCTTGGCGGTAACCTCGAAGTTCTGCTCCACGGACACCACATCAAATTCCTGGGGGCATGTATCGCCGCACGCCGGCTCACCCGTGGAATCCAGGCCTATGACGCACGTCACATCCACTATCACGTCCCTCTGGTAGACCGTCCAGGTATCAGTGACCGGACAACCTCCTATTTGTAACCCTGTACACTCGTCAAGACCGTCCACTGAGACTTGGAAGTCTACATTACCCTCTCCGGTGCAGGTCACGCCCCAGGTAACAGTCCCGGTACCACCACCGGGACCGATGTACCCGGTGCCGACCATCTTGGTAAGCAGCCCGGATATAGTAGCGAAGGTGGTGCCTCCCGTCTTGCTTATGGTCGCCTGGACATCGGTGGCACCGACATCACCACTGTTGGTGACCGTAGCAGTGAGCATGAACGTGTTGTCATCGCAGTTGGTGCACTTCTCGCACGGACCAGAGAGTGTTACCACAAGGTTCGGTGGCAGCTCCTGATGGACAGTACACGTATCCAGCCCGCCATTATTCGTCGTCACTTGGACTGTGGTGTCACCCGCTGCAGTACAGTGTAATGTCCACGCCACTACAAAGGTGTCGCCAGCATTCATAGGTCCCACGTTGATGGCGGCGGGTGGTGGCAATACAACGCTGGCGTTTGCCCCCGGGACTATAGTGGCAGTGACGTCCCCGGGGATATCAACGGGGGTGTAAATCTCGGCCTTAACCCCGAAATTGGTGGATACGGGGACTATTGCTGGGTCACAGGGGCACTCGATAATGGTGACTTCCACCGGCCCGTTGAGACCGGCAACCGTCGGCGCTGGTGCAAACACCAGTCCCAGGCTGAAAATCAGCACCACGGCCATCAAGATACTAAAAATTTTCTTTTTCATCGACCTTTATTTTCCTCCTTTGAAGGATATCCTCATCTCCACAAAACAAAGATACATCACCACATATCCCTATTTATTATGGAGACAAGGTCATATTCAGAAATTTCCGTTTCGTTTCTAATTAGGCTCCCCCTTTCGGGATTTCTCCAATACTCACCACCTCCTTTCTGCAGTTTATTCCTCTTGTTACCTCTGCGGTCTTGTAATGTCCCTATGCGGACATGATACCACTACCTTTCCTGTTTGTCAAGAGGTTTTTTAATTTTTTTGCAATTTTTTTTTAAGCCTGGTGAAAAAACTTTGTCTTGGGTATTGACAAACGATGTTTTGATTGTGTAGAATGAGCGCATGAGTACACAAGAGGTTCCTGTAGCCGCATTCCTGAAGGAGCTAATGAGACGTAAGAAACGGTTGCCAAGCCAAATGGCAGCTGATTTAGGTATTAGCCATGCTACTGTCAGCCGCTGGCTTACCGGTAAGGATATTCCCAATACCAAGTCGTGCCGGAGGCTGGCTGAATATAGTGGCGTACCTCTGGAGAAGGTTCTTTCCCTTGCCGGTCACCTGCCTGCAATAGCTGAGAAGGGGCCTCCTGACTGGCCTGAGTTTCGTGAGTATGCCCGCCAGAAGTATGCCTCTGAACTGGATGAAGACCTGATTACTATGATTGAGGACCTCATTGAGCGTCGTAGAAGTAAAAAATATGACTTCAAGAAAGATTCCTAGCTGGGGAATCTGACCGGAAGTATCCCACTGAGCTGGATGAAGACCTGATTACTATGATTGAGGACTTAATCGAGGGTGGAGGGTGAGAAGATATGTTGGGCAGCAAAAGTAGAGTCCCTACATGGGAATCAGAGCTGTGGAATTATTTAAGCAGTGGTGATGGGATGCGCTGCCCTCGGTATCAGCATTGCCAGCTCCGACTGGGAGGCGAGTCGTGCCCTAGTGATGACTTAGACCTCGTCAGCCGATTGCTTGATGATAAGAAATTTAATATTGGTAAGTATCATACCCTAAGAAGTTTGGGATGCTGTACAGTAATTAGATTAGTAGAAAAGCTGGCACAGAGCGTCATCAAGAAGCGAGGGGTTCGTTGCCTACCAGTGCCAGCAGCGGTTGTATTTCTGGCTGACGAGCACCATCCTGTAGAGGTCCGCTTAATACCATTAACTGCCCATCATGGTGCTATCTGGCATCTGCAGGAGGGCTGGATAATACAACTTAATGAGAATGACACACCGGCTAGAAGGAGATTTACTCTATTCCATGAGGCTTTCCATGTATTAGCCCATCGTAGAGGCACCCCGGTGTTTAGGAGAAGAGACTGTAAGACAGGTTCTTTCAATGAGCTGCTGGCTGACTACTTTGCTGGTTGTATGCTGATGCCCAGGGAGTGGGTAAAGGAAAAGTGGGCAGAGGTTAAGAATCTACGCAGTATGGCAGAAATCTTTGATGTTGAAGAGCCACTAATGTGGATCAAACTTAGAGAGATGGGCTTAATTTAACAATTTACCACCCCTAGTCATGTATCCCCTCCCCTTTGAGTCATTAAACTCCTTATTATTCCTCTCTGTACACCGTCTCGCCGGTTTCGGGATAAAGCAGTATCGGTGTATACATAAATCCCACATCCCCTTTTACTGCACCGACCCAGTTTGTCGTGCTTTGTGGTTCTAGGTAGATGCACTTATCCCCAACCCAGGTTGAACAAATGGCGTGACCTGTCTTGCCTCCCTCATCAATCAAGTTCTCAATTGACATCTGGTAACCATCAAGCCAAGCTGTCCTCTGCATCTCTAAGGCATAGTCTACACAAATCCAGTTGTTTTCTTTCCCTAGCTCTTGAAGCTCAAGGTAGTGTTTTGCTTGCCATCTGCCCAGTTTCTCTTGGGACTCGAACTGGTGGAGCTCGGTGGGATAGACTTCCTTGATGACTTCGATTTCTCGGATAACCTCAACTTCCTCAACAATGTATTTAGGGACATATTCAGTTTGGGTTACTATTTGAGGCTCAGCTGTAGTCTGACCATAGGCAATACCGAAAGAGAATATCATAACTGAAACTGAAGAAACAATTAGCCACTTTATCAGTTTATATTTCCTTATTGCCATGCTCAACCACATTTCAATTCATCAGCCAATTCTCTGGCTCTTGTTCTAGCATTAGCCAAGGCATCCTCAACTCTGTCTCTACCAGATGTAGCAGTGACTATAGTCACATATTAAACTACTATTAGCCTATTGTCTATATTACTGTTGACCTATTGTATACAGTACTTTTAGTCTACTGTCAATATCTAGTGACAAAGACAGTGCTCGATTATCTCCGTATAGGCACCATCAAATATCGCAAAGCGAGGATTAGCTATCTGCCCTTTGTCTCGTCCCCACCGGGTAAAAAGACGAGCGTGGCTACAATAGTAATCAACAGTCTTTGGTTTGGCTTTTGTCTCCTGCCAAATTTGAATCCTTCTAGTAGCCCTTCTGGCAATCGGGGCCACTGTAGTAGGTGCGCGCACACGGA
>Ga0209979_1003290_pt1 | contig 14381 bp, 12 predicted proteins | sample AnhtaG_FD_183114 | JGI IMG/M metagenome (GOLD analysis project Ga0209979, IMG submission 183114) | Deep subsurface microbial communities from Anholt, Denmark to uncover new lineages of life (NeLLi) - Anholt_01485 metaG (SPAdes) (version 2) | ecosystem: Environmental > Aquatic > Marine > Oceanic...
CAGCGAAGGAGAGAAGGGAAGCAACCTTATTGTCTCACGGGATTTAGAGGGTTATCTCTTTGAGGCGAGGGTGAATCTGGTGACCCTCGATGTCACTGTCACCGACAAGAGGAACAAGTATGTCTATGGGCTTGATGATGAGGACTTTCGGGTTTATGAGGACGAGGTTCTTCAGAAGATAACCCATTTTACCCATGAGGAGCGTCCTCTGGTTGTCGGTCTGCTCCTTGATAGCAGCGGGAGTATGGAAAGGCTTAAGATGGTCCGGGCAAAGGCAGGGGCGGTAAAGTTTGTTCACACCCTGAAGGAAGACGACGAGGCATTTTTTATCGATTTTGATAGCGAGGTCAAACTCCTTCAAGAGTTCACCAACGATAAAGATAAGCTACTTACCGCGGTTAACTCTGTGGTAGCTGAGGGAGCCACCGCCCTGAATTTAGCACTCTGGGAAGGGATAAAGAAGCTGAAGGATAAAACAGGGAGAAAAGCCATTATCCTACTTTCTGATGGGTATGATACCGTGCAGGAGATCACCGAGGAAGAAGTGCTGGAGGCAGCCAAGAGAGCCGAGGTCAAGATATACTCCATCGGGATTATAGAAAAATGGCTCACCCCACCCGCCCCTTTCAGGCAGCGCCGACCTTTTGAGGAAAAGGGGGTGGGGGAGATAGTGCTGAAGTCCTTCTCCGATTGGACTGGGGGAGAGGCTTTCTTTCCCTCAACAGTGAGCCGGCTGGATGAGATCTACCTGGAGATTGCCCGGGATCTCCGCTCTCAGTATGCCCTGGGATACGCCTCGACCAACGAAGAGCAAGATGGCACCTGGCGTCGCATCAAGGTGGAGCTAACCGATAGGAAACTGAAAGCCCGCACCAAAAAGGGGTACTACGCCCCGAAAAAGGGGGAACCAACCGGAAATAAGGAAACCTCCCTTTAGCCCTTCGGGCATAATCCGCTCACCTCTGAGTAAGCAAAAGTGCGCCAGCCCTGAAAAAATTATCCCCTCAGGCAGGAAATGGGAATCCTTCTTCTAAAAGGTGGGGCACGCTAATCTATATACTTGCCGATGAGGAGGTTGAGCTTCTCTTTGGTCTCGGGGGGGATGGACCCTTTATCGGTAACAATGGCATACTTCAGAGCCTCGGCGCAGCGGCAGCTTCTCGCTGTTGGTATTTTGGGAATAGCTCGGGCAATGAGCTGCTTGGCCCGAAGGGTGTTTTTCTGCATTATCTCCATAACAAGCTCAGCGCTAACCGACTCTTCGGTCTGATGCCAGCAATCGTAATCGGTGACCATGGCGAGGGTGGAGTAACAGATTTCTGCCTCCCTTGCTAATTTCGCCTCGGTAAGGTTGGTCATCCCGATGACATCTACTCCCCACTGGCGGTAGATATTCGACTCTGCTCGGGTGGAGAATTGAGGACCCTCAATGCAGAGGTAGGTTCCCCCTTGGTGAATGGAAAAGCCCATCTCCTTTCCGGTGGTGTAAAGGAACTCGCTGAGAACAGGGCAGAGGGGGTCAGCAAACTCTATGTGAGCAACAATTCCATCGCTGAAGAAGGTAGCCGGGCGCCCTTTTGTTCGGTCGAAGAACTGGTCGGGAATCACAAAATCCCCCGGTTTTTTCTCCTCTCGCATGCTCCCCACGGCGGATACCGAAATAATTGACTCCACACCCAGCATCTTGAAGCCGTATATGTTTGCCCGGTAATTTATTTCCGAGGGGGGAAACCGATGCCCCCCGCCATGGCGGGCTAAAAAAGCGATCTCCCTGCCGGCTAAGGTTCCCACTGTATAGTGGTCGGAGGGCTTACCAAAGGGGGTGGACAGCATTCTTTTTTCTACCCCCTCCAGCCCTTCCATCTGATAAAGACCACTCCCTCCGATAATACCTATCTTGATCTGGCTCATGGAACAACTCCTTTGCCCCAGTTAAAATCCTTTAGTCAAGAGTTATCCCCCTTTTGGGATTTGATAGACGCTTTAAAAGTTGAAGCCAAACCCGGCGGTGAAGGTGACCTGCTGCTTGATATAGCTGTTTAAGATCTTATGATATAGCCCTTCAAATTTTAAAGAGAGGAATTCGGTCATGTAGTAGTCCACTCCTCCTCCGATTATCACTCCCAGGTTATTGTCTCTCCAATAAAGGGGGATGGGTTCCTCCTCCTCAGTGATGGGCAGTAGCCCGAAGGCGGTCTGGCGGTAAATGAACTGGTATAGTCCCACCCCGGCACACATATAGGGAGTGAGCTTCTTTTTCCCGGCTGAGACCACCACATCAAAGTAGAAATACTGCTGGTCAATCTTTATATGGTCGACTCTGTAAGATAGGTAATCCTCTAAATATTCTATCAGGGATGGAATGTCGAGCAGAAGCCTATCGGGACCCTCCAGATTGGTGAAACCCGCCCCAAACCGTAAGGCGAAGGTAGAGGTGAGAGCATACTGAAAGTCAATCACCATAACAGCGGTGGACTCGTATTCTTTGTCCAGGCTAGTCAGGTAGCCGACTCTCCCATCCAGTTTGTACCGGGCATCTTGGGCCCAACATATTGCTGACAGGCTCATCATCAACAACAAACTGCCCACCAGGCTTGCTATTCCCTTTGTCATCGGCTTTTACCTTTTGATAGAGATTATAATCGGAATCGGTGCTCATAGCAAGAGAATAAACCTATCATTAAAGTATTGCATCCTTCTTCTTTTTTAGCACCGCAGTTTTTCTCCTTAAGTTATAGCCCCTAAAAGGAGGTCTGTAAGGAGGGGTCAGCTAGCCGATGAGGAGGGGCTTTTTAACAGCTCCTGGGCATGCTGGCGGGTGGTCTCGGTAATGGTCTCCCCCCCTAACATGCGGGCTATCTCCTCAACCACTTCCTCTTTGTTCAGTTCCCTAATAAGGGCTTTGGTTCTCCTCCGCTGGACCCGTTTTCCGACAAAATAGTGGTGCTGGGCGAAAACGGCAATCTGGGGCAGGTGGGTGATGCAGATTATTTGGTGGACTGAGGAGAGGAGGCCGAGCTTTCTTCCCACCGCTTCTGCCACCCGTCCACCAATTCCGAGATCAATCTCGTCGAAGATCAGGGTTTTGTAAGTCTCGGCGGTGTTTATAACACTTTTAAGGGCTAACATCAAACGGGAGAGCTCTCCTCCCGATGCTATTTTCGCCAGGGGGTGGAACTCCTCGCCGATGTTGGGAGCAATGAAGAACTCAACCTGGTCGATACCTCTGTCGTTCCCCCACACCTCTCGTCTCCCGATTTTTATAGAACCTGGCCCCGCCAATAGCGGTTGGAAGAGGACGGTGAACTGGGTCTTCTCCATCGCCAGTTGGGAGAGATCCTTTTCCACTAGGTGCTTAAGCTGCCTAGCGTCCTCTCTCCTTTTGGCTGACAGCTCCTCGGCAGCCTGATAATATTTGTCGTATTCCTCCTTGAGCTGATGGGTTAGCTCTGCTATCTTTTCTTCGTTGACGGAGATGGAGTTCAGCTCCATTTGGGCACTTTTTTTAAAGTTCAGGATATCTTCGATGGTATCGCCATATTTCTTCTTTAGCCTCCTTATCTCCACCAGCCTTTCCTCAACTTCCTGAAGCTGATGGGGATCGACCTTAACCCTCTGGAGGTAATCGCGCAAAAAGAGGCTGAGGTCATCCAGCTTGTATTTTATCTCTTCCAAATTGGTGAGGTAAGAGGAGAAGCTATCGTCAATATGGGTCAACTCCAGGAGCCTCTTATTTATCTGATCTATGGTGGATAGGATAGAGTTTTCCTCTTCATAGAGCAAGCGATAACTGTGGGAAGCCAACTCATTGATTCGCTCGGCATTGCCCAGCAGGGTTCTCCTCTTTTCTAATTCCTTGTCCTCATAGGGCTGAAGGTTTGCCCGGGAGATCTCATCTATCTGGAAGCTGAGGAGGTCGATCTTCTGGGACTTCTCTCGTTCGTCTATCTGCAGCCCCTCCAACTGTTGGATGAACTCTCTTATGGTGTTGAACGACCTCCGCAGCCTTGCCCGAGCAGGGTAATTCCCTCCAAAGTAATCAAGGTAATCGATATGGCTCTCCCAGTGAAGGAGCTCCTGATGGGTGTGCTGACCATGGATGGCGACCAGCTTTTCCCCGATATTTTTCAGGTTTTTCAATGATATAAGGGTATTGTTTACAAATGCTCGGCTCTTTCCCTCAGAGGTCAACACCCTGCGCAGGAGCATCTCCTTGCCGTCGTGCTCAATATGGAGTTCCGCCAGCTTATCTTTGACCTGCTGGTTAACTTCGATGCTAAATATACCTTCCACCGTCCCCTTTTGGCTGCCAGCACGGATCAACTGCGGGTCGCTCCTTTCCCCCAATATCAGCCCCAGGGCATCGATGATGATTGACTTGCCAGCCCCAGTCTCCCCAGTCAGCATGTTCAGCCCCGTACTGAAGTTGACCTGCAGGCGGTCGATTATGGCTATGTTCTCTATTTTCAAATAGCTAAGCACAATGGTGCTCCAGGTAAGTATCGGTTTGTTAACGGATTATTTTGAAGGTTCGTTTCCATCTTGTTCTGGTAAAGAAGTGCCCTATGGTGGAGAGGATATTCTTGAGCTTCTCTTTAAAGCTGGTCTCCAGGTAAGCCCCAGGCTCCGCCTCATAAGACCAGTAAATAAGCAAAGCCCTCCCTTTGATCAGTTTTTGGAGGATAAAACCCCAGTACCGGCTATCGCGGCTGTTGTCTCTATTGTCCCCCAGGGCAAAATAGTAGCCTGGGGGGATGCGCTGCGGACCGTAGTTGTCACCACTCGAATAGATGGAGGGGAACTTATGAATCTTATAGGGTTCTTCGAGGGGCAGGTTATTGACATAGACCTGCTGTTCCCTAATCTCTACAAGATCGTTTCCCACTCCAATGACCCTTTTCACAAAGTTGAGGCTGGGGTCTTCGGGGTATTTGAAGACGATGACATCCCCTCTTTTGCTCTCCCTTATAGGGAGAAATATCTTTTCAAAATCCCAGTATACCGGGGCGTAGATAAACATGTTAACGATGAGGTGGTCGCCCACCAGGAGGTTGTCCTCCATGGAGCCGGTAGGTATCCTGAAAGTTTGGAAGACAAAGGTTCTCACAAAAAGAGCCAGAATCACCGCAATAATGATGGACTCAAAATATTCTCGGATGACCGAACCCCTTTCCATTTCTACCTTCCTTCCTCTACCCCTTTTGTCCCTCTGATGTGAGGACTGCCATGAAAGCCTCCGGGGGGATGTCGACCTTTCCCACTCTTTTGAGGCGTCTTTTCCCCTCTTTCTGGCGTTCCAACAGCTTCCTCTTGCGGGTCACATCCCCTCCATAGCATTTTGCCAGCACATTCTTGCGGAGGGGTGGTATTCTCTCTCGGGCGATAACCCGGCTTCCGATGGCTGCCTGGATAACTACCTCGAAGAGCTGACGGGGGATGAGCTCCCGCAACTTTTCGATAAGGGTTCTCCCCCGGGTATAAGCCTTGCTCTGGTATATTATCATTGACAGGGCATCTACCTTTTGTCCGTTTATCAAAATATCCAGCCGGGCCAGGTCGGAGTCCCGGTATCCGGCATACTGGTAATCAAAGGAGGCGTAGCCGCGGGAGAGCGATTTCAGCCTGTCGTAGAAGTCGTATATAACCTCGTTTAAAGGGAAGTCGTAGGTAATGAGAACCCGGTTTGTCGATAGGTATTCCAGCCCCTTCTGAATCCCCCGCCGTTCTTCAGCCAGCTGTAAGATAGGTCCAATATACTGGTCGTCGCTGATTATGGTGGCTGTAATATAAGGCTCTTCTATTTTAGCAATCTGGTGGGCAAGGGGGAGTTTGGAAGGGGTATCTATCTCTTTCACCTTCCCATCTTTGGTGGTCAGGCAGTATTTCACCCCCGGGGCGGTAGTCAGTAGCTCCAGGTTGAACTCCCTCTCCAACCTCTGCTGGATGATCTCCATATGGAGAAGCCCCAAGAAACCACACCGGAACCCAAACCCCAGCGCCTCGGAGACCTCCGGCTCGTAAGAAAAGGAGGAGTCGTTGAGGCGGAGCTTCTCAATGGCATCCCGCAGAAGGCTATATTGGGCGCTTTGGATGGGGTATAGTCCGCAAAAGACCATCGGTTTGACCTCCTTGAAGCCGAGCAAGGGGTGAGCAGTGGGGCGCTGATGCTCAGTGATGGTATCGCCCACTCTGGTGTCCCTCAAGCGTTTGATACCTGCAATTATCCATCCCACCTCTCCCGCCGACAGCTCCTCGGCAGGGAGCATCTTGGGGGTGAAAAAGCCCACCCGCTCTACCTCATAGACCTGTTCATTGGACATCAGTCTGATTTTCATCCCCGGAGCTACCCTTCCATCCACCACCCTCACCAGCAGCACCACCCCATGGTAGAGGTCATACCAGGAGTCGAAGAGGAGCGCCTTGAGGGGGTCCTTATAGAAGCCTGCCGGAGGGGGTACCTGAGTGACAATAGCCTGGAGAACCTCCTTGGTTCCTATACCTTCTTTGGCACTGATGGGAAGCACCTCCCGATCTTCTGAGCCGATAATGTTCTCCAGTTGCTCTTTCACCCGTTCGACATCGGCATTAGGGAGGTCGATCTTATTGATTATCGGTATGAGGGTGAGGTCATTTTCAACAGCCAGGTAGGTGTTAGCGAGGGTCTGGGCTTCTACCCCCTGGGCGGCGTCTACCACCAGCAATCCACCCTCACAGGCAGCCAGACTGCGAGAGACCTCATAGGTGAAGTCGACATGTCCCGGGGTGTCTATGAGGTTCAACACATAGGTCCTCCCATCGTCCGCTTTGTAGTTGAGGCGGACTGCACGGGCTTTGATGGTTATTCCCCGCTCCCTTTCCAGCTCCATGTCATCCAATACCTGCTCTACCATCTCCCGGGGGGTGAGGGCACCGGTATACTCGAGGAGACGGTCAGCCAGGGTCGACTTCCCGTGGTCAATATGAGCGATGATGGAAAAGTTACGAATGAGTTCCTTCTGAGTAGCCATAATTTAATTATAGCACCGAATCTCCTTGTTTGCCACTCATACTTCTCTGTGGAGTAGGTAGCCCGTCTGTTGAGCCGCCAGCATGGCGGCACCGACCACGCCCGCCTCTCCGCCCAGTGCTGAAAGCTTGATCTCTGCCGAAGCGAAGGAGCCTTTAATAGCCCGGCGCTCCGCCTCCCTTTTGGCTGGTAGAAGAATATAATCGCCCGCCTTCATCACCTGCCCCCCCAGCACCACCAGCTCGATGTTGAGGAAATTAATGATATTGGCAATGGCAATCCCCAGGTATATGCCGGTCTCTTCCAGCACCCACCGGGCAAGGGGGTCCCCCCGGACAGCCTCCTGATGGACTCTCTCCGAAGTGAGCTCCATTTCGTCAATGGAGGAGAGGGTTGAGGTAGGGTAGGATCTGCTATGGCGAAAAGCTCGCTCGACTATGGCAGAAGCGGATACCAGAGTCTCCAGGCACCCCCGGTTCCCACAGTTGCACCTTCTCCCATCGGGCTCAATGGTGATATGCCCCAGTTCTCCTCCGTAGCCCCTCGCCCCGTGCCATATACGGCTGTTCAATATCAGCCCGCTTCCCAAGCCGGTGCCTATAGTTAGGAAGACCAGGTTTTTGCTCCCTTTTCCCGCACCACATATTTTCTCTGCCAGGGCGGCGACATTGGCATCGTTATCTATGAAGAAGGGATAGGTTACCTTATCCTTCAAGGATTGGGAGAGGTTGACACCATCAATAAGGGGGAGGTTGGGGGACTTTTCAACCACTTTAGAGGAGAACTCAATAAACCCAGGAAATCCGAATCCCACCCCCTTAATTGGGATGGCGGGCTCCAGCAGGGAGAGCTCTTTCACCATACGGCTCAATTGATGGAAGAGAGCCTCAGTAGAGGCTTTCTCTATCCTCTCCTTTTTAGAATGGAGGAGTTTTCCCTGGAGGTCAACCACCCCACCTCGAAGGTTGGTCCCCCCTATATCAAACCCTATGAAGTTAACCCTTTCCATTCCTTTGAAGAAGCCTCCTCTAAGCCAGCTTAAGGCTGGCATCAGCATCGAGCTCGAGGGGAGCAGCCTGCCCCATTTTTAGCTTAAAGTATCCCAGTGAGGCAACCATAGCCGCATTGTCGGTGCAGAGCTCCGGGGAAGGGAAGTGGGCTTTTAAGCCTAGCCTCTGGCACCGGCGGGTGAGTTCCATCCGCAGGGCCTGGTTGCAGGCTACTCCTCCCCCTACCAAGAGGGATTTTGCCGGGTGAAGCCTGGCGGCTTTGGTTATTTTACCGAGCAGGGATTTAATCAGGGTCTGCTGAAAGCTGGCTACCAGGTCGTAGATGTGCTGTTGCTTAGCCTCGCTGTCCTTTGCTTCCAACAAGTTGTTTCTTTCCACCCAGCGGAGGACCGCTGTCTTCAGACCGCTGAAGCTGAAGTCAAGACTCCCATCACTTATCTTGGCTACCGGCAGAGCTACGGCTTTGGGGTTGCCCCGGGGGGAGAGCTGGTCGATTATGGGACCTCCTGGATAGCCTAAGTTTAGGAGCTTGGCTACCTTGTCGTAGGCTTCCCCGGCGGCGTCGTCCCTGGTGCTACCCAACAGCTGGTAGCTGAACTGAGCCGGCAGATAAAAGAGGGAGGTATGCCCTCCCGATACCACCAGGGCTAACGCTGGGAACTCTATGCTCTTGTTCTCCAGAAAGACGGAGTGGATGTGGGCTTCCAGATGGTTGATGGCTACCAGTGGTCGCCCCAGAGCGTAGGCTAAGGCTTTGGCGTATGATAGCCCTACTAACAGGGAGCCTATCAGACCGGGACCATAGGTGGCTGCCAAAGCGTCTATCCGGGGCAGAGTAACTCTTGCTCTTCTCAAAGCGGTATCCACCACCGGGCAGATGTTCTGGATATGCTGCCGGGAAGCCAGCTCAGGCACCACCCCTCCGTATTCCCGATGGATTTCAACCTGCGAGGAAACAATGGAGGAGAGAATCTCCTCTCCGTCCCGGAGCACCGCTGCTGCGGTCTCGTCGCAAGAGGTCTCAATACCAAGTATAAGCATCAGTGTGTTTCAGGGGGTGCTCTTATTAAAAAGTTTTGGCAAGGTTATATAGTAAGGGGGAGTAGCCACCCCTCTCTCGGTTATGATGCCGGTGATATACCTGTAGGGGGTGACATCAAAGGCGGGGTAGGCTGTTCTCACTCCTTTAGGGGCGATGGGGCGACCGTTTATCTCGACGATCTCCCGGGAGCTTCTCTCCTCAATTGGTATCTCTTTACCCGAAGGGCAGTTTAGGTCGATAGTAGAAGTGGGGGCGGCGATGTAAAAGGGGATGCGGTTCTCCTTAGCTAAAACTGCCACGGTATAAGTTCCTATCTTATTGGCAGTATCCCCGTTGGCGGCAATCCGGTCGGCACCTACCACCACCAGGTCTATTCTCCCCTCCTTCATGAAGTGACCAGCCATATTGTCGGTGATCAAGGTCACCGGTATGTTATCTTTCATCAGCTCCCAGGTGGTGAGGCGGGCTCCCTGAAGGAAAGGTCTGGTCTCATCGGCGAAGACCTCCACCCTCTTTCCCTCCTCCCGGGCAGCTCTGATGACCCCCAGGGCGGTGCCGTAGCCCGCAGTAGCCAGTGCTCCAGCGTTGCAATGGGTGAGGATGGTGTCCCCATCCTTAACCAGCACGCTCCCTTCCTTCCCGATGCGGCGGTTTATCTCTATGTCTTCCCGATAAATCCGCCGCGCCTCCTCTTTCAGCGCCTTCTTGAGGAGGGGGATGTCCCGGTTTTTGTTCTGCTGATATACCCTTTTCATTCTCTCCAGAGCCCAGAAGAGATTGACGGCTGTGGGGCGAGCGTCTGCAATCTTCCGGAGGACATCATTCCATCGGGAGAGGAAGGTCTGGGGGTCGGTGGTGTTGATGTGGAGGGCACCGAGGGCGGCTCCCATGGCAGCAGCCACCCCTATGGCAGGCGCCCCCCGGATGGTGAGCTTTCTGATCGCTTGGGCGACATCACGGTAGTCATCAAAGGTGAGATAGACCTCCTCCTCCGGCAGGCGGGTCTGGTCGAGGATGATTACCCGGTCTTTCTTCCACTCTATAGTCTTAAACATAGCTGCCCTCTTGCTCAGCTCCTCCCCGGCGTTTTTAAAATGATATATTAACCAAGGTGAATTTTCAAGGCTTTTATAGAGGAGATGCCTAAGTGAATCGGTTCTTTGTTAACTTTTTCCTTGACAGTGGAAGAATAGGTGATATATTAAAAATAGCTCTTTATTATGGGAAGATGGTGAAAATCCATCACGGCCCCGCCACTGAAATCGGGGACGAAAGCCACTATTTCCCTTTATAGGGATGAAACGCCACTGGTGTTCAGGGGACCCTCTGAAGGGGAGGGAAATTCTGGATATCGGGAAGGCGTGGCGAGTAGGTTGATCCGTAAGTCAGGAAACCACTGGTAATTAAGTTGTCAACCTTCGCGGGAAGGGAGGGCAATTTTTGATGCCCAATCTTCAGGAGGCTTTGGAGGTTGGGTGTTTTTTTAGCTTTTTTCAGCCAGAGAGGAGAGAGGTCGGTGAGGCGAAAGCTCATTTTCATTGCTGGAATAATGATAGGTTTTATATTTGCCGCTATCGCCTCTCCTCAGATTGCCGTTAGGGACGACCGAGGTCAACTGGTGGTTCTCAGGAGGTCGCCGCGGCGGATCATTCCTCTGGCTCCCAATCTTACCGAGACCCTCTACTTTCTCGGACTGGACAAGGAGGTGGTGGGGGTCACCGATATGTGCGATTACCCGGAGGGAGTCGAAGGGAAACCCCACATCGGGGGGTTCAATCCCAGTGTGGAGAAGATTGTCTCCTTGCAACCAGAACTTATCTTAGCCACCAGGGCAGGGAACCGCCCCGAGGTGGTTCGTCGGCTGGAGGAGCTCGGTTTCCCGGTGATGGTGACCGCTACCCACAGTATAGAGGGGATATTTCAGTCGATTACTAAAATAGGGAAGGTTGTTGGCAAGGAAGCCATTGCCCGGCAGAAGGTGCGCAGGCTGAAGGAGCGGGCGATAGAGTTGAGACGCCGGGTGAAAGGGCTTAGACGGGTGAGGGTTCTTTTTCTCATCTGGCACGACCCGGCGATGGCTCCCGGAGGGGATACCTTCCTCAACGACCTCATCCGCTGGGCGGGGGGGGAGAGCATTACCGCAGGAGAGAGGGAGAACATAGTCAGGTTGACAAGAGAGGAGATAGTTCTCCGTCAGCCGGAGGTTATCCTGGCACCTCCGGTAGCCAGTGAGTGGCTGGAGGATAGCTGGCGCCAGTGGGGGAGCTCGCTGCCAGCTCTCATTCATAATCGGGTTTATTCGGTTGACGAGTCTCTGGTCTTCCGCCCTGGTCCCCGAATCGTCGATGGGCTGGAGCAGGTAGCAAGGTTAATCCATCCCGAGGCTTTCAGATAAAAGGATGGGAAAATGTCTCTCCGGAAGAGGAGGAGGTTTTTTCTTCTTCTGTTGACCTTATTCTTTTTGTTGATAGTGGTAATGGTGGTCTCCATCTCGGTAGGCTCCTCGGAGGTAGGCTTCTGGCAGACCCTGAGGGTCTTAGGGCACTCTACCGGCTTATCTGATAGCCCCTCCACCCGGGTAGCCGAGATGATAGTCCTTCATATTCGCCTTCCCAGGGTGATGCTGGCTGCCCTCGTAGGGGCAGCTCTGGCGGTAGCCGGAGGGATATATCAGGCATTGATCAGGAATCCCTTGGGGGACCCTTACATTCTGGGGGTCTCCAGTGGGGCGGTGCTGGGTTCGGTGATAGGTCTCATCTCGGGGATGGGGGGGAATTGGCTGGGGACTCAGCTGTCAGCCTTTATAGGAGCAGTGGTGGCTATTATCATCGTTTACAATGTCGCCAAGACAGGAGGAAGGATAAACACCATGAAGCTCGTTCTGGCAGGGGTAATTGTGAGCGCCTTCTTCTCGGGCATAACGATGTTCCTTTTCTCAATCGCCACCGGCTCTGAGGTGACTAATATTCTCTTCTGGATGATGGGGGACCTGAGCACCCAGTCCCTGTCCACAGTTTGGCGAATCGCTCCCTTGGTGCTGGGGATAATGGGCCTTCTTTACCTTCTGTCCGGGGAGCTCAATTTAGTGATGGTCAGCGAGGAGAACGCCCTCCAGTTGGGGGTCAACGTGGAAAGGGTGAAGAAGGGGGCTTTCTTGCTGGCTTCCTTGCTGACCGGGGCGGTGGTTTCGGTAAGTGGGGCGATAGGGTTTATAGGGCTTATTGTTCCCAATATGATCAGGTTACTGTGGGGTACTGACCTTCGTTATCATCTCCCTTTGACAGCGTTGAGCGGTGCAGGATTCCTTGTCCTTTCCGATACCCTTGCCCGCCTGGTGATGACCCCTACCGAGCTTCCCGTGGGAGTGATAACAGCAGCCTTTGGGGCCCCTTTCTTCATCTATTTATTGAAGCAGAAGGTCGGCTAATGGCTCCCTTTTTAGAGGCGATCGAAGTAAGCTACCGTTATAAAACACCCCGCTGGGTTATCGACGGGGTATCCTTCTCCATTGAAGAGGGGGAGTTCTGGGGGATAATCGGTCCCAACGGGGCGGGTAAAACGACCCTTTTAAATCTACTTGATGGGATTATACTGCCCCAGGAGGGTGAGATACGCCTCAAGGAGCAAGCCCTGGGTGATATGAGCCGACGAGAGATAGCCCGGCAGGTAGCTATACTACCTCAGGAGGTCACTTTTTACTTCAACTTCACTGCACTGGAGGTTGTCCTTCAGGGGAGGGCACCCTTCCTGGGGGCTTTAAGGTTGGAGGGGGATAAGGATGTTGAGATAGCCCGACACTCTATGGCTAAAACAGGCTCCCTGCAGTTCGCCGACCAGTCGGTAACCGAGCTGAGCGAGGGGGAAAAGCAGCGGGTTCTGGTGGCTCGGGCACTGACCCAGCAGCCCCGTCTCCTTCTCCTCGATGAACCCACCGCCAACCTCGACTTGAACTATCAGGTGGAGGTAATGGAGCTGGTCAAGGCTCTCAGCCAGCAGGAGGGGCTAACGGTGGTGATGGCTTCGCACGACATCAATCTGGCAGCCGGATACTGCGATAAGCTCCTATTGCTAAAAGAAGGGAGGGTGTTCTGTCAGGGAAAACCCGAAGCGGTCCTCAACCAGAGGGTTCTAACTCAGGTATATGAGTGTGATCTGCTGGTGGACAAAAATCCCCTGACAGGGTCGCCCCGGATAACCCTCAGTTCCAGGGTAAATTGCAAATAATGTATCTATTAAAGCATTAGAGGAAGTTTTAAATGAGAAAGGTTGCCTTAATCTCAACTGTCATTCTTTTGGTCTTTCCCTTGCTAACCTTTGCCTTTGAGGGGACAAGCCCTACGGGGAAGGGCGCTGAGGTGATACCTCAAGAACAGAAAAAAGAGAAGGAGAAGAAGCCATCCCTACGCTACTCGGAGAAAATAGTGGTGACCGCCTATCGGCTCCCGGCAGATGAGGTGGAGTTGAGCAGGCTTCCCGCGCCTGTCACAATAGTTACCTCAGAGGATATAGACCGAGCCAGAGTAATTAGCCTCCAGGAGATATTCCAAGGGTTACCCGGGGTGGTTATGTTCGACGATGTGGGAAATGGGATTGAGAGCACGATTGATTGGCGCGGGTTCAACGAGGGGACGGCTACCACGGTGTTGGTCGATGGGGTGAGGGTCAACGAACCTGACGACAACCGGGTGGACCTGGAGATGCTCCCCCTCTTCTCCATAGAGCGGGTGGAAGTCTTCCGCGGAAGCAGTTCGACCATCTATGGAGGTGGAGCTATGGCGGGGAGTGTCAACATTGTCACCAAGCGGGGAACTTCTCATCCCCATACCTTCCTTGAGCTGACCGGGGGGAACTACGGTCGCTATGGCTTCTCGGCGGGCAGGGGGGGGAGCTGGGGGAAGTTCAACTACTACATCGGGGGCGCCAGAAACCGAGCAAAGGGGTTCCGAAATAACGGCTACTTCAGGATAGCTAACCTCTTTACCAAGTTTGGATATGACTTCAGCCCCTCATCCTCCCTCTCCTTTATACATAGCTATAGCAGAGGGGAGTTTGGCAATCCCGGTGCTCTGATGGGAGTAGAGTTGATAGCCAACCGGCATCAATCCCCCTTCAACTTCGTGGATAACAATGCCAAAAGGAGCCATCTTTCCTCCCTTAACTGGGAGCAACACCCCACCGAGGAACTCTCGCTAAGGGTTAATGTCTTTCGGCGGAAGAACAAAGTAGATACCCTGACCACCGGGAGAATGGCTGCTATCTTCGGGGGCTTTCAGACCCTGAGCGATATATATACCAGGGGACTTACATTGCAGGTAGGCTGGGA
>Ga0209979_1003291_pt1 | contig 14381 bp, 12 predicted proteins | sample AnhtaG_FD_183114 | JGI IMG/M metagenome (GOLD analysis project Ga0209979, IMG submission 183114) | Deep subsurface microbial communities from Anholt, Denmark to uncover new lineages of life (NeLLi) - Anholt_01485 metaG (SPAdes) (version 2) | ecosystem: Environmental > Aquatic > Marine > Oceanic...
TTGAGTTTATCCACCCGAGCTCGCTGCTGTTCAATAGCATCCTGGGCCGGGTCATCATCCAATGTGACCGTCCGGATTTCTCCCGCCAAGTTCACATCAATACAGCCCTTCTCTGCTGCTTTGTCCAACAGCGCAAGAGCACGTTCTTTGAATTTGTCAACTGTCAATCGCATGCCCATCGCAAACTCAGCAGTATCCTCGAACAGACTATTACTCCATGTCGGCCCCCTGCCGTCCGACCTTTTCGTATAAGGGGTCGTAGGCAGATTGCCGCCATAAATTGACGAACAGCCGGTTGCATTCCCAATATACGCCCTGTCTCCGAATAATTGTGTCAACAGTTTAACGTAAGCCGTCTCTCCACAACCGGCACAGGCGCCGGAATATTCAAATAAAGGCTCAATCAATTGACTGCCTTTAACGGAAGCGGCTTTGAAGAGACTGCGGTCGGTATTCGGAATCGCTAAGAAATATTTATAATTCTCACGCTCGGTTGCACGAACAGGTTCCTGCGGCACCATATTGATTGCCTTTCGGCCTGTTGGCTGCTTATTCTGGTCCTTTTCCTGTGCAGGACAAGCCAGGACACAGGCACCACAACCGGTGCAGTCTTCCGGAGCTGTCTGAACGGTGAATTTCATACCGGCAAAGTCCTTACCTTTGGCATCGGCACTCTTAAATGTTGACGGGGCATCTTTGAGATACTTCGCGTCGTAAGCCTTAATTCTTATAGCCGCGTGTGGACAAAGCAAAGAGCACGTCCCGCACTGAATGCAAACATCAGGCTCCCACTGGGGAATATTGACGGCTATGTTGCGTTTTTCATATTTTGTCGTGCCGGTCGGAAACTTGCCGTCAGCCGGCATCTTGCTCACGGGCAGCTTATCACCACGAAGTGCTATAAGCTCTGCGGTAACCTCTTTGACAAAATCAGGAGCATCTTCCGGAACAGGCGTCCGCATCTTTATCTTACTTGTCACCTTGTCCGGAATGGCAACCTCATAGATTTTATCAAGGGCACCGTCAACGGCTGCATAGTTCATTTCAACAACCTTCTGGCCCTTCTTGCCGTAAGTCTTTTGGACGGCATCTTTGATAGCTTTGACAGCCGTATCAACTGGAATAATATTGCTGATTTTGAAAAAGGCGGTTTGCATAATCACGTTGATTCGCGCACCTAAGCCGAGCTCGGCAGCAAGCCCAATCGCATCAATAACGTAGAACTTCAGATTCTTTTCGATTATCTGCTTTTGCACCTCCTGCGGCAAAGTGTCCCACACCTCATCCTTGCCGTGGCTGCTGGTCAGCAGGAAGGTACCTCCTTGACGCGCAGCGGAAAGCATATCATATTTTTCCAGGAAACTTGGATTATGACACGCAACAAAATCAGCTTTGCTTACAAGGTAAGGCCTTTGGATAAGCTGCTCGCCAAACCGCAGATGTGATGTGGTCATTGCACCAGCCTTCCTGGAATCGTACACAAAGTAGGCCTGGGCGTAATTATCCGTTAGCTCACCGATAATTTTTATAGAGTTTTTATTCGCACCCACTGTGCCATCTGCGCCAAGCCCAAAAAACATCCCGGATAAAAGTTTTTTACCGGCAATCTCAAAAGATTCATCAACCTCCAGGCTGGTATTCGTTACATCGTCAATGATGCCCACCGTAAAACCTTTTTTGGGCTTTGCAGCATCGAGATTATCAAAAACGGCCTTCACCATAGCAGGCGTGAAGTCCTTTGAGCCCAGTCCATATCGTCCGCCGACAATAAGTGGATATTTCTTGAAAGGACTCTGCCCGTCATCCATAGCTTCTCCAATAGCAGTGCGAACATCCAGGTATAACGGCTCGCCGATGGAACCGGGTTCTTTTGTTCTGTCCAATACCGCTATTTTCTTCACTGTTTTCGGCACAGCAGCAATAAAGTGCTCGATGCTGAACGGCCGATACAGTCGGACCTTTATCACTCCCACTTTTTCGCCTTTAGAGGCCAGGAACTCAGTGGTCTCATGAGCAGTCTCGGCGCCTGAGCCCATAATTATAATGACCTTTTCGGCATCTGCCGGCCCGACATAATCGAACAAATGATATTGCCGTCCGAGAAGCTTTGCGAACTTATCCATTGTGTCCTGAACAATCTGCGGCGCAGCTAAATAATATTTGTTCACCGTCTCTCTACCCTGGAAATAGACATCCGGATTTTGCGCTGTGCCGGAAATCATCGGCCGGTCGGGTGACAGTGCTCTGGCTTTGTGCCGGGCAACAAATTCGTCATCAATCATCGCTCGCATATCGTCTTGGGTTAGTTCCTCAACCTTTTGAACCTCATGGCTGTTTCTAAAGCCGTCAAAGAAATGCAGGAAAGGTACCTGTGAGGCCAGCGTGGCCTGTTGAGCAATAAGCGCCAAATCCATTATCTCCTGAATACTGCTTGAACAGAGCATTGCAAAGCCGGTCTCGCGACAGGTCATCACATCAGAATGGTCGCCGAATATTGAAAGTGCCTGACAGGCCAGCGAACGGGCTGAGATATGGAAGACGGTGGGCAACAGCTCACCGGCAATTTTATACATATTGGGAATCATCAATAAAAGTCCCTGTGAGGCGGTGAAAGTCGTGGTCAAAGCACCGGTCGCCAAAGCACCGTGCACGGCTCCAGCCGCACCGGCTTCCGACTGCATCTCCGTAACCGAAGGAACCGTTCCCCAGATATTGGTCTGGCCTTTGGCCGTCTTCGCATCGGCCATTTCGCCCATAGATGAGCTTGGAGTAATTGGATATATTGCAATAACTTCGTTTGTGGCGTGGGCCACGTATGCCGTCGCCGTATTACCGTCAATCGTAACCATTTTGCGTTTCTTCATATTTTCTCCATTTCTGTAAAGTAAGAACCATAAACAAGTTAGCTCAAAAACACCCCTCTCAGCAAGTCATCTAAGCACCCTACGGGGCTTCCCACACAGCCCTGACTTCGGCGAGCTCAGTCGAGCCGTAACCTGCCGTGTACAAGCGAAGGAAAATAAATAATATCGGTCCCTGCCCAGCACTCGGCGCACCAGAAAAGGATCCTTATACACCTTTTCACTGAATTAAGCAATATAAAATTCTGTCAGATTTAACTGGAATCACATAAAGAAGGTCCGCTTTGCAATTTGTCGAAAAATGGGGGGCTGGCAGACACCTTCGGAAACTGCTCAAATGACAAATTTTTTGTAAATTTTTCTTGCTTTATTCGATAAATTTGTTTATAATCTTCCTAAAGGATTACAGTAAAATCTGATATTTTAAAAATGTTTTTTAGGAGGAGCAAGTTATGAAAAAGCTGTGTTCAAGCGCGCTAGTTTTGCTTTTGCTTGGTTCAGTCTTCACCCAGGAGAGGGTAGCCGGGAGCCAAATTTTTGAGAAGGGTCTGCCCCGAGTAGGCCAGAGGTATGTTCCGGGTGAGTTTATTGTCAAATTCAAGCCGAACGTTCCGCAATATGACATAAACGTCCTAAATTCAACTCATGGTGTTTCTACCATCTATACAAGCCCATCCACCGGCTTTAAGATATTGAGGACTCCAAGCGGTAAGACAGTTGCCAAAATGGTCGAAATTTATCAGGCAGATGCCAAAGTTGAGTACGCCGAGGCAAACTACATTGCTTACGCTATGATGGTCCCAAATGATGAGCTATATCCACTCCAATGGCACCTTTATAATACTGAATACGGCGGTATTCAAATGGAATCAGCCTGGAATGTCTCTACCGGCTCAGGAGTCATCGTTGCAATTGCTGACACAGGTATTGCCTACGAAACTTATGGCCAAGAAGATTCCCAAGGGCGGAGGAGCTACTACGAACAGGCTCCAGATTTAGCTGGCACGCTCTTTGTGACCGGCTATGATTTTGTTAACCGTGATGAGCACCCTAATGATGACTCGAATCCCGGGCACGGAACTCATATAGCTGGTACTGTTGCTCAAAATACTAACAACAACATTGGTGCAGCCGGAGTGGCTTTTAATACTTACCTGATGCCAGTGAAGGTATTGGACAACTGCGGGGCTGGAACTTATGCCGATATCGCAGAAGGTATTATTTGGGCAACCGACCATGGCACGCACGTGATTAACCTGGGTTTGGGAGGAAAAGCGCCTTCAAAAACTTTAGAAAACGCAGTAGCTTACGCATATAACATGGGAGTAACAGTAATAGCCGCTGCTGGTAATGACGGCACAGAGAATGTCAGTTACCCTGCTGCCTACGACGATTATGTTATTGCTGTCGGGGCCACCCGTTACAATGAAACTCTGACTTATTACTCCAACTATGGACCAAGTCTTGACTTAGTAGCTCCAGGTGGTGACCTTAATGTTGACCAAAACGCAGATGGCTATGGTGACGGGGTTTTACAACAGACCTATGAGAAAAATGGCTTCAGTAAAATATTCTGGGGTTACTGCTTTATGGAGGGAACTTCAATGGCTGCTGCGCACGTCTCCGCAGTTGCAGCTTTACTCATAGCAAACGAAGTTGCTGTCAAACCTGCGGACGTCAGAGAAGCTTTAGAATCCACAGCAGAGGATAAGGGGCCGGCAGGCTGGGATATAAAACACGGCTGGGGGATAGTAGATGCTTATGCTGCTCTTCTATGGAAACCAGGACCAGGACCAGGACCAGGGCCAGGGCCAGGGCCAGAGCCAGGACCAGAACCTCTACCTCTTGCAGCGGAGTTTACGGCAAAACCGTCAAGCGGGGCTAAGCCCCTGACAGTGCAATTCACTGATGAATCCACCGGAAAAATCACCAGTTGGTTATGGGATTTCGGTGACGGAATGACATCAAACCAGCAGAATCCACTTCACACGTATGGGCAGATTTGTCATTACACCGTGAGCCTGACAGTAACAGGTCCAAGCGGCTCAGATACTGAAACCAAGAGTGATTATATCAATGCGTTCACACCTTACCTTCCTGTGGCGGACTTTGAGGGACAGCCAGCAGATGGCTACGCGCCCATGCGCGTGCAATTCACCGATCTGTCCACTTGTACGGCAACTATTGCCTACTGTTGGGAAGACGGCACTTCGTACAGTTCGATGGATGTTGCATCCCTCGGGGGTATCACTGAGTGGTCATGGGACTTCGGGGACGGAGAAAAATCAACCGAGCAAAATCCTGTTCACACGTACCAAAATCCTGGTGCCTACTCAGTACGCTTGACAGTAACAGGTCCAAGCGGCTCGGGTAGCAAAGGCAAGACCAGCTACATCCATACAACCATACCACCGCATCCTGTGGCGGACTTTGTGGGAATACCGAGAACCGGTGACGGCCCGCTAACCGTGCAATTCATCGACCAATCCACCAATGTCAACAGTTGGTTGTGGAATTTTGGCGACGGAACAACGTCAACCGAACAAAATCCGTCCCACACATATATGTACCAGAACAACGGTGATTTCACAGTCAGCTTAACAATACAAGGTCCAAGCGGCTCGGATACCAAAACCAAGACCAACTACATCCACCTGAACACACCATCCACATACGTGAACATCGGAATGTCGAAGCAGTCAGTCTTCAGGACATGGTACACAGTAACGGCAGTGGTTACGGTTACTCAGGGTAACCCCTCTGGACAACCTATCAGCGGAGCAACCATCGAGGGAACCTGGGGTGGAGCTTATGGTGGCACTGTCTCCGGCACAACTGATGGAAATGGCAGAGCCAGCTTCGGGACAGAATGGGTAGGAAGCGGCAGCTCGGTTACATTCACGATTAACAAAGTGATAATAGGCAGTAAAGAGTCTGACTTTGCCGGAGTAACAAGTAGTTCGATAGGAATTTAGAAAGACAAAAGACTTCGTGTAACAAAATCCCTCGATACTGGAGCAGAAAGCTCCGGCTTATCGAGGGATTTTATTTTATTTTGATACAACTGTCCGGCAGCTTGCAAAAAATAAAACGATTCACGCTTCACGACTATTTACTGCTCAAGGCCGAAAAACTCAAGCCATTGTTTGGTCTCGCCGTCAGTTAGTCCCTGCCGTTTTGCCGTGGGTTCTTTGATTGTCTTTTTCCGGCTTAATTGTTTCTGGATATTATTCCAGAAAACCTCCGACTTCACTGATGTTGCTTTTCTGGCCCTGGCCGCTTTTCGCAATCTTCGGTCGCTGCTGACAATTATCAATCTTTTCGGTGCTGTACTTGCGGTTATCTTATCCTCGATTACCGTATCGGTATCGGTACCTAAGCCAGCGAAAAAAACCTCCAGATTGCTTATATCATCGAACCCGCTTTTGTCCCGGGGACCGGTACCATCAAAAATAATTGCACCGCTTTGGCCTATCAGCTTCAAATACCTGCCGACAATCCGGCACAATCCAACATCACTGATTGGCCCGGAATCCGGGTCCTCTTTCTGGATTGAATGCAACAGATTATGACCATCAATAATAAACATCGATATACCTCATTAAGAAGTAGTGCTTATCACGCGACCATTCTCCCACAGCAGGAATATATAGACCATCATCTTTAGGCGATGGTAGTTCAAACATTGTTTAATTCCATTGGATTTGAAGTTTGGGGCATTGTGTCCCATGTACGGCCATTTAATTTCCGCCCGTTTTTTTTCTTGTTTATGCCGCCCCATTGTTTGAAGAAGAAGGGAACATCGGCATCAAGACATTGATCGCGTATATCAATAGCCCATCGGGGTTTCATTGGTCTTGCATTTGGACCGGATTCACCGCCAACAATAATCCAATCGATGCCTTCGAGGTCAATATTATGAATCAGGCCTAAGAGCGGCTCAAAAGAAATAAATTTTATCGCAGCGGCAGTTTGCCAAAGGTCATTTATGCGAAAGGTACAATCGACATTTTCGACAGTAACTCCCATCCATACGTTTTCCGGCCAGATGAGCTTGGAACTTAGTTTCAGCAAACGGCCAGAACGTTTCGTTAATATCTGAAATCGGTGATGAGATGCCCGGCGCATAACGTCAAAGACCTTCAAGATGAAATCAAAGGAAATATTTTTGTGAAAAAGGTCGCTCATAGAATTGACAAAAATTGTGCGGGGCTTCTTCCAGCGTAAAGGTATTTCAAGGGCATGGTGATGAAGCATTACGCGGAAACCATGGGCGTAATTGGGGCTGCCCGCAGCTTTTAAACGTAAGGCCATACGTTCCGCATAGCAGTTCTTGCAGCCGGCACTGATTTTCGTACAGCCGGTAACAGGGTTCCAAGTGGATTCAGTCCATTCGATTTTTGAGTTCTGAGCCATTTAGCCTCCACAAAAAATTCCACCATATAAGAAGGATAACACTCAAAAGGAGAAAATCAAGAGATTTATCAGGCCCACTCGAAGTTCGGCGTTAAATATTTGATATTGTCACCAGATGGGTACGCATTTATACTTTTCGGTATGTTGAAGAAGGTATTAACTTTTTATACGAAGTATTTTGCAGTGTGGGTGATTGCGTTTGGGGTGGTGGCATACTTTTGGCCGGGGCCGTTTAAGGCTTTGGGGCCGGGGATGGATTGGTTCTTTGCGCTTACGATGTTTGGGATTGGGGCGGTACTGCAAATCGAAGATTTCAAAAGAATCGCACAAAAACCGGTTATCGTTCTAATCGGGTCGGCTGCGCAGTTTAGTATTATGCCGTTAGGGGCGTTTATTTTGGCGAAGCTGTTTGGTTTACCGCCTGAGATTGCAGTTGGATTGATACTGACCGGCTCGGCGCCGGGGGCGATGGCGAGTAATGTCATGAGCTACATTGCCAAAGCCGATACGGCGTATTCGGTCTCGCTGACAACTGTCTCCACGCTGTTGTGTCCGTTATTGACGCCGGGGCTGACATTCATTCTGGCCGGGTCGGTTTTGAAGGTTCCTTTCTGGGAGATGATGTTCAGTGTCATCAAAATGGTGATAGTGCCGTTGTTCGTAGGGTTTGGGGTAAGGCATTACTTTAAAGAGAAAATCGAGAAAGTTTTGCCGATTTTTCCGGCGATATCGGTTACTTTTATCATATTTATCTGCTCGCTGGTGATAGCTCTTAATAAGGATCGCCTGGCACAGGTGACCGGCCTGGTTTTGACGGCGGCGGTGGTACTGAATATTTATGGGATGTTGGGCGGGTATTCTGTGGGGTCGGTTTTTCAGATGGAGGTGCGGCGGAAACGGACTCTGGCGATTGAGATTGGGATGCAGAACGCCGGCTTAGGGACGGTCCTGGCGTTGAAACATTTCGGCGAAAAAGCGGCGATACCGGCGGTGATTTTCGTTTTTATCTGCATCATTACAGCGTCTATAATGGCGGAGCTCTGGCAAAAAACAATTCCAGATGAAATCCAGAGTTGAATATCGAATAATGAATAACGAACAGGGAATTGAGAAGTAGTCTGGTCGCAGCGAAAAATGTTATGATGGGTGTTGTATTTTGTCGATAAAACGCTATAATATCCTAATTATTGTTTCGGAACTTTAGTGGGCAGTCTTGTTTGGCTGCCTTTAAGTTTGTATGTGAGAAAAGGTTTTGAGGAGCTTTTAGGTATGGGTTGTAATCTGGCAATTGCAGGCGTAACCGGCGCAGTTGGGCAGGAATTTCTGCAAATCTTAGAAGAGCGGGATTTCCCGTTCGATTCTTTGAAAATGTTGGCGAGCAGCCGGTCGGCGGGTAAGAAAATCGAGTTCAAAGGCAAAGAATATATCGTTGAAGAGTTGACAAAGAAGAGCTTTAGTCGCGTTGATATTGCTTTGTTTAGTGCCGGGGCAGCACGAAGTAAAGAATTCGCGCCCGCTGCGGTCGAAGCCGGTACGGTCGTGGTTGATAACTCCTCGGCGTTCAGAATGGACCCTGATGTCCCGCTGGTTATACCTGAAATCAATCCACAAGCAATCGCAGAGAATAAGGGCATAATCGCCAATCCGAACTGTTCGACAATTGTCGGTATTGTGCCGGTCTGGCCGCTGCATAAGGCCAATCCTGTCAAACGAATGGTCGTGAGCACGTACCAGGCATCCAGCGGAGCGGGGATGTCGGCGATGCTTGAATTGGAAAATCAATCGCGCCAGATTTTGGATGGAAAAGAGCCGACCTGTGAGGCATTTCCGTATCAAATAGCATTTAACTGCTTCAGTCATAATTCGGCGCTCGGTCCTAACGGATACAATCTGGAAGAGATAAAAATGGTCAACGAGACCAGGAAGATTTTTGACTGCGCTGAGATTGCGATTACCTGTACCTGTATTCGTATCCCGGTATTCCGCGCTCATTGTGAGAGTATCAATCTTGAGTTTACCGAGGCGATTACGCCGGACCAGGTCAGGGACCTTTTGAGTACCGCGCCGGGCGTCTCGGTATTGGATGACCGTGAAAACAACCGGTTTCCAATGCCAATTGACGCCTCGGGCAAAGATGATATCTTCGTCGGTCGAATCCGGCAGGATGAGTCCATACCTGAGAACCGCGGCATTAATATTTGGGTCGCCGGCGACCAGTTGCGAAAAGGCGCAGCTCTGAACGCTGTCCAGATTGCGGAAAAGTTGGTTTAATCGGTAATAATGGCCGTTCGCAATATAAAACTGACAATTACCTACGACGGTACCGAATATCACGGCTGGCAAATTCAGCCGGGACTGAGAACCATCCAGGGCGTAATTACCGATGCAATCCAGAACCTGCTCGGCTCTGAGGTCAGACTGTTCGGAGCGAGCAGAACCGATGCCGGTGTAAGCGCTTTGGGGCAGGTCGGGCTTATTCAAATCGATTCGCCAATTCCAACAGAGAATCTGGCCAAGGCAATCACGGACAGGCTGCCTGCTGATATTGCAATTACCGAAGCGGTGGAAGTCCCAGAAGGTTTTGATTTGATGGGCGCAGTTACAAGTAAATTATACCGCTATACGATTTTCACAGGGCAAGTAAGGCCGGTCCTGCAAATCAGACACTGCTGGCATCTACCCACAAAACTTGACACTAAAGCTATGGCTGAAGCTGCAAGACTTCTGGTTGGTAAAAAGGATTTCAAATCCTTCACATCAGCAGCAGATAAAAGAGAGAACACAGTGCGAACAATCTTTCGCTGCGATGTTAGTAATGCTTGCAAAAAAAATAACGCTATTGTGAAGGCAAGAAGCACAAGGGAATCATTTTCAGCACCCCCAAACAAGTTTGAGGGTGCCACCCTGGGTTCCTTTAATAACGCAAAGCTCAATAGTAATAGTAAAGAAGGGGAAAAGGATTGGGTATATGTTGAGGTGGAAGGGGACGGCTTTTTGTATAATATGGTCAGAAATATCGTCGGCACTCTGGTCGAAGTGGGCATGGGCAGATGGAAGCCTGAAAAGATAAAGGAAATTCTCGAAGCAACAGACCGGACCGCAGCAGGGCCACTCGCCCCGCCTGGCGGATTGTGCCTGATGTGGATTAAGTATACCTGAAGCGAATGCAGGAGATATATTGAAGGTCGTCCACATAATAACAAGGTTGATTTTAGGTGGGGCGCAGGAAAATACACTTATAACCTGTAAACTCTTAGCTCAGCGAGGGCACGATGTTACGCTCATCACCGGCCCGGCCATAGGGCCCGAAGGTGAGTTATTTAATCAAACAAAGGGACAGGATTATAAAGTAATAACGGTCAACAGACTCATCCGGGCTATTTGTCCTTTGAACGATATTTCAAGTTATTTGCAAATTAAAAAACTTCTGCGGCAATTACAGCCGGATATTGTCCACACCCACTCAGCAAAGGCGGGGATATTAGGCAGATTTGCCGCTCACAGTCTCAAACGAGCCACGAAGATAGTGCACACAATACACGGACTGGCCTTCCATCAGTATCAAAGCCGATGGCTGAATAAATTTTATATTGCTATCGAGAAATCCGCAGCAAAGCGTACGGAATTTTTTTTCAGCGTTGCAGATGCAATGACCGCACAAACAACCGCCGTGGGTATCGGCAGGCCCGAACAGTTTGTTACCGCTTATTCGGCTATCGAAGAAGATGACTTCTTAAAGCCAATCTCAGAAGAGCGCAAAAGAGATTTTCGCCGAAAGTATAGAATCGACAAAGACTCGATTGTGCTTATAACCATTGCGCGGTTGTTTATGCTCAAAGGACACGAATATATTATCGAATCGGCCAAACAGCTCTCGAAACAATTTGAAACGTGCGCCTGGCTGTTTGTCGGGGACGGGAATCTGGCTAGCCATTTTAAACAACAGGTTCACCAACTGGGATTGTCTGAGAGAATCAAGTTCACCGGCCTATTACCGCCGAGCCAAATCCCGCTCGCCATACAATCGTCAGATGTTCTTGTCCACTGCTCGCTGAGGGAAGGGCTTGCGCGCACTCTGCCACAGGCAATGCTCTGCGGTAAGCCGGCCGTCTCCTTCGATGTTGACGGTGCGAGAGAAATTGTAAATGAAAACACCGGCAGACTTATTGAGCCGAAGAACGTAGAGCAATTAACAAAGGCCTGTGCAGAATTGATAGAAGATGAGGATTTAAGAAAGAAGCTTGGCGAGAATGGCAGAGAATCAGTAAAAGAAAAATTCGCACCGGAAACAATGGTCGATACAATCGAGTCGGTCTATGAAAAACTGCTAAAGTAGGAAATAATTACCTTTATGACAAAGGAGTAAAAAGATGAATGAGATGATAAGTTGTTGTGGTTTGCTATGTAATGAATGTGGTGCATTCATAGCAACCAAGAATGACGACGACGAGAAGAGAGCCGAAGTAGCGGAACAATGGTCCAAGGGGTATAACGTGGATATTAAGCCGGAAGATATTAATTGCAGCGGTTGTTTATCAGACAGCGAACCTCTCTTCGGACACTGCCGAGTATGTGAGGTTAGAAAGTGTGGGAGGGAACAGGCCATCGAGAATTGTGCACATTGCAGCGAATATGCGTGTGAAAAGCTCGAAAAGATTTTTCAGATGGCCCCAGATGCCAAGAAACGATTAGATGGGATAAGAAGTGGGCTTTAATTTTGTTTGAATTGGGAGGAAAAACATCATCAGAGAGGGGAAATTCGTTCTTGTGCAAGACAAAATAGCAAGGAATTACCTGTAAGTTGTTGAAGGCACATTTGGAAGCGACCTCGGTGCGGGCTTATTTATAAAATTGTGTGCGTGGAACAGGCATATAGGGGAAAAAAAGAAAATTTCGTAAAATATTACAACTATTAGAACGGCTCCAATAGTACTCATAAGTGCTTCTATAACAAGCTCTTGTAACATTCCTGCTCCCTGAGAATCTTATATATTCAAAATTTTTTAAAAAAAATTGAAAAAATACTTGATCATTAAGCGTCTATACTATAAATTAGTTTGTATAGTAAACTGATATGAAGTACAAATTTGTTTATGTTATGGAGATTAATCATGGAACAAGAAATTGATTTGAAAGAAATCGAACAGAAAACTTTCAGAGATTGCCATCAGGATGGCCTTTTAGAGCTTGTGATGGGTATCTGTATGGTGACAATGTCCACACGCCTTATTTCACCGTTTCTGGTTTTCATGTTAGCTCTTCCTGTGCTTCTCTTTGGCCCTGTGCTTGTGGCTATGAGGAAACGATTCACGTATCCCCGAATAGGCTATGTTAAACTCATTCCGGACAAGCCGAAAGAAGTCCTTGCAGTTATTTTTCTTATTACGCTTATCGTGATTGTAGTTATGGCTGTTGCCTTTTTGCTTTTCGGTGATGTGCGCGATTTCAATCTCTGGCTGAAGTGGATTCCGGTCTGGGGGGGCGTCGTGTTGGCGGGTATGTTTAGCTCTTTCGGCTCCAAATCCGGCTGCGCACGCTATTACGTTTTTGCCCTGTGGTCCTTAATAAGCGGCTTCGTATTGTCAATTCTCAACTTTGAAGCGGTAGAGACCGGCACACTGTTGTACTTTCTTGTTATGGGTTGCCTGCTGATTCCCTGGGGGCTGGTTACATTCATCCGCTTCCTGCGAAAATCCCCCAAGCGGATACAGGAGATTAACAATGGCAAAGACTGAAATAGATAATGAGAACCTCCAGCCGCTTGCGGAAATCGACCGTATTATTCACGAACCGGCGAGACTGCTGATTCTGGCATATCTATCCGTAGTTGAGAGTGCCGACTTTCTGTTTTTGATGAACCAAACTCACCTGACGCGGGGAAATCTTTCCGCGCATCTGAGTAAGCTGGAAACCGCCGGTTACGTGGAGATTAAAAAGGAGTTTGTAGAAAAGATTCCGCGAACGCTTCTGTGCCTTACTGAAGAAGGTAAGAAAGCATTTCAGGAATACCGGCGCAGCATGAAGCAGGTTCTCGACAGCCTGGCTGAATGATGGGAAAAAATCAGTTTATTTGTCATGAAAATTTGGTATCCTACTGAAATAAAAGAACTATACAGGAACTTGTTACGGCACAGCAATAATCTTCTTTAACATTTTGTATTAAGCGAACTCAAAAGGGTCTTTTGGGGATTTCTAATCACTTTTATCGAGTCATCTGGAATGGAAAGCTGAGTATCCAACGGAAGAAGAAAGGCATTTTATGAAAAGTTATAGAAAAGAGCTCTGGTTCAATGCGAGAAGCAGACGTGAATACATTAACATTACGCCGCAGGTTCAGGAGTGCCTGGAAGAAAGCGGTATCAAAGAAGGGTTTGTGCTCTGTAATGCGATGCACATTACGGCCAGTGTGTTTATCAATGACGATGAAGCCGGGCTTCATCACGACTTTGAGGTCTGGCTGGAAGGATTAGCGCCGGAAAAACCTTACTCGCAGTATCGCCATAACGGCTTTGAGGACAACGCCGACGCTCATCTGAAGCGCAGCGTAATGGGCAGAGAAGTGGTCGTGGCTGTTACCGGCGGCAGACTTGATTTCGGGCCTTGGGAGCAGATATTCTACGGCGAATTTGACGGCAAAAGAAAAAAAGAGTATTAGTAAAAATTATCGGCGAATAATTTCGTATTGCGTATATCGTATTGCGTATTGCGAGGAATGAAATTCAGTACCACAGAGGGGATTTGAAAATTAAAAGAGCACAGCCCTGCTGACTTTACTTATTCCGATTTGTTTCAGAAAAATTATCATTTGACAAAACAACCTGTTTGTAGGAAGCAATCGCAGATAAAAAGCATGGAGTTTTGCAATGGTTAAGCCGACGCTGGTAGATGCCGATATGAAAGCTGGTGAAGCTTTGCTAAGTAAACTGGACGAGATCAAATTCGATGTTAGGGCAGCTTTTTGGTTCTATATGCCCGACTCTGAGGAGTGGCGCTTAATTTTTGCCTCACCAGCAGTAGATAAAAAAGGACCAAAAGAGGCCTATGAGAAAGTACAATCACAGCTACCAGAATTAAAGGAAGAATTAGAGCAGGATTACGAGTTGT
>Ga0209979_1003292_pt1 | contig 14379 bp, 15 predicted proteins | sample AnhtaG_FD_183114 | JGI IMG/M metagenome (GOLD analysis project Ga0209979, IMG submission 183114) | Deep subsurface microbial communities from Anholt, Denmark to uncover new lineages of life (NeLLi) - Anholt_01485 metaG (SPAdes) (version 2) | ecosystem: Environmental > Aquatic > Marine > Oceanic...
TGCTATAAGGCTTTTGATATGCCGCAACTTGCTCGTCCTCTGCACCGGCAGGAGTTTAATGAAGCTATTAACCTGGCACATCAGCAAGGTTTATACCGACTGGATAAAGATAACTTCCCACTTCCATTGCGGTTTATCTTGGGATAAAGTTCCATGGCTGACCTAGCCTTAGTTCAAGCAACAGTATATGGTCGTGTTCAGGGGGTCTTCTTCCGCTCCTTCGTATCCAGACAGGCTACCCAGCTAGGCTTAACTGGTTACGTGCGCAACCTGCCTGACGGAAGAGCTGTAGAGGTTCACGCTGAGGGGGAGAGGAAACAATTGGAAGAATTGATTAGCTACCTCAAAATTGGGCCACCGGGAGCCAAGGTTCAAAAAGTAGAAACTAGCTGGTCAGAGTACAGCGGGGATTACTCCCGATTCAGTATAAGGTATTAGCTTGAACTAGACTGAACCTGTCTCAGACCATAGTATTGGTCGCTCTCAAGCAGGCGAGATAAAATGTCAGCCGAAGTGCAGTAGGTATCCCCTCCACGCCATTGGCTCAGTCGCTCTCCCAGTTCCTCCAGGTCAAGGGGTTGATTATTATTAGCTAGGTAAAGGCGAAATATACTCTCTAAAATAGGTAGATTATAAGAGATAAACCCTGGGGTTTTGGAACAGCAATCTTTAATAGTGGACAAAATGGCTTCCGCCGAAATTTCCCCCTCACCTGCCTCTAGCTGTTGTCGGCACTTAGGACACAAGCAGCCCTGAGCCAGAGCAAAAAGTGAGCGCTTACTCCGCTGATACCAGTCTAAATCAATAAACCAGCGTGGGCTAGGTTGGTTAGTATTAATATTCTATCCTCAAAATTGTTTTAGTAAAAATTTTAGGCTTCAAATGCCACTTTGGCTTCTTTAATCAAGTCAAGGTGCTCTGTCTTAAGCCCCAGTGCCGCTGAAGCCTCACAATCTACCTCATAAGGCTCGCCAATAAAGACCTTGCCACACTCCTCAATCTCACCCTGAGTGGGGTCTTCCTTACTTACCAGCTTCTGGCGAGCTTCTATAATCCCCAGGTCAAAGGGCAAAGTAAAATAAAGGTCAGCCACTACCTTCTCTATCCCCAGGCTGTATAATTCTTCCCAGCCACCTGATGCCTCACCACGATATTTGATACTTGGCAGGAGCGTCAACAGATTCATTATGCTAAGGCTACTTCTACCATTAAGAACCTTTAATGGAGCCACCGTTATCAAGTAGTCGCTAGACAAGATAACATTTGGCACCCAGAAGGTGGGGATAGCCAAGGGCTTAGGTAAAGGATTATCTACCTCCACCCAGATACAATCCTTCACATCCAGTGTCAACACCCGTGGGAAATCGTAACCTAAGGTCTGATATATGGGATAGACTGGACCCCCTCCTGGGGTGCCCTCAAGGAGAAGAATATCAGCATCACCAACCTTTCTGATACCCTCTATTATCACCGCCAGCATATCTCGGCTGGTAGTTACTGGATATGACACCGGGTAGGAAGCACAGGGCTTAATCAAAACCCGCCGCGCCCTAGATATTGTCGGTGGTGCTCTAAAAGCAAACTCTGAAGCTTCAAATATCAAGCTTTCCTCCTCAACCAAATAAGCAAGCTCTTTGCCACTTTAACACTCGTTTTAGGCTACTCCATTTCCTCATTCCAATCTAACATCATCACCGGAACCACGTCTCCAGCCTCTACCCTAGGCTTATCCTCAGGAACAATCACCAGCCCGTTGGCTAGACTCATAGAGGTTAAGATGCCTGAACCCTGAGGGCCGGTAAGCTGGGCAAAATATTGACCACCACGCTTTTCCACTACCGCCCGGGCGAAGATACGACACCCATCACTGTTTACTATAGGCGCTTCAATCACCGCTTCTATGGTAGGCTTAGCTAAATTTTTCTTGCCCATCATCCTAAGGATAGCCGGACGAGCAAACAGCTCAAAGGTAACCATCGCGCTAACTGGATTACCGGGTAAACCAAGGTGGGGTATATTCCTAGCCACGCCTGCCTTACTGAGTGCCTTAATTGTACCAAAGGCAAGCGGTTTCCCCGGCTTCATCCGAACCGTCCAAAAGGTAATCTCACCTTGTTTAACCAAAACATCCTTGACTACATCGTAGTCTCCCATAGAGACGCCGCCAGTGGTTATTAGCATATCAGCCTCCACTCCCTGACGGAGCCTCGCCACCAGCGAAGACTCACTATCTAAGGCTATTCCCAGAATTTGGGGAATACCACCATAGCGCTGGACCAAAGCCGCCACACTATAAGAATTGCTATTATATATCTTACCGCTAGGCAGGGATTCACCGGTGTCTACCAATTCATTCCCGGTAGCCAGAATAGCTACCACTGGGCGGCGGATGACCTTCACCGTACTGCACCCCAATGAAGCCAGAACGCCAATTTCTGCGGGTCTGATTACCATTCCCCGGGATAGCACTAATGACCCTTGGGTAATATCTTCACCCGCCCGGCGAATGTCCCCACCAGACTCCACTTCACGTAGAACGCCGATTTCATCGGCAGCCCCCTTACGCTGAGCTTCATCAGTGTCTTCAAATCTCACTATTGAGTCAGCACCCTTAGGTACTGGCGCCCCGGTCATAATGCGAATAGCCGTGCCCGGTGTCACCTCACCCTTGGGAATGGAACCAGCAGCGACGGTGTCAATAACATGCAGAAACCGGGGAGACTGCTCCGTGGCGCCACAGGTATCCTCTGACCTAACGGCGTAGCCATCCATAGCCGAATTGTCTAGTGGAGGGATATTAATAGTGGCATATACATCCTCAGCCAAAACCTGCCCCAAGCAGTCCAGGATAGGGCTTTGTTCCACACCTAGAACATATACATAACCAAAGATTTTCTCCAGAGCCTGCTCAACGCTTAGCAATGGTAATATCTCCTTCCCCAGCTAACTCCTGGGCTGTCTTTAAATCAGCCTCAGTATTAATGTTGAAAAAGCTCAGGTGCTTGGGGTCAAACTGGTTAATTTCCTCAGCTTCCACATACCTTACCCTAACCAAGGTTAAAAGGTCACTGACCTTCAGATTACCTTGCTTAAGCAGATTTTCTATTGGAGCCAGGCAATCCTTTGAGTAAACAGCGTGAAGCGGCTCAACCATGCTACCCAATCGGGGTACCACCAGGTCAAAGTCACCACAAAGCTGTATCATGTAACGGAGCAAGGCTTGGTTCAAAAAGGGCATATCACCAGCGACAATAAGGTTATAGCGTGAATCTGAGGCTACTAAACCGGTGTAGATGCCACCCAATGGACCTTTACCCGGATAGGTATCAGCTACTATTCTCAGCTTAGGGTAGCCGATAAACTGGGGCAGAGATTGCTTGCCAGCCGTAACTATAATAATATCACGGCTAAACAAGCTGAGACAGAATACTACCCGCTCCACTAAGCCGGTATTGCCAACAGTTTCTACAGTCTTGTCGCGCCCCAGGCGCAAACCCTTGCCACCAACCAGAACAATACAACTTATATCCAAAGTATATTTTCTCAGTTCCTTGCCCTAACCTCACCCCCTATTACTATTTTACCACAGCCGTCAATAGCCTAAAGCTATAGTGATGATTTTAAAACTATAATTTGGGTGCCGGTTGGAAGTTCTTCCTGTTTAAACTCTACCTCGCTGGCATCTAATCTAGTTACTCCCTCCTTCCCCTTAAGGAAGTCGTCCACGCCAGCGATAGGAAAGCCACACTTATCAGTTTTAAAGTGCATAGGGATAATTACCTTAGGATTGAGATGGTTGCAGACCTGAGTAGCCACCTTGGCATCAATAGTGAAGTAACCTCCCACTGGAATAAGCAGCATATCTATGCTGCCTAGCTCAGCTACCTGCTCATCACTGAGCAAGTGCCCCAGGTCACCGAGATGACAGACCCTAATGCCATCCACTTCAATGCAGAACATAGTATTACTACCCCGCTGGCTTCCTTCGGCCCTGTCATGGTAGCTGGGAACACCCTTGAATTCTATCCCCTTGACCTTGAATGTACCTATCCCTCTAACTACTTCAGGCTTACCCTGCACCGCAGCCACATTGTTATGGTCGCCGTGCTCATGGCTTACGGTAACAATATCAGCCGATTCGGTTATTTCTCCATAGGTAAGGTCTTCCTTGGTTGCATAGGGGTCGGTAATTATTCTTATCCCAGCTTCCGAGGTAATCAGAAAGCAGGCATGCCCCAACCATTTAATCTTCATAATCTAAGTCCTCCTTTTATTATAATTCTTATCAACCTCACCCCCTTTATCCCCCTCTCCTTTTAAGGAGAGGGGGAGGGATGGGTTTTGAAGGGGCAAAGCCCCTTCAAGCTTCCCCAAATAGACGCCTCTTTACAACTATGTAGCCAGAGACAGGACAAGGTTCACCAGGGTGCGTACCGGCACCCCTGTAGCCCCTTTAACCAAGTAGGTTCGTTCCTTTTCACTCAGACTGGTGCCAGCGATATCCAGATGAACCCAGGGGGTATCACCAGCAAACTCAGCTAGAAATTGAGCGGCGGTAATAGCCCCACCGTATCTACCACCGACATTCTTAATATCGGCGACATCGCTCTTGATTTGCTCCTTATACCCCTCGTGCATTGGCATCTGCCAGATAAGCTCCCCGGCTTCAGCGCCAGCAGCAATCACCCTGTCTATTAGCCCCTGATTATTACCAAAAGCACCACTATATATATCACCCAGAGCTACTCTCATGGCTCCAGTTAGAGTAGCTACATCAACGATATGCTTGGCGCCAAGCTTATTAGCATAGCCTAGAGCATCGGCTAAAATAAGCCGTCCCTCGGCGTCGGTGGAAATAATCTCAATGGTTTTACCACTCGTTGCTGTTAGAATGTCACCCGGTTTCAGAGCATTACCACTGGGCAGGTTCTCGGTAGCTGGGATAATAGCCATAACATTAATCTTTGGCTTAAGTTGGGCAACGGCACTTATAGCTGCCATAACTGCTGCCCCCCCGGCCATATCCCCCTTCATTTCCTCCATTTTTTCTGATGGCTTGATAGAGATACCTCCAGAATCAAAGGTTACTCCCTTACCAATTAAGGCCACATCAATCTCAGTAGAATCACCTCCTCCATAATGGAGAGTAATGAACTTAGGTGGCTCTAGACTTCCCCGAGCCACCCCTAATAGTGCCCCCATCCCCAGCTCCTGCATCTGCTCCAGCTCGAGAACACTAAGCTCAAGCCCATAATTCTCAGCTAACCGCTTGGCTGTCTCAGCCATTTGACTGGGTGTCATATAGTTAGCTGGCTCATTAACCATATCACGAGCCAGGTTAGTGGCCTCAGCTAGAATCCTCCCCAGGTTGCATCCTTGCTCTAAACTGGGGAGTTTAGTTTCATCGGCATCTACAATGGTGAACTCTTTAATCTCACCATACTCAGCCTCCTTGGTCATATGCTTACGAAATGAGTAGCTGCCGAGTAGAGCGCCTTCGGTTACCGCTTGAGCCGCACCCCCCACACTTATTCCAGCTATTCCCGCTCCCTGGGCAATAGTGGCAATGCTATCTACCCTCTTCTGCCGCAAAAGTCGGCAAGTCTCAGCTACCACTCCACGAACCTTATCCTGAGATAGCTCCGACAGCTTACCCAAGCCAGCAATCACCACCCGGGCGGCGGGAAGCTTACCCAGGCTATGAACAATAGTAATCTCACTGAGTTTACCCTTAATCTCACCCTGGCTAATGAGTTGAGAGATAGCTCCATCTAAAGCCTTGTCTACAGTAGCCAGGTCACCGTCAGGGTGCGTCATCTCCTCAAAGAAGTTCACGATAATAGCACCAGCTTCAATCTTAGTAATATCACCAACAATAGCCTTAATCTCCATCTTTGAATCTCCTTTCACTTACTAATTATTAGATTTAGCCACTTTCTACCTACCAACAATCGCCACAAGTGTTTTACTCACACCCACCTCCAAACGCACCCTGTAGAGATTGTATTACCAACCCCTCACCCTTTGTCCCTCTCCCCTTGTAAAGGGGAGAGGGAAGTTTTGTATAAGAGAGGCTTCACCTCTCTTTGACTCTCCTCACTCAAGGGCAGTAGTCAAAGATAGTTTGAAGGGGCTCCGCCCCTCTTTCTTCATCTTCCCCCTCTCCTTTTAAGGAAACGCTCTAACCTAACAGGGTGTCAAAGAGGGGCGGTAGCCCCTCTTTCTTTATTTTCCCCTTCCCCTTTGAAGGGGAAGGGGATACAGGGGATAGGGTAGACAAACATCTTTAACGCTTCACCTCGCGGACAATCTTGTCTAGGACCGGAGTAATATCCCGGGAAGTATCCACTGCATAGTGGTTACGGCCGATTTTCTGAACCGCCGACTTCATCCTCTGGTATACTTCCCAGTCGGCATCTGATTTTCCTGGACTTCTCCCTCCTTGTCTGGCTTTAAGTCGCTCACGCACTTCCTTGGCTGGCGCCTCAACCCGCACCAGGATTAGCTTGACATCCAGGCGGTCGGCAATACTATATAGTCGCTCGCGGTATCGCTCTGACAGGTTGGTAGCATCCAAAATAAGTGGGGTTCCCTTTTTCAGCAGTCTCTCAATGAGAAGGTGACAGGCCCGGAAAAGGCGAGAACTCTCCTCTGAGCTATAACCGGGTGACGGGCAAAGAGTCTTACGCAAGGCATCACTTTCCAGGATAAGTAACGGTAATCTCTCGGCCAGCCGACTACAAAAGTGAGACTTTCCTGTTCCGGGCAAGCCACTAACTACAATGAAGGTGGGTTCTACCATCGGCTCAGGAAGTTGCCCTAAACTTTCGGTTAGTCGCTTGACATCGGAAACGAACTGGGTAGGTTCCACACCCTAATTATAAAATGTTTCCTTCAATTTGGCTAGAGGGTCTAAAAAACTGGCCAATCGTTACAATCCCACCTGGCTCGCTCTTGGGGGGTACAGGATATAAAAAGAGGGGCTGTGTCCCTCTTAAACACTCTGGTGAAATCCCTAATCCCCGCTGTAGAAGGCAACGCCAATTACCCCTGGCCCGGTGTGAACTCCCATTACCGGGGTAAATTCAGTGATAAATAGCTCAGCACAATCAAACTGTGAAGAAATCCGGTTCCTGAGCGCTATCGCTTCGTTTAGAGCATCAGCATGCATCACGGCCACATAGAGCGGTTGCCCCTTAACCACCCTCTGTCCCATGAGCTTTAACATGCGCTTTACCGCGCTAGGAGTGCTTCTAGGAAGTGCCACCGTATGAGCATCACCCTGGTTAACGGTAAAAACAGGCTTAATCTGAAGCAGCGAACTAGCTAACGCTGCTGCTTTAGGCACACGCCCCCCTTTGACTAGGTAGTGAAAGGTATCTAGCGTAGCAAATAGACTCACCCTTTGCATCACCCCTCTGGCAACTTCAACTACCTCGGTCAGGCTTTTCCCTGAAGCCGCCGCCCTGGCGGCGGCCAGAGCCACCAGTCCCATCCCAGCAGCCGCAGTAGCACACTCAATCACCTCTATAGCCACGTTGTTGAGAGCCGTCTGTGCCATCTCCATAGCTATCCGTGCCGAGTTAAACATGCCACTGAACTTAGACGACTCAGTGATACAGAGAATGCTGGAGACCCTTTTACTCGCTTCCCGATACGCCTCAAGATAGGGACCAGGCAAAGAGCCGGAGGTGGTAGGCAGCTTCTTTGCCTGCCGAAGAAGGGCATAAAACTCAGAGGGACTTATGTCTATCCCATCCCGATAGACCCTACCATCAATAATAAGCTCTATCGGCACCACTTCAATGCTATACTTCTCCACCTGCTCTTTAGGTATACAGGCAGTGGTATCAGTAACAATAGCTACCGTATTAATCATCACTGTAAAAGGCAAAACCCAAGGTTCCAGTGCCGGTAGCGTAGCCCATTACCGGGCTAAACTCGGTAAGCCAGAGTTCAGCACAATTGAATTCAGCTGATACCCGTTCCTTTAGCCTTTCGGCTTCTTCTGGGGCATAGGCATGCATCACAGCAACATGCACCGCACTTTGCCCCACTTTATCCCTCATCATCTTAAGAAGGCGGTCTATACCATGCTCCCTGCTTCTCACTGCGCCGGCAAAACGCACCAACCCTGAAGACATGGTGAGTATCGGCTTAATGTTCAGGATAGAGCCTACCTGAGATGCCACCTTGGGTATGCGACCGGTGCGGTAAACATAACGGATGGTATCCAAAAGGAGAAGAAAGGTGACCCGGCTTCTCATTTCCTCAGCGGCTTTAACTACCTCAGCTAGACCTTTCCCCTCGGCAGCGGTCCTAGCCGCAACCAAGGCAACAAAGCCCTGGGCTGCAGTAACCATCTGGGAGTCCAATACCTCTATAGAGACCTGGGGGAGCTCAGCCTTGGCTTGTTCCTTGGCGACACAGGCCATATCATAGCCGGTGCTTAACTTAGACGAAAGGGTAACACAAAGAATGTTCTTCTTTTGCTTGCTTGCCTCACGGTAGGCTTCAAGATAGCGTCCGGGTGATGCTGGTGATGTAGTAAAACGTTCGGGTTCCTGTAAAAATAGCTCATAGGCCTCAGTGGGGGTTATGTCCACCCAATCCCGATAGACCTTGTCCCGAAAGCAAATGCTAATGGGCGCAATCACAATGCCATACTGCTCCACCAATTCTCTGGTGAGACAGGCTATACTGTCAGTCACAATGACTACCTTCTGCATTATAAACCTCCCAGCCAGACAGCGTCTAAGATGATGGTTGTTGCCAACGATGTCTCACCTTTCTTTCCACCAATGCAGGCGTTAGGAAAAGCCCAAACATTACCAGAATTAGAACCAAGAATACCGGCCAGCTCAGCCTGCCCCCAGCATAATAGGCGACCATAGCTAGGGTTAAAAGCCCTGTTACAACTAATATGGCTACCTTTAACCAACGCTGCCTCAGACGAATAAACATAGCCACACTGGCCGCCAAAATTAAAAAGCTCAGCCCTATCCAGGGAGCCAAATCTTGGAGACGCTGGGCACTGAACTCAGGGAATTTACCCTCCAATGCCACAGCTAGAAACCAACCGATGATGATAGGCACAGGAAACAGCATTAGCGAGCTCTGTAACCAATCTCTCTTTATAGTCTGAACTATGATGGAGAAGATGAACCATAAAGCCAGTGGGATATAGACAAGTATTGCCACCCATGACCACCCTTTAGGCAGATAAAGTAAAAGGAGACCAGCCCCTACTACCGGTAGCAGAGAGAAACCCAACCAGGGGAAAAGCCAGGTTGGTTTACCGTGCCACCAGCCATAGATTGCCGTCGCCAGGACTAAGGCCAGCATAATCAGTAGCCAACCAATGCCTTGCCACCAATTGAGAGCAAATATCAGTCCAAAAAGCAGGTGTGGTGCTGAAGCTAATAGTGCCTGCCGCCAGCTACCCTGGCTATGAGCTTCATATATCTGACGGGCAATCAACTTAGCCGAGCCTAAAAGCCCAACACAGGTTTTGGCTGCTTCCTCGTCAGATAGCCCGTTGTCCTTCAGTTCTTCTAATCTATCCTCAATATGCGTCTCAAGCTCACTTATGACCTCCCTCTCAGTTGAGAGGTCAAGTCTAAGGTTGTCTCTAATACTATCTAGGTAATGACTTAGAGCGGTTACCATTTCCTCTAACCCTATTAGATGCTAGCTGGTTGGATAATCAGGTTCATGGCGGTGAAAAAATCCTGCCACTGGTTCCTCTTGGCTAGCAGCGCCTGATAACCTTTATTGGTAATATGATAATACCGTCTATGCCGACCATTCGGCATCTGCCACTTGCCCAGGATTAAGCCTGCCCTCTCCAAACGGTGAAGCGCCGGGTAAAGAGTGCCCTCCTTAAGTTTGAAGTAACCCTGGCTCTTGCTCTCCAGCTCTTTAATAATCTGGTAGCCATACATCGGTTGCCGGGATATCAAGCAAAGTAGTAAGGAATCAGTATTAATCTTCATTAACTCACGCCTTGGTGCCATTCAGATAACCTCGCTATTCTTCATACATAGTTCAACTATGTATAATATAACAAAAGTTAATGTATTTTGCAATAGGGGTAAGCACAGTCATTTGTCAAGGGAGCTTTAGAGAGATTGTTTAACAACCCTATTCCCTGTATCCCCTTCCCCTTAATAAGGGGAAGGGGAAGATAATTTATTTAGAGGGGCTGCAGCCCCTCTAAAACTCCCGATTGTTATTCTAAGGTAAAGAAAGTCAAAGAGAGGCTTCACCTCTCTTACATAGCAATTCCCCCTCTCCTTTTCAAGGAGAGGGGGATTAAGGGGGTGAGGTTGATATACAATTTCTTTAAACATGGGGGCCAAATTAAATAAGGGAATGGCTCTTGTTATGCCGAGAACGGGTAGAAATCAAGGCAGCATTGATGCCACCAAAGTCGAAGGAATTAGAGAAGCTACCTTATGCTATATACTTAAGGTCCCCTTTGCGAACCTTGCCAGTGGCAGTTTTAGGCAGAGAATCTAAAAATATAATCTGCTTGGGTAACTTGTAATCAGCCATGTGCTTCCGACAAAAGTATCTAATCTCTTCCTCCGTAGCCACCTCCCCCGTCTTCAAGCTAATGCAAGCTATAACATTCTCCCCTCGCATCTCATCAGGAATCCCCACCACTGCTGCCTCCGCTACCTTAGGGTGGGTTATTAACACCGCCTCAATATCACTAGGATGGATATTCTGACCCTTGCGGATAATTATGTCCTTCTTTCTGCCCAAGATAAACAGGTAGCCATCCTCATCCATCCTCCCAATATCACCAGTATAAAGCCAGCCGTCCTTAATCACCTCAGCGGTAGCTTGGGGATTATGATAATAGCCCTTCATTATGGGACCTTTAGCAATTATCTCCCCCAGATGATTTGTCGTAAGCTCTCTACTATTATCATCTACTATCTTTATCTCCCAACCAGGCAGAGCCTTCCCCACCGAACCAAACTTTCCAGTGCCATCAACCGGTGGACAGGTAATATGACATACCGCCTCGGTTAAACCCCAAAAATCAATGATATCCAAACCAAAGTGTTTCTTAAACCGCTTCATAATATCAGGTGATAGAGGTGCACCGGCACTGCCACACAGCCGCAGAGAGCTTAAGTCATTTCTTATCCCGTCCTTTTCCGCCATATTAACCACTAGGGCATAGACATAGGGCACCCCCATAAATATTGTGCCCCGCTCTCGTTCAATAATTTCCATAACACCTTTAATCGATAACCCCGGCACTATTACCACTGTGCTGCCTTTATAAATAGCAGTTAGCAATATGCCGACTAAGCCGAACATGTGGTGCAGTGGCAAAGCAAATAATATCGTTATATCTCTATCAGTTTGCTCAAACCCATAAGCTGATATGGTTGCCTCGGTGACCAGGTTATGATGGGTTAGTACCACCCCCCTGGAATTAACAGTAGGGCTTGAAGTGTAGGCAATAAGGGCAGTATCCTCCGGCTTCGGCTCTACTTCAACCCGGCGTGCCGAACCCGTAGTCATAATCTGATGATAGCCAATAAATTGACCTGTCTTATCACCCAGGTCAATGACCTGCTCAATATAGTGGAACCGGGGTAAGGCAGAAACTAATAGTTCTAGAGAGGGGCTTTCAGCCACCAGTACCTTCGGCTGAGAATTATTAAACAGAGAGGCTAGCTCATCAATTTTATACCTAATATTAAGGGGAACAGCTATGCCACCAATCTTGACTATTCCAAAATAGAGAATAACAAATTCTGGGCTATTCGGAAGTAGCATAGCTACCCGGTCACCCTTCCTTACCCCTATTTCAAGCAAAGCATTGGCTACCTTATTGGAGGCTTCATCCAGCTCAGCATAAGATAATCTGCGATTACCGTAAACAATCGCTGTCTTCCCTCCGTATTGCTTGGCTGCCTCCTCCAGTATCAGTTTTAGGTTTATGACTTAACTCCTTTTCTTATAATCGGCACGGCCATTTAGCTGAATAACTGGCGACTACAACTGCCCGTTGCTAAATGACCTCTTAATTTACAGGGCATATCTTCAATCCAAGTAAATACTGAACTAATTCGTTATCTATAAACAATAAGACGACGAACTAATTAGAAACACCAGGCCACCCTTGGTCTGGAGTAATTAAACTATAGCGTTAAGTAGTTAAAAGTAGCTACTTACTAACTTACCAAGTAATGATTTATTAGGCCGAGTGATATTAGGTAACGGCTGGAGTTTCACCTGGGTGCAGTCTACGCCACTTTTCCAGCAACTGCTCCCGGCTTTCCTCGTGTTCCGGGTCAAGTATACAGCAGTCTACCGGGCAGACCTCAACACACCTGGATGATTCATGAGAACCGACACACTCAGTGCATTTATCAGGGTCAACTATGTAGATTGTTTCCCCCTCACTGATGGCGTTATTTGGGCACTCTGGTTCGCAGGCTCCGCAACTAATGCACTCATCAGTAATTTTGTATGCCATCTAGCTAACCTCCTGTCTTTATTCCTTCTAGGAATTCGTTCTTTCTGGATATTTAATTTACCGTTTGCTCCGAATCTTCTTCCGCAGAGCTTCAGCCACGTGTTGGGGAACAAGGTCATCAACATTGCCACCTAAGCTGGCTGCCTCCTTAAGTAAGCTGGAGCTAAGAAACTGGTATTCCAGCCTAGACATTAAACAAATCAGCTCCAGCTCAGGAGACAGTTTTTTGTTCAGCATTGCCATCTCAAATTCCCGCTCAAAGTCAGCCGTCGCTCTCAACCCTCGCACTATTGTCTTTGCCCCTACCTTTCTGGCAAAATCAACGACGAGTTCGGGGAAGGCCCTAACCTCAACATTAGGTAGACCAACTATTGCTTGCCTTATTAACTCTACCCTCTCCTCAGTAGTGAATAGTAAATGTTTATTTGGGGTATCATAGACTCCAATGACTAGCTTTTCAAAAAGCCTGGCGGCTCTAGTGGCAATATCAAGATGCCCGTTGGTTATTGGGTCAAAGGTGCCCGGGTAGATAGCAGTGGTCAAGGATTGCCCCCCTTTTGGTATATTGCAATACAACTATCACCATGACGGCGCTCTTTAATAAGATTTAATGTGGCATAGTTTGAGCTTAAAGGAAGATGACTTGAGTGGGTCACCACTACAGTTGAGCCCGTCCCGACCAGTTTAGAAGTCGCCAGTTGTGTCACCAGGCTGCCTATAGAAGAATTAGAATAGGGTGGGTCTATTAGTATAATGCTATACTCCTTGTCTAGAAAGGAAATTGCTTTAGCTACATTACAGCAATAGATGTGAGCCTGGGCTTCAAGCTTTGCCTTCTCCAAGTTTTGCTTAATTATAGCACAACACCGTGGCTCACGCTCAACAAAGTCAACCCAGTCGGCGCCACGACTTAGCGCTTCAATACCCAAAGCACCACTACCAGCAAATAAATCAAGCACCCTGGCCCAATCACTGGTAGTAGTTTCCAGAATAGAGAAAATCGCCCCGCGTACTAAATCTGTAGCCGGACGAACAACAGTCCCTTTTGGTACTTTAAGCCGATGCCCCTTGGCTTTGCCAGCAATAATTCGCATTTACCAATATTTTAAAGGTTGCCTTCGCTTTCCCTATATTACTATACCATTATCCATAGTCTATCATCTAGCTAGAAGTTTGTCAAAGTGCCGCCTTGACACTTCCAAATTCTCAGGACTTCAGGTCACCCTTAATTATGACACATATCATGGCTGCCTCAGGGGCTGTTGTGAGGGTGGGAGGGTGGGAAGAAAAAGTTGCCTCGAAATCCCGTTAAACATTATCTACCTCACCCCCTTTAGGTTACTTGGTAACCCCATCCCCCTTTATCCCCCTTCCCCTTAATAAGGGGAAGGGGGAATGGATATTTAAGAGAGGCTTCGCCTCTCTTTGACTCTCCTTCAGCATACTTCCTTCTTCAAAGAAGAGAAGGATATTAAAAAGAGGGGTTCTGCCCCCCCCTGGACACCCCGTAGGTTTGACCTCGGTCAAAGGAGAGGGGGAGGAATAGGTTTTGAAGGGACTTTGCCCCTTCACGCTTCCCAGCTAGGTTGCTTACTTTCGAGAGGCGGGATGAGTGAGCTTGCTGCCCTGCCTTCCAGTTGCACGTCATAGGTCTTTATTGCTACAATGATGCTCAGTGAGAGTTATAAGGCTAAATGGTGAGGTTGAATACCAATTCAAAAGTTTTGCCTATTGTAAAGCTAGCCCCACCAACGTACTTTAATCTTAGGAGGTGTTTGATGCCTATTCCGCAGAGGTTGCTTGATAAAGCAGAACAGATGGCTAGACAGGGAAGACCGATAACAAAAATACAAGAGAAATTAAATGTAGGAAAT
>Ga0209979_1003293_pt1 | contig 14379 bp, 12 predicted proteins | sample AnhtaG_FD_183114 | JGI IMG/M metagenome (GOLD analysis project Ga0209979, IMG submission 183114) | Deep subsurface microbial communities from Anholt, Denmark to uncover new lineages of life (NeLLi) - Anholt_01485 metaG (SPAdes) (version 2) | ecosystem: Environmental > Aquatic > Marine > Oceanic...
AGCCCTTCCAGGCGATTTACAGAGGCTACCCGAGAATGGGTAGCTCCCTTCTCTTATTTCTCCCACAGCATTGGCAGCGCATGCTCTCCCTTTACGTCAGCGTAGCCTTGCCTTGCCCGATGGGGCTTCGCCCTGGGGCTTGCGGCTACGGCAGCGCTGCCTGACGACCCCGCCCATGCAACGGCTGCGCAACGGTGAAGGATGTTATATGGCGCAGCCGTAGCAATCCCCTTTCCCGCTTTTCGTATTTGAACATAGGTGCTTGTTGAATTGTTTTTCCGTATGAGAATGCTGAAAAAGAGGTGCCCCGATTATATCGGGGCCGGGGGTCTGGGGGTGTCCCCCAGCTTTAGAAGTCCCCCAAGCTTGGGGGATTAGGGGGTTGAAAAAGGCTTTTTGCAGTACAGTCATTCATATGATCTAGCTTTTTTACCAAGTTTACACCGACTTTATACGAATTTACTAAATTTACAAATGCAAGATTTTCCGGGATATCATAACGTGTATGATAATAGAAATGTTTCGGCGAAGTAGGCCAGCTTGAAAGCGCTGTAGCGGTAATTCTTTTCCGGATGAAACTCATTGAATCCGTATAAAACGGAACCGATTTCGGTATTATGGGAACTTCGATTTCTCTTGCTGATTCGAGCACTAGCTCTACCATTTCAGGTGTCATTTTTATCATATTAGAAATTTCAGCACTATGAACATGGAGATCGGAATCAAATCCTAACGTATCAAAGCTAATAACCTTTGCGTTTTGAATATCCTCCCAGTGTTTCTCTATGAATGCCTTGCTGCCCATAGAGCAGGTCTCCTCACAGCCAAAGGCTGCGATCCATATCTCCACAGATTCAGGCCTGCTCTCAGGTGAGCTGAATGTCTTCGCGAGTTCATAACATACCGCCATTCCTGATAGATTGTCATTTGCCCCCATAACAGGGCGATTGGAGATCAAGAAAAATATCTGTAAGAGCGCAAATGGAACCCCGATAAGGCCGAATATCCAGATGGCTGCTTGGCTGATACCGGACAAAACCTCCGCATTATGAACTACAATTAAAATATTTTCTACAACCAAAAAAAGTGAAAATACTGTCGCCACCAACACATTGATAATTAGAAATATCGTGAATCTGTTTCCAAACATGCGAAACAGTGGATACTCCCAATTGGAATCAATATGGCTCCCGAAAATAACCAGTTGTTTTGCATTATTGCTGAGGGGCTTTATTTTTGCTATCACGTTCTGGGATGATTTCTGAGGAAACATGAAGTCGATCACGGGTCTTGCCAGGATCATTTTCCCAAACAGGATGTAAAGGGAGATTATCATACAGAGGAGGCTCACCATCGGTGAAACCATATGTAGCCCCAGCGCAGCGATAAAAAAAATCATCGGTAGACGGAATCCAGCCTTATAGGCGCCAAGACGTATTATAAATGGCTCGATATCAATTTCATCACAATAGTTATTTATCTTTTCTTTGTAATACTCCGCCCCCTTCTTTTCCGCCTCACTGCACGGTGGCCTTGGGCCGATCTTATCACATACTTCGACAATGAATTCTTCCATCTCCGCCGACAGATTTAAGCATTCATCAGCCATTTAGCTATTTCCATATTAAGGTAGTCCGGATCAACCCCCTGTTCCCCAATCTTGGGGGAATGATGAGATATAAGGGGCACCCCTGAATCCCCGGTATGATTGCACCCTACTCTGCTTTGCCAGGGTTTCCTTAAATAATTCCAAGCTCCTGGAGCTTCACCCCGATGTTCATATCGCCCTTGAACTTGAGCTTGCCGGTCATAAATGCCTTCTGCCCGGATAGCTCACCGTTTATCAGTTTAAGGTAGTTGGTATCTTTCATTTCTAGTGTGACTGTGGGCTTATCGACTGTTCCTTCCTCGATGGTGGCTTTTTGGTCTTTGATCTTAAGTACCCAATTACCACCGTTGTCTCCAGAGATATTGAACTGAAGCGTCAAATCAAAATCCTTTAATGCTTCAGGGTCCGAGAGTTTTTCGGGGAGTACTGTTTCCATAAATTCCTTTGGTGAGTTTACTGCCATGATATTCCCTCCTTCTGTGTTATGGTTTTTATCCTATATACTCTCCATTTCCGTATCAAACTGAGAGCGCTAAGTCTTGGTAAAATCGAACAAAACTTTTATCGCATGTGATTCGCGCTTGTTTATCGTTGTACCAAATGCCTTCTGAGATTATTCTATAGCAAATTTATATGTTACCAAAGAGGATGTATCGATCCTCCTTTCTGCAAGAAATTCTAGAAAGAATTCAAAAGCATGTGCTTTTTACTTCTCTCTTTACTTTGATCCATTTCGGCCTCTCGGCCTTACTCAAACAGGCTCCTGAAGCTGTATCATTCTTTTCCGTTTAGGTAAAACCGATCCGAGTTCCAGATAGTATTTCACGGCTTTGTATATAGCGATCCGAATATCATTTTGGGGAAGGCCCAATTCGTTTACCGCTTTGGAACAGTCCACAAACTCGTTGTAGTGTGTATGAAGTGCCTGCTCAACAGCGGCTACCGGCGGTATCTTGGTAATATTGGCAATAACCTCGCTGATCTCAGCCATCACTCGAACTACGGGTTTGGGGACCTTTATGCTGGGCGCTTTCAGCCCGGTCAGGTCTGCAATTTTTTCAAAGAAGTCCTTTAAGAAGGTATTGTAGTTGCCCAGAATATAACGCTCTCCATTTTTACCCTTTTTATCTGACTGAATATATCCTTGGGCCAAATCTTCCACATCGATAAGGTTCATACCCACATCAACATATGCCACCATCTTGCCATTCAAGAAATCGAGTATAGTCCGTCCTGTGGGGGTCGGGACATTGTCCCTGACACCGATCGGAGATGCCGGGTTGACGATGGTGATAGGCATTTTGTCCGCATATTCAAAAGCGATCTTTTCACTTCGAAACTTGCTCTCCCTGTATGGCTGGCGCCTGCAGTCCTCTTCTTTGGGGAAATCCTCTTCAGTAGAGAGCCGGTCCGGATAGAAACCCACCGAAGAGATCGAACTTGTGTATATGACTTTTTCAAGGTCATGTTTCAATGCACACTCAAGTATGTTCGTGGTACCTTCGATATTGGTTCGGCGGATAAAATCTCCCCCTTTAGGGTGCCAGTGCCGATATATAGCTGCGATCTGGTAAAGTTTTTGGCACCCTTTGAGGGCATGCTCAAGAGAATCCCGATCGAGCAGGTCTCCATCCATAAATTCTATATCAAGTCCCTTGAGGTTTCTTAAGTCTGAGTCAGGTCGTTTCAAGGCTCTGACTTCATAGCCTTCGGCCAGCGCCTCACGGACGACGCTCGAACCGATAAGACCAGTTCCTCCTGTAATCAGCACCTTCATTTTTTAGCTCCCTTTTACTTCATCCCCTCCATCATCTCTTCCGGAACCAGAAGCCTCCTTATCACCATTGTGATGTGTTCTTTACGTCTTTCCAACATCTGCTTACTGTATGGCTTCTCTTCAAAAAAGAGGGAAGCGATATTCCTGTTCATAGTGAAATAGCCAAACAGTACCTCATGGATCGAGTAAAGGACATGTTCTGAATCAACTCTGCGCATCTCACCCTTTAGCACACTATCCTCTATGTATTTGCGAACTTGATGGATCAGAGGCGTAAGCGCCTGTTCAAGAAAGCTACCCCTTGCCATATCGGGACTTGAGAATTCCCGGCGCAGAATCAGGGCAAACGACCTGTGTTTATTCAAAAAGTCAATAAGCACGCTCACGAACTCGGTTAGCTCGTCCTCCGGGTCCGTGTCGTGGTCAAAGCCCCTGGATGTAAGCGCAATGAAGGAGTTGATCGCATCCTTCAGGACAGTATCATACAGTTCTTCCTTGGTTTTAAAGTAATGATAAATAGTCGCTTTATCCAGCCCTGCGGCTTTTGCGATTATCTTCATTCGCGCTCCAGAAAACCCATTGCCAGCGAACTCCCTTTCCGCTACAATAAGTATTTTCCGGCGCTTATTTGTCGACCTGATTATCGACTTTTTCCCAGCTTTTTTAATCATTTTTTAGACAGGCGGCTTCATCAATTGGAACATAAGACTCACCAAGTGCATCTGCCACCGGCTTACATGTAATAACGCCTCTTTTTCCATCCTTTGGTACGAATATATTTATGCCCAGCCTGAGGGCTGAGTCCTTAGCGGCTGCCTTTTCCAATCCCTCATTTGCGATCTTAATCACAAAAGGGAGAGTGGAATTGGTCAGGGCCTGGGTGGAAGTCCTCTGTACTGCTCCCGGTATATTGGATACACAGTAGTGTGTCACCCCTGAAACAGTGTATACAGGGTCATCGTGTGTGGTCGGTCTTGTTGTTTCAATGCACCCTCCCTGGTCAACTGAACAATCCACAATAACCGCGCCTTCCTGCATTTTGCTAACAAGTTCCCTGGAAACAAGGACCGGTGTCCTCCCGCCCGGCACAAGCACAGCACCGACAAGCAGCTGTGCTTCAGGCACGAATTTCTCAATGTTATGATCGTTGCTCATAACCGTAGATATTCTGCCGTCAAAAGCCTCATCAATATAGGCCAGACGACTAAGGTTTATATCCATGATTCGTACATGGGCACCCAAGTTTGCGGCCACACGCGCTGCATTGACTCCCACCGTACCGGCGCCCAGGACAAGTACCTCGCAGGGCGGTACGCCCGGCACTCCTTCTAGCAAGATCCCCGGGCCGCCGCGGTCGTGCATCAGGTACCCGATACCGATGTGTATAGCCATGCGGCCTGCGATTTCACTCATAGGCATCAGACATGGCAGGTGGCCGTCCTTATATTGAATCGTTTCCAGAGCAACAGCATTAACACATCTATCCATTAGGGTACGAGTAAGTTCAGGTACAGGGGCCAGGTGGAGATAACAGAATAGGATCTGGTTCTTTTGCATCAGATCATATTCAGCAGGCTGCGGTTCTTTGACTTTGACAACCAATTCAGCTTCTTTCCATAGATCCGCAGGGGAGGAGATTAGCTTGGCTCCAGAGTGAACATACTCATCATTCGAATACCCTGCTGCCATTCCGGCGTCCTTTTCCAGCAATACGGTGTGACCCGCCTGGGTAAGGGCACTCACACCGCCCGGTACCATGCCCACCCTATACTCGTGAGTTTTAATTTCCCTAGGTACTCCAATTATCATGGTTTTATCTCCCTATTTTTTCAGAAGCCTCTTCTCCATCTCTGGAATGGACTTGTCGATAGCATCCACTATCTTATCAATGGTGGGCCTATCAATAATCAGGGCCGGCGCAATAGCCACGGTTTCCATAGTTGAAGAGCGGACATAAACGCCTTTTTCCCAGCAGAGATCAACCACAAGTTCTGGAGCAGAATTTTCTGGCTGAATCGGGGTCTTTTTCCCCTTATCCGCAACCAGCTCGATAGTTGTCAATAGCCCTATGCCTCTTACATCACCCACGGAATCATATTTCCTGAGGGTTTCAAGTCCTTCAAGTAAATACTTTCCGTTCTCATCTGCCCTTTGGACCAGGCCTTCTTCCTCGATTACCTTGATGTTTGCAAGGCCTGCCGCACATGCTACCGGATGGTTCATGTATGTAAAGCCGTGCATGAGCGGCATTCTCTCATCCAGACATTCTCCAATTGTGTCGTAAATATCACCCCGCATTACAGCCGCACCCAGCGGTATGTGGCCGGAGCTTATCCCTTTAGCCATGCTGAGCATATCCGGCCTGATCCCTCCCCAGTGCTCGTGCCCAAACATCTTGCCAGTGCGGCCGAACGCGGTGATAACTTCGTCAAGGATTAAAAGTATGTCGTGTTTATCACAGATCTCCCGCAGTCTTGGAAAATATTCGGGAGGGGGCGGAATAACGCCACCGGAACCAATAATCGGTTCGGCAATAAAGGCCGCAATTGTATCTGCGCCCTCATCTTCAATGGTCTCTTCAATATCTTCGATGCATTCAAAATTGCAGCCCGGGTAAGTTTCGTCAAATTCACACTGGTAGCAATAGGGGGCTGCCACATTTATAAAACCCTCCGGCAGGGGATCGATGTTCCAGTGAAAAGGGAAAATCCCCGTTGCTGCAGTTGTGGCAAGCCCCATACCATGATAACCAAAACGGCGCGATATTACCTTGTTTTTTCCAGACTTGCCCTGAATCTGCCAGTAGATCCGGGCTAATTTGAAATTGGTCTCATTGGTTTCAGAGCCACCACAGGTGAACCAGGCCCTTGTCAGGTTGTAGGATGGATCGAGCATGGAGACAAGCTTGGCCGCTAGCTCGATAGATGGCGGAGTCGACATCCCGTGGAAAGAGGTGAAGTAAGGGAGCTTCTTCATCTGGTTGTGAACGGCCTCGATAATCTTAGGGTGGCTGTGTCCCACTGCAACACACCAAAGCCCGGCGAATCCATCTACCATTTCCCTACCATCGATGTCCTTTATCATCGTGCCTTTGCCTTCCATAATGATGCGGGGCGGATGATGCAGTTCAAAGTGTCGGGGATGGGTCATCGGATGGATAAGATGCTTTTTATCCCACTGTACCAATAATTCTTTTTCAGTCATGATATCCTCCTTGAAAGTTTGTCGGTAATTTAGTTTCCTCAAAGGCCAGGAATAAATCTACTGCCGCTCTGTAGCAGTAAATTCCTAACTGAGCGTCCCTAAAAACAATTGGGAAATGGGGATTCCTCTTGATTGAGCTTTTCTTGTTTAAACATTACTAAAATATTAAATACTTGTCAAGCAAAATTAACCAACTGTTTGGTTTACTTTCAGGCTCTAGATTACGTATGTCGTCAGCAATGAGTGGGACAATTGGGCCTGGCATAAATGGACGACTTCAGGTGCCTAAGCTCTGCTCACTAAGGGTTCTATTATAGGTCTTTCTTTCCTCTAGTGCCTTGCTTTTTACCTTCCATGAGCGCATAGTGGCTGTCAAGCTCCGTGCATTCGGTATTTATTTTGCTGCCCTTATGAGGGCTTTTAACCAAATGGCTCTAGTTAGGAAGGGTGGAACAATCGCCTAAGGGTGGCCCCTTTCATAATAGCCTGCATCAACCTCGCTTGACCACCTCGCTCCCACCAAGCCTGCAGCGTAGCCTTGCCTTGCCCGAACGGGCTTCGCCCCGGGCATGCGGCTTCGGCAGCGCTGCCTGACGACCCCGCCCATGCTACGGCTGCGGATGGACGATAAGGAGATCTGTACCGCAGCCGTAGCAACCCCTTTCCCCCGCAAGCGGACGGGGCATAGGTGGTCATTGTTCCCCCTATGCTGGCCCCCTTCAATCGTGTATCTGCCATGATAGCCCTGGGGCGCACTATGCCCTCTTCTGTCTATTGGCTTCGCACCCCGACATATCGGGGAACAGACAGAAACACATAGTGCGCCCCAGGGTTCGTCCATCCATCGTGTTCTCATGTCCAACCGTTCCGAGCGGGCGTCGGGCCATGCCGTGCCGGGGCGGCGGCCGCATCCCGTGCGGGTTTCATTCGGGCACGGGACACCCTTGCGCCGTCATCTTCCTGGATGAGTCCAACCCTAAAGACGCCGTTGTAGCATCAGTTTATACCTAACCCCTTCACATTTCCGGCCATTTGTGGTATAATTTATCAATGCAGGGAACTGTTAATTCAGGGATGATCTTCTAAGTTTCGCCAAAGCTAAGCTTTAGCAGGGGCGAAGCTTTCTTTTTGCATGGGGGCCACGATCATTATAAAAGAGAACGAGAACAGGAACAACGAGTACACCGCCGAAGACATCGAGGTGCTGGGCGGAATGGAGGCGGTGCGCCGGCGCCCGGGGATGTATATCGGCAGCACCGGGCAGAGGGGACTCCATCACCTGGTGCAGGAGATCGTTTATAACAGCATCGATGAGGCGATGGCCGGCTCTTGCGATAGTGTGGAGGTGACCATCTTCAATGATGGTCGGGTGGCGGTCGCCGATAACGGCAGGGGGATACCCATTGAGGTCCACCCGGTAACCAGAACCTCGGCTTTGGAGGCGGTGATGACCATGCTCCACGCCGGTGCTAAGTTTGGTGGTCGGGGATACACCGTCTCCGGCGGGCTTCACGGGGTGGGCGCCTCCGTGGTAAACGCACTCTCCTCAGAGCTCCAGGTGGAGGTGAAGCGGGACGGCAAGTGCTACCGGCAGGAATACTGCCGTGGGATCCCCCAGAATTCGGTGGAGGAGGTGGGCGAGGCCTCGGATACGGGAACAATGACCACCTTCCTCGCCGACCAGGAGATCTTCGGCAACCTGAACTACGATTTCGATGCCCTGGCGCAGCGCTTCCGCGAGATGTGTTACCTTACCAAGGGGCTGGAGCTTCACTTTGAGGATAAAAGATCAGACCGCGAGGTAACTTTCTACTTTGACGGGGGCATCGCCAGCTTTGCCCGATACATCAACAAGAATCGGCCGGTGCTCCATATACCTATTTATATCTCAAAGACGGTTAATGGCACCGAGGTTGAGGTGGCTCTGCAGTATAACGAGGGCTTCGCCGAGACTACCTTTAGCTTTGCCAACTGCATCAATACCCAGGACGGCGGTAGCCATCTTACCGGGTTTCGCACCGCCATCACCCGAGTCATCAACGACTCCGCCCGAAATCTCAAGCTCATCAAGGAGGATGAGGCCAATCTCATAGGCGATGACACCAGAGAGGGGCTGGTGGCCATCATCAGCGTTAAGCTCGCCGAGCCCCAGTTTGAGGGGCAGACCAAGGCAAAGCTGGGTAACCCCGAGATAAAGAGCCACGTTGAGTCGGCGGTGGCAGATGGTCTCTCACAATACCTTGACGAGCATCCCCCGGAGGCGAAACGGATCATCGAAAAGTGTCTCACCTCGGCACGTGCCCGTGAGGCAGCGCGCAAGGCGCGTGACCTGGTGCTTAAAAAGAACTCCCTGGAAGCCGGCACCCTGCCCGGCAAGCTGGCCGATTGCTCGGATAAGGACCCCGCGCAGTGCGAGCTTTATCTGGTGGAAGGAGATTCGGCCGGCGGCTCAGCCAAGCAGGGGCGAGACCGCCGCTTCCAGGCGATCCTCCCCTTAAAGGGAAAGATCCTAAATGTGGAGAAGGCCTCCGCGGAGAAGATGCTGGCCCATGAGGAGATACGCACCATCATTACCGCCCTGGGGATCGGCATCGATAAGCAATTGGACCTCGCCAAGCTGCGCTACCACCGCATCATCATCATGACCGATGCCGACGTCGATGGTGCCCATATTCGCACCCTTCTCCTCACCTTCTTCTTCCGCCACATGACGGAGCTTATAAACGGCGGTCACCTCTTCATCGCCCAGCCGCCACTATATCGACTGACTAAGGGGAAGACGGAAGAGTGGCTATATACCGAGGAGGAAATGGAGCGCTCTATTGCTAAGAAAGCTTTTGAGGACCTCTCAGTTCACTCAACAGATGGCTCTATTACTTTTAAGGGAACGAAGATACGTGATCTTTTAGATTCACTCAGAGAGTTGGACCAGGGGCTTGCTGCCCTTGAGAAGGAAGGCATACCGCGGGAGATAAGCGCGATTCTTCTGATGAAAGACGAGTCATTCTCCCTCCTTGACTTCTCTCAGAAGGTAATCATGCAAGAGCTCAGCAAGTGGTTTGAGGAATCTGGGTTTCCCACCAGGTTATCCTGGGATGACGCCGAAGGGGAGTACTGGATTGAGGTTGACTTAAAGGGCGGTAAAATTAGGCTTGACAGGAGCCTTCTTGAGCACCCACTCCTTCACGGCTGCTTCAAGGCGTATCCGCATGTCAAGCGCCTGACTCAAAACAGATCATACACCGTTGTCAAGAAGGGTAAGGAGATTGGCAGCGATATTCCCTGGTACGAACTTGCTGAGGTGCTTCAAAAAAGCTCTGACAGGTCAGGAACAGCAATCCAGCGCTACAAGGGCCTGGGGGAGATGAGCGCCCAGCAGCTCTGGGAGACCACGATGAACCCGGAGACCAGAACGATGTTGCAGGTTGACGTCGAGGATGCAATAAAAGCTGATAAAATCTTCGAGACCCTCATGGGGGACGAGGTCCCGCCGCGCAAGGCCTTCATCCAGGCCCACGCCAAAAGCGTCAAGAACCTGGATATTTAAGTAGAGATACTAACTAAAGCTGAATATAGTATTAATCCTTAGTTATCTTATTTTCGCTTGTTCAAAAGCCCCGTCGTTAAGAGCGAATCCATACTCGTCATAGAGGAGATCAGAGGCTTTCTTGGCAACCTCATTTCGAACTTCCTTCCCTGCGGGGCAAAATACATAACCTGTCCACTTGTTGCTCCAATAGGCAGTGAGCCACTCATCGACACGAAAAGGCTCGCGTAAGCTCTTCTCCTTGCCACCCGGATCTTGAATTATAGCCCTCGAAGCTTCATCAGAAAATGTTGCAGTCCTAGGAAGAACTATCCATATGTCATAAATGGGATATTTATTATTAAGAGCTGCTACAAGCTTTAGCCTTAGGTCTTTAAGCCCCTTAGGATCTTCAGCCAAGTCTTTGAAATCCTTATAACCTATCGATGTCCCTGGAGAATCCACAGTATCAGCCGAGATAACAAGCGCACGTTTTAGCAAGTCTCTATGTAAAAATCGCTGGATATAATCCCTTAGTTCCTCAGGTTTGTTCTCCAGCGAAAGTATGTCCTCCTCTGTAATGTATAGAAAGTCTATCGCCTTATCCATCCTTCGGCCATGGATTGTATATCCGGGATTATCTTCTAATATCTCAAAAATTCCTTTTAATGCGCACTCCGCTGCAAGAACCTTTTGATGATGATACATGGTATTGTAAAGCAATACTTTGCCAAACAAGATTTGCTCTAAGGTGACTGCCCCCGATGTCAAAACTTTTAACCGTCGAGGGCTGGATTCAGAATCCAACCATACGGAGTGAAGAAATCGATCGAGGTCAATCCCTATCTTTAGCCCTGAGAAGTAGGCATCTCGCTGAAGATAGTCTAGCTTATCAGCGTCAAATGGCCCATTTATTATCTCCGCTTTCCACAAGGAGAGTTCATCCTTTAGTCCAGCTGCAATAATCATTTCAGCGATTTGATCAATATCGATTTCTGCGCAACCATGTTTACCTATCATTTCGTCTTTTAAGTAACTTTGAAACGAAGGACTCTTAACTATTAAATAGGATAACATTTCATGAGGCTTCTGTTCACTAAACATACCAGGATTATCTCGTCTATATTGGATGACTTCGGGGAATTGAGCAATTATTCCATCTGACAGATGAGAAAAGGGTCCTTGTCCTATATCGTGAAAGATAGCAGCAGACCGTACTTGTATTTCTGCCTCCTCAGTGACTATCCGACTGGCGCTTTTCCGTAAACTTTCGATAATCCTGCCAGCAATTGTCGTGACACCTAGGGTGTGTTCAAAACGATTCTGGTTTGCGGAGGGAAAAACCAATGAGGCAACATCGGTCTGACTTACCCTACGAAGGCGCTGGCAAAACGGTAAATCAATTAGGCATACTTCATGGGGCTCAAATGAATTCGTGCCTAAAATAGGGTCATGGATGACTTTTCTTGTGGCAACTTTTCTTGCGGTGTAGTGCTCTAAACACGCCTTAACAAATTCTTCTATTACAGCAGGCAACGATTGTACGGTCATAGACAATCATCATAGAGCCGCTGACAACTCTCCAGCTATTTCGCTCAATCTTTCTCTTTGATCATACAATTTTTTATTAAGAATACCTTCCTCAATCGCCTTTTTTGATTCCTCACTTACTACATACATATCATAATCAGGATTGAGTGAGGCAAGAAGCCGCGACTCCTGAAGCCGGTTAAGAATGCGCCCCAGCAATGGTGAATATGGGAAGGGGTCATAATTTAAAAATTCAAAATCCTCTAATAAATACTTATATTCTGCTTCTTTTTGAAGCCGCGCTATTGTGCTATGTATCTTCGCAGGATCATTACTGAATTCCTTGGGTAAGTAAACAAATAAGGCTGCAATTACATCGCTAGGTGTAAACGTCTTGGGTCTTTTCTCCTCCAACTGTGTACTCCTTTCTTCTCTGTGCCCGCGAAATATATCACATCTCATTGGGGCGCGCAACCCGCGTCATTACCACCTAGGAAACTGCGATGCCCAGATTACTCAGTTTCCTTCCAACCTCTTGCCCTATCTGTTCCATGTCAATGAATAAGAATGTCGCCTGGCCATCACCTGCCCTATACGCCGCTCGCGCGCTTGTCTTTACGTAGACCTCCCCGCCATAAGCCACTAGCTTCAATGTTCGTAAAACATCGCTAGGTTTCTCCGCCTTACGCATCTTCTTCGAGAGAACCTTTAAAACCTCTTCTATCTTCTGCAGGCTAACTCCATCCTCACGAAGCGCTTTAATTGTTCGAGCAAAGATCGCGTCTCCTATAGTGTACTCCCGCCACCTCCTGCCACCATTTCCTAACCCAGAGGGAGTCAAAAGATCCTTGGATTGCCAATAATCCAGTTGGCGGGCCGTGGCCCCCGTTATTCTGCGCATGTGTCTCATGTTTAAGTCAGCCATAATAAAACAACCTTGTTGTATTATTTTTTAATTATAGCCACTTTGCTTCTAAATGTCAAGGGGTTTTCTCACTGATTTTTCGTTTTGGGGATGCGTAGCTAGCTTAGCGATACAGCCCCTGCTCAGTCCATCCTAACCTCCCCCTCTGCGTCCGCGTGCAGGAGGGCGGTGAAATCGTACCCCCGCTTGCGTAGCTCATCGCTGCCGCCCTGGTGGCGGTCTAAAAGCGCCACCACCTTGACCACCAGGTAGCCAGCGGCCTCCACCGCCTCTATCGCCTTGAGGGTGGCGCCCCCTTTAGTGATCACATCCTCCACTATGGCTACTTTGGAACCCTTTGCCGGTAGGTTCCCCTCGATAGCCTTCTGCGTGCCATGCTCTTTCAGCTCCCCTCTCACGATTAAGGCGGGGATGGGCTTCCCTTCAAGATGGCTAACGATAGCGACTGCCGTCACAATGGGGTCAGCGCCCAGGGTTAACCCGCCAACAGCATCAACACCGCTCTCTCTCAATAGCTCAAAAACCAGCTTGCCGGTAAGGTATGCTCCTTCCGGGGAAAGGGTAACCATCTTAAGGTCAAAGAAGTAAGAGCTTTTCGCTCCCGAAGCGAGGGTGAAATCGCCGCGCAGTAGTGCCCGCTCCTTTACCAGCTCTAAAAACCTTTTACGTTGCTCCAGAGTCAATTCAAACCTCCTTCCTTTCGCCCTTCCTCAATCAATTGTAACGAAAAGGAAGCGACGTTCTCTGTCATTGCGAGCCCCGACTTGTCGGGGCGTGGCAATCTACACAATACATGCCTGCATCATCATACCTGGGGATTGCTTCGTCCCCCGATAGATCGTCCGATAAGTCGGACTCTCGCAAGGCGGAGGGGTCCTCGCAATGAAAGTTGGGTACACAGATTCTCACTCAGCATATGCATCCCTATTTTCCTAATCGGTCGTACCGCTGGCAATGGGCGTGTTTCAGTGCGAATAAAGCCCTTTCTCCTCGATATAACGCGCCACTGCCTCGGGGACGAGGTCTGTTACGGGGAGGCCCCGGGCCACCCGCTCCCTGATAGCGGTGGAGCTTATATCCATCAGTGTGTTGTCGAGGAGCATTATGCTGCTTGATATGCCGGGGATGCTCCTCTCTAGCGACTCCAAATCTAAAGCACCCGATCCGGGGCGCCTCGCTGCCACCAGCTTACACGCTTCCACCACACCCTGGGGCTCCTTCCATGAGGGAAGCCCTGCTAAGGCATCCACGCCAAGGATGAAGTAAAAATCTGCCTCCTCACCAAGCTCACGCCTGAGAGCGGGAAGGGTGTGCACCGTATAGGATGGCCCCACCCTTTCAAGATCCACTGTTGAGACGCTGAAGTGATGGTTGGGGGCGATAGCTAGTTTGATCATTTCCAGGCGATGCTCCCCGGGGGCGATGTTCCGATGCGTTTTTAGCCAGGGCTCGCCGGCGGGGACAAATATTACCTGAGAAAGCCCCATCCTGAGCCTGGCCTCCTCAGCGATAATCAGGTGCCCGTTGTGAACCGGGTCAAAGGTTCCGCCCAGTACGCCGATTTTTCGAGCTTTTGGAATCACTCCCATAACATCTCTACCTTACCGAACCGCACCGTGTATCCCGGTTTCACCCCAGCCTTTTTCAGGGCGCTGGCTACCCCCATCCTGGCGAATTGCTGCCTAGTATAGGTGCGAGCCTCAGGGTTTTCCAGGTCCATTCTGGCTATCAGCTTTTCCGCCCTGGGGGATGAGACCACAAAGATGTCTCCCTCTCTGGAAACAACCACCCTCTCCTTTCTGGGCTGG
>Ga0209979_1003294_pt1 | contig 14377 bp, 12 predicted proteins | sample AnhtaG_FD_183114 | JGI IMG/M metagenome (GOLD analysis project Ga0209979, IMG submission 183114) | Deep subsurface microbial communities from Anholt, Denmark to uncover new lineages of life (NeLLi) - Anholt_01485 metaG (SPAdes) (version 2) | ecosystem: Environmental > Aquatic > Marine > Oceanic...
ACCACGATGGCTCGGAAGCACAGCTTGGGCAATGCCTTCAATTATAATTATGAGTCTTTGGAGTGTTGGAATTCAAATGGTCATTTTTTTAGCTGGGCTCCAAGATATTCCTGCTGCGTTATACGAGGCAGCAGGAATAGATGGTGCAAGTTCGTTGGATAAATTTAAATTTATCACTATTCCCGGACTAAGTCCAGTAATATTCTTTAATTTGATTATAAACATTATTTTCGCCTTTAGAATTTTTGACCCCATTTACGTCATGACCATGGGAGGACCTGCAAACTCCACCTTAGTGATGGCACTTTACCTTTATAAAAATGGTTTTGTATATTTCAGATTTGGTTATGCGGCAACGATAAGTTGTGTACTTCTAGCCATTACTCTAACGTTAGTAATCCTAGCTTTAAAGTCCTCCAAGTTCTGGGTGTATTATAGAGGGGCTGGATAAAATGATGCTGTCAAAAATGTAGAATGGAGCTATCAAAGATAAGAAAAGTTGTGCGTAATTTCTTGCTGTATGGGATCTTGACGGTTTTATCAGCAATTTTTTTAATTCCGATCTTATGGATGATAAGTGGGTCTCTGAAAACAAATTATCAGGTTTTCAGTTTTCCCATCCAATGGATTCCTAATCCTCCCATATGGACTAATTTTCATGAAGGATGGACCTCAAAACCGTTTAACACTTATCTTAAAAATACATTAATCATTACCACTTGCTGCGTAATTGGTCGCATATTTGTTGCTTCTCTGGTTGGATTTGGCTTTGCCCGACTCAAATTTTATGGACGTGATATCCTCTTTGTTATTGTACTTGCCTCTATGATACTCCCTATCCACACTACTATAATTCCGCTCTTTGTTATATATCGATACCTAGGATGGATTAACACATTTAAACCATTAACCATTCCAACTATTTTGAGCAGTCCTTTTCTTATTTTCTTCATGCGCCAGTTTTTTTTAAGTCTACCAAGCGAACTGGAGGCAGCGGCGCGCGTAGATGGTTGTAGCTCTTTTGGGGTTTACTGGCGTATATACTTGCCATTAGCAAAACCAGCTTTGGCGGCGCTTGCAATCTTCGTTTTCATGTGGAGTTGGAATGATTTTTTCCTCCCATTAGTTGTATTAAGTGAGGACGCTAAGAGAACCTTAGTTGTCGGTCTAGTGTCAATGAAAGATCATTACGGAGGTGATTGGAACTTAATTATGGCTGTAGCTGTTTTGATTACTCTTCCATGCATAATGGTATTTATTTTTGCACAGAAATACTTTGTTAAAGGGATAACTGTTGGTGGCATTAAGGGGTAATCACTAAGATAAGGTAGAGAACGATCCTTCTTTTATTAGCACCAGCTTTCTTTAAGTCAAACTCAAAGGAGATTAAGAAGGGTTGCCATATCTAGCTTTTTTAATTAAGTCTTGCAATTATTGCAATTTATGTGTGAATATTGTTTTTATGTGTCACGGAAGATGCTTTCTCATAAAACCTACATAAAATTTTCAAGTCAGCAGTACACTTCTCTATTTCATGTTCTTGACAAAAAATTTGCTAATAATTAGTAATAAAGTTAGATCTTTAGTAAGGGAAAAGCTAAAAATAAGGCCAGCGAGGGAGGAAGAAGCAGGTAGGCCATTAGCTGGGAAATAAAAAAACTCCTAAAAAAGAGAAAAAACGTCAAATAATCAAATTTCTTTTTTGAAGCTTTCAGGGGAAAAATGAGCCAAGTCTAAATAGTGACATCCTCCTGCCCACAAGGGGCAGGGCGCCCTAAAAAGCACGGGTTAAGGAGTTTCACTTCCTAATAACCCCTGCCATTCATTCCCATGCGCAACGGGCGGAGCTTTCTAGCGAAGTTTGTAAATAATTGTTGGCCAAGACGCTAAGAAAGGAGATTGTAATGTCTTTTCCTTTAAAAAATCCTGCACCAGATTTTCAGGAATTTGAGAAAGTACTTAAGGGGAAAAAAGGGGCGCAAAAGGTGCATTTTGTGGAATCTTCGGTGGACAGAGAGGTAATGGGGTACGTCATCGAGAACATGATGAATGAGAAGTTATTCTATCTGGAAGCAGAGGAGATCAGAAGAGAAAAATTAATTGCGTTTAGAGAGAAGGGCAAGAGCATAGCTCTTTTAACTGAGGAAGAAGAGAGAACTTACTACAAGCAGTTTATAAATTTTTACTACCGGATGGGATATGACTACTTTCCGGATACTAGGCCTGGTCTTCGGTATATTCCCTCCATGATTATGCCTAAAGTAAGGCTGGCAAAGGATACTGCTGTGCTTCCCCGAAAGGGGGGATATTACGATACTGCTAAAAAGGAAGGCTTCAGAGAATGGGTGGAAGAGGGTATTGGAGTAATATCCTCTTGGCAAGATTTTGAGAGGTTTCCATGGAATAGAATAAAGCTCGACGTGGACAATCACTATGACTTCTTAAGTAAAAACCTTCCGGACGGAATGAAGGTCATGGTAATTAGCTCTTTATATGAGCAGGTTTTGGAGAGACTATTAGGATACGAGGGTCTTTTTTACCTATTATATGATGATCCTCAACTGGTAAAGGAAGTCTCCAATAGGTGGGGAGAGGTGATATACCACTTCTACCAGGATGTAATTGAAAGAGAAGTAGTAGGAGGAATCTTCCACGCCGATGACTTAGGATACAAGACTGGAACCATGATTGACCCGGATATCCTAAGAGAGATTTTCTTTCCCTGGTTTAAGAAATATGCCCTGCTGGCTCATGAGCATAGTAAGATGTTCTGGTTCCACTCCTGTGGCAATGTTCTGGAGATTATGGAGGATTTAATTGAGGATATAGGTATCAACGCTTTCCATTCTTTTCAGGATGTTATTATCCCAGTTACAGAATTTAAGAAAAGATATCAGGACAGAATCGCCACCCTAGGAGGAGTGGATATGGACAAGTTAGCTCGTCTGGATGAGCGTAATCTGCGCAAATATATTAGGGAAATACTAGATGAGTGTATGCCCGGGGGAAGATATGCTCTCGGTAGTGGAAATTCTATTGCTAATTATATTCCAGTTAAAAATTACCTAATAATGTTAGAAGAGGGTTTGAATTTCGGAAAATAGGACCTCCGGGCATAAAAAATTATTAAGAATACATCCATCAGGGGATTGATGATGAACGAATTACTTTTTACTTTGATTTTGAAAATATGCGGTAAGACAAGAAAGATGGGGTATAAGATCCATGATTTTATGTTTGCCGCGGACATTAAGAATCTTATTCAGGAGAATAGCGCAAGGGTAATACCGAGATTATCATGGACATTGCCCATTTTCATGCTGCGAAGGAGTATCTGGAATTGGTTGTACTTAAGATGAAAAATTTAATAGGACATGTGCACTTAGCAGATAGCGACGGAACTCAGGCTATCATTATCCTCCCGGTAAGGGCAACATCAGCTTTTTGAAAGTATTAAAGTTCTTAAAAGATATTGGTTTCGATAGATATTTAGTTGTTGATATAGCCGGAGTACATAATATATTAGAGGAGGCTATCAAGGTTAAGAAGTATTTCGAGGATTGCCTAAATAAAATAGCCTTCCACAAAACTAAGGATTTGGAAAGACATTTTTAACGAATCTAATTTGGTCTCTCTTATCAGTTCGACAAGCGGCTAACGCAATTAAAAGAAAATTGACATGAGCTATGCGGCGCCTGTTGGAAAACGTTTTGAAACTTCTAACAGATACCGATGCATACCCAAATTAGCTAAGATGAAATGATAGGTTCTGAGGCTGTCCTAGGGATGAAATTCAAATTTTCTCCTCATAAAAAGAAAGGGTTTCACAAAATAAGGGGTAAGAAAAATTCCAGCCCCACCCCTCTCAGAAGGGGCTAAAATTTGCAAGATTTTTAGAAGTTTAATTTTTGAAACCTCTATTTAGTAAGGATCAGACGAAGTGGAGATGAAGCCCAAAAAGGTGGTTGCTGAAAACAAGGATTGACGGAACCTTCAGAATTTGTGAAAGGCACTACTAAATCAAAAAAGGAGATTTGCAATGCGATATCGAACCTTAGGACGAGCCGGTTGGGAAGTTAGTGAAATTGGCTACGGAATGTGGGGTATGGGGGCTTGGACTGATTCCAATGATGAGGAGTCACTTAAATGTCTTGAGTTAGCGGTAGAGCTTGGTTGTAGCTTCTTCGACACTGCCTGGGCTTATGGCAAGGGACGAAGCGAGAAGCTATTAGGTAGGCTCATAAGAGCTCATCCGGAAGAACGTTTATACACAGCTACCAAAATCCCGCCCAAGAACTTCATTTGGCCTTCTCAGCAGCATTTTACCCTTGATGAAGTTTTTCCTCCAGATCATATTTTTGAATATACTGAAAAGAGTCTGGAAAACATGAGTCTAGATAGTATTGATTTGATGCAGTTTCATGTCTGGGAAGATGATTGGGCTCATGATGAGCGCTGGCAGCGTGCTATAAGCAGGCTTAAAGATCAGGGAATGATCAAGGCAGTCGGAATTAGCGTCAACCGGTGGGAACCTAACAACGTTGTCAAAACACTGCAAACCGGGTTGATCGATACGGTACAGGTTATCTACAACATCTTTGATCAGGCACCTGAAGATAGGCTTTTTCCAGTCTGTGATGAACTCAACATAGGAGTCATTGCTCGTGTTCCTTTTGATGAGGGCACCCTTACTGGTAAGTTAACCAAAGAGAATACCTGGCCCGAAGGAGATTGGCGTAACACTTACTTTGTCCGTGAAAATCTTATTCCCAGTGTAGAACATGCTGATAAGCTCAAGCCATTAGTTCCTAAAGGAATTACTATGGCTGAGATAGCGCTGCGTTTTATCCTTTTCAATAAGACGGTGAGTACAGTTATCCCCGGTATGCGTAAGCTAAACCATCTAAAGGCTAATATATCCTGCAGCGATGGTAAAACTTTGCCAGCCGAACTTGTACAAAAACTACGTGGTCATCGGTGGGATCGCAAACCTACAAGCTGGTCGTAATAACAATTTTTATGTGCAGGAGGTAATTTTACTAAAGATACTGGAAGTAAATTAGCGGTGAAGATGAGGTTTGCTTAGTAATGTTGCCTTAACTTGCAGTTCTCTTCCTGAGGGACTAAAAATTAGGAGGTCTATCTATGGCAAAAATAGTAGTCTTAGGTTTAGATGGATTCAATCCCGACCTTGTTAAACAGTGGTCAGATGAGTTACCTAATTTGATGAAGATGCAAAAGGAGGGAATATGGGGAAGTTTAAAATGTACAGTTCCTCTTACTATTCCTCAGGTATGGACATGTGCTCAGTGTGGTCGAAACCCTGGAGCCTACGGCTTCTGGGACTTTACCTATAGGGATGAGTTCTCTTACGATGAGACAAAAGTAGTTAATTCTGAAGTTACAAGAAGGGTTGATCTACTATACACAATTCTTCCCAAGATGAGGCAGAGGGTAGCCATAATTAATGTACCAGTTACTTGGCCACCCCCGAAAATTCCTGCAGGTTACGCTATTTCTGGGTTTGTGACCCCAAGCTTGGATCGGGGCTTTACTTATCCTGATAGCCTTAAGGAAGAGGTTTATAAGTTAGTTGGGAAATATATTATAGATGTAGCTGAGACCGACATAAATTGTAGTAAGATAGATAAAGGCCGTGTACTTAAAAATATCTATGATATGGATTCACAGTGCCTCATATTAACGAAGTATTTTATTAATGAAAAAAAATGTGACTATGTTATGACAGTTGTCATAGGAAGCGATCGTATGCTAAATCTTTTCTATCGTTGTTTTGATTCAAAAAATAAACGCTACGATCCTGATCCTTGTTATAAAGATGCCCTGCATGATTACTATGTTTGGATTGATAAGAATGTAGGAGAACTCCGTGAGAGTTTACCTAGGGATGCGGTATTATTCATTCATAGTGGTTATGGCATTAAGAAGCTTGAGGGGCGGATTAATCTTAATGAGTGGTTAATCAAAGAGGGATATACGACTCTTCTTGAGTATCCGATGAAGCTGACTTCATTTAAGGATGTTAAGGTGGACTGGTCTAAGACAGGATGCTGGAGTACAGGCTACAGTGGTAAATTATACCTTAATATGAAGGGGAGAGAACCCCAAGGAGTTGTTGATCCCAAGGATTGCGATAAGTTGTTGGATGAATTAGCCGCTAAACTGAAAGATATTCCGGATAAGGTTGGAAATCATTTAAACACTCAGGTTTGGAAACGTGATGACATTTATTTTGATTCGTACGTAAAATATGGTCCAGACCTGTTTGTAAGCTTTAATGAAGGCCGGTTAGGCACTAGTGAATTGTTAGGCCATGGTCGGGGAAAAATATATTCATTTGATATCGCAAAGGGCTCTAGTAATGCAGCACATAGTTTGTATGGATACTTTGTTATAGCTGGGCCGGGTATACCAGCGAAGGGAGAACTTAAAGAAGCATCATTACTTAATGTTGCTCCCACGGTTCTTGATATTCTTGGTTTGCCAATCCCCAAGAATATGGAAAGACCATCCATTCTATCTATGGTAAAAAAGGGAGGAACAACATATTCTAAAGAGACGGAGAGGGTTGTTCGTTCTCGACTTGAATCATTAGGTTATTAAATTTTGATAATAAGATCTTTCTTAACAAGAAGTCAAAAGCTGGAGATTAGGAAAAAGGAAGGTGAGAAAAAGAGAACCACTAGCTTGTGAGTAAAAGAAAGTTTCCAGAAAAGTATTAAATAATTGCTCTTTTTGAGAGTTTTCCTTAAACAAGAATCTGAACCAAGTTAAATATTTTTATGAAAGAGGAAAATTTAATGGGTATTGCACGAACAAGTTTGAAAGGTGTTACTCATCATGTTCCTTCAAAGACATATAATGGGTATACTTTATTTACTCCTATGTCTGGCAAGGATGCATGGTTAATTGATATGCAAGGTAGATTTGTGCACCGCTGGGGTACGGAACCATATGGACCAGTGTTTGCACGCCTTCTCCCCAATGGTAATCTGCTTTATCTTGGTGTTAAGTCGGGGGGTCTAATGGGACCAGGACTTGCCTACCTCCATGGCGATGAGGAGTTTGAACAAAGTGAAGAAAATAGGGGTGCGTGTTTAGTAGAGGTAGATTGGGATAATAACCTGGTATGGAAGTATGAAGCACCACAATCTAACCATGACTTTTATCGCATGGAAAATGGGAACACCATGTACGTCAAATACATAACTGTACCCGATGATATAAAGAATAAGGTCAAGGGTGGTATCCCAGGAACAGAACAAAATGGGGTTATGTGGGCTGATGCCCTTAATGAGGTCACTCCTGAGGGTAAAGTAGTCTGGGAGTGGCGAGCATACGAGCATCTGGATCCAGGAATAGACATTATTTGCCCTCTAGAATATCGAGGTGAATGGACTCACATGAATACTTGTACCATCCTATCGGATGGAAATATTTTAGGCTCATTCCGCCAGACTAATACTATCTGTATTATTGATAAAGCTACAGGTAATATCGTCTGGAGGTGGGGTCGTGAGGAATTAGGCCACCAGCATGAGCCTACCATGCTGGATAATGGGAATATCTTGGTCTTTGATAATGGAGTACATCGTTATTTTTCTCAAGACCTAGATTATTATTCTAGAGTAATGGAGGTTAATCCAGCTACTAATAAAATTGAGTGGGAATACAAAGCCGATCCCCTATCTGAGTTCTATTCCGCTATCGGGGGAGGAGCCCAGCGATTACCAAACGGAAATACCCTTATATGTGAGGATGTTGCAGGTCGTCTTTTTGAGGTAACTCCTGACGGTGAGATAGTCTGGGAGTATATTAACCCATTTTTTGGTCCCTTTCTGACTTTTGGTCAGTGTAACAGGCTCTATCGGGCCTACCGCTATGGACTTGATTACGGGGGACTAAAAGGGAAAACCTTAGATCCCAATAATCATAAGTGGATAAATGGAGTATATGGACCTGATACTTCGTAAGTATTTTTGACCCAGCAAGGAGGGCCGCTCAATGCGTATCGCACAAACAAGTCTAAAAGGTGTCACTTTAAACATATTAGGAAAAACATACAATGGTTATACGCTTTTTACCCCTTTGGGAACAAAGGAAACAATGTTAATCGATATGCAGGGGCGAGTTGTCCATCAATGGAATATGCCTTACTTACCAGCATTGTATGGGGTACTTTTAGATAACGGCAATCTACTTTATGGCGGGTATGTAGAAAAAGGATCCTTGGCTAGCTTAAAGGGTGCCGGGGGAGAGTTACTTGAAGTAGATTGGGATGGCAACTTAGTATGGAATTACAAAGACCCGTATTTGCACCATAGCTTTTACCGCATGCCCAATGGAAATACCATGGTTCTTAGATGGGTGAAGGTACCCAAGAATATCGCCGTCAAAGTGAAAGGTGGCATCCCAGGGACAGAAAAGGATGGGATTATGTGGGGCGATTCTTTTCAAGAGGTTAGTCCGCATGACAAGGTACTCTGGGAATGGTTGGCCTACGAGCACCTGGATCCAGAAAAAGATATTATTTGCCCCTTGTGTCCCCGTAGCCAATGGACTGAGGCTAATTCATTCACTGTCCTACCCGATGGGGATATCCTAACTAGCTTTGCACGAACTAAGACTATATGTATCATCAGCAAGACTACAGGTGATATTAAATGGCGATGGGGTTCCGGTGGAGAGCTAGCTCATCAGAATGATGTCACCGTACTTGAAAATGGAAACATTCTACTGTTCGATAACGGAACGCATTGTATCAGTTTTTCTCTAGGTTACTCCCGCGTACTGGAGATAAATCCAGTTACCAATAAAATGGTGTGGGAATATAAAGATGACCCTTGGATCGCTTTCTACAGCGCCTATATGTCTAGTTGCCAGCGCCTACCCAATGACAATACCTTGATATGCGAGGCTCAAACGGGGCGAATTTTCGAGGTAATGAAATCAGGAAGGATTGTTTGGGAATTCGTTAACCCCTTTCCTTCTTTGTTCGATCGGGTTTATGGACATAACAATATTATCCCCAAAGCATACCGATACGGCCCAGATTATGAAGGCCTAAAAGGAAAGAATTTGGAGTACTCAGTTTAATTGAAGGAAAAAGATTTGCCTAAGTAGGTATAGCTATTACATAAATATCTGTTTCTAAACTACACATACTAGGGGAGGAGGATTATAGTAACTTCCAAGGAACGGCTCTTGAGTACTGCAAAGGGTGAAAAAGTTGCCAGAGTTCTCATTTATGCTCTGCTTGTAACTGGTTAAGTAATCAATCCTGCTCATGTTGTAGTGAGATTCCAGGTAAGCAATGGACCGCACCCCTGTAGTTGGACAGATTAGGTTAGAGTGATTTGACAGGATACAGTTGATTTTTGATTTTCCACGAGTAGCTTTTCAAATTCATTTGGTGGACGATAGTCCAAGGACTAGTCGCTTTTCATTATACACATATTTAGTAAAATGGGAAATTCTTCTTTTCAGCATTCGCTATGGACTTATATTTTTAGAGATAGACTTCTTCATCCTTTAAGGTTTTTATGAAACTTTCACAGGTAGCATTATCATAGGTCAGTATGAATGTGATGTTTTAGGATGTTATGGAAATAAAGGTGGATTAACCCCATTTATTGATTCTTTACAGGATAAATGCATCAGATTTACAAAGGTACAATCCATTGGACCATATACACAAGCATCATTCCCAGGAATACTTACATCTTCTTATTATCTTGAATATGGGAGAGAAAAGAAACTTTCGTCTAAAAGGACTTTAATTTCCGAGGTACTCCAAAAATCTGGAATTGTAACAGCCGGGTTTCATTCAAATCCATATTTGAGTGATTATTTTGGATGGAATCGAGGCTGGGATATTTTTTATGATTCTATGAATGATGATGTTAGCCCCGAAGTTCCTTACATAAAGGAGAGCTCTGGCCTTATCTCACCCCAAAGCCATTTTATCAAACCAGAGGTGTTAGTGCAAAGATCTGAACATTCTCGGGGCTATATTACTCTGTCATCTATATTATAACATACCCGGGGCTATATTACTCTGTCATCTATATTATAACATACCCAGAGCTCTCTTATAGATGATTTAATTCGGCTACTTGACAAGGATAAAAAGTTAGTGTATAATTGATAACGATATCAAACATCTTTTGGAGCTGAAACTATGACTATTTTGAAGGATGTAGCAAGAAAAGCTGGTGTTTCCGTTCCTACTGTCTCACGGGTAATAAATAACTACCGGTATGTCAGAGAAGCTACACGAGCGAAGATACTTAAAGCTATTGATGAGTTATCCTATCAACCCAACAAGATCGCCAGAAATTTGAAACTAGGGAAAACCAATACCATTGGCTTTATCGTGCCCGATATTTCCAACAGTTTTTTTGGGGAGGTTGCGGTAGGGTTAGAAAGGGTATTTCGCAAAAGGGGTTATCATTTGATTCTCTGCCTCACCGATCGTAGGAATGACCTGGAGATTGAGTCATTACAATTAGTAGTCTCTCAAAAGGTTGAAGGAATCATTATAAACCCAGTTGGTACTTCAGGAGAGCTTGTGGAACGGATCATCAATTACCATAGAATTCCTCTAGTTGCCATAGATAATGAGGTAAACAATGTAAAGACGGACGTGGTATTACACAACAATATTGAGGGCACTCAGAAGTTAACGTCTCATCTCGCAACCCATGGATATAAAAGAATAGCCTTTATTGGAGGTCCTCTTCATGAAACAAGTGGCAAAAAAAGACTAGAGGGATACAAAAAGGCACTCGTAAAAAATGGTCTCCCCATTCTGGAGGGCTTAATCAGAATAGGGGACTGGACAAAAGAGAGCGGAATCCGATTAACCAAGGAACTCTTAAAAATGTCCGAGAGACCAACAGGAATAATTGCTGCTAATGCATTTATGGCTCTAGGGGCTTTCCTGGCACTCCAAGAAGAGAATTTGACGATCCCTAGAGATATAGCGTTGGTCTCTTTCGATGACTTTGAATTTATTGTTGCTCTGGAACCACCCCTTACAGCACTTAAGAGCGCGAACATAGAGATGGGAGAAATAGCAGCGCGTCTGTTGCTCAAACGAATAAACAATATAAATAAAGGGAAAGTGGAGAAGATTTATCTTCCAATGGAATTGGTGATCAGAAATTCATGTGGCTGTACAGGTTCTCAGAAAAGTATTCCCGTTGCGTAGTCTTTGCTTGAAGAGTTGTTAAAGAGTGGTGTAACTCGGCAGAGCACTTCCAGCTTTCAGAATATCAAAAAGGGGTCAAAAAGCAAGAGAGAGGAGGTGAAAATTACTACTTCAGGAAGGTAGACCCATCAACTAATTTGGTTAGGTGAAGAGGAAGGCCAATTTGTGAAAAGAAGTTGTTAAGGAAGAAAGAGAATTCAGAAAAAGGAGACAAAGATGAATTCTTCAAAAGTAAAAAGAGTAGTCGTTGTCTTGGGCATGTGCTGCCTTTTAGTAGGCATGATTGCCTCCGCATCCCAAACATCTGACTTGTCTGCTTATACAGAGGCGAACATCGATTGGACCCAGGCTTCCGGGCAGAAACTGAGAGTTGTGATGATTACCGCATCCTATTACCTTGCTGTCCAACAGCTTACTCCGATATTTGAACAGCTCACAGGACTTGATGTAGAATATAGCTGGATTCCACCGGCACAAATGCGAGAGAAAACAGTACTGGACTTGGCGGCAAAGAGTAACTTATTCTCTACGCACCCAATGGACATTGGATTTGCTCCAATGTACGGCAAGAATGAGTATGTAGAACCACTTGGCAAGTACCTCAATGATCCCCAGCTTACTGACAAAGAGTGGTTCAATGTGGACGGGATATGGCAGGACTGGCTAGGCGGAAATAGCTGGGGAGGAGAGCTTCTTGCCATTCCTTTTGCCGGTGAAACTACTATTACTTTCTATCGAACGGATCTCTATGAGAAGTATGGGCTTACCGGGCCACCAGAGACCTTAGATGATTTCATGGAATACACAAAGAAGCTGAACAATCCACCGTTTCATTATGGCGCTGCCCTGGTGGGATTCAGGGGCACTGGACAGAGTATGTATACTTGGTCTTCTTTGTTTAGAGAATTTGGCGCTGAATGGCTCGATGAGAACATGAAACCTCAGGTCAATAGTCCAGAAGCTGTAAAGGCCCTAGAGTATTACGTTACACTACTGCAGGACTACGCACCCCCCGGAGTGGTCGACTGGAACTGGGATTCCATCGTGACAGCTTTTCAGCAAACAATTCTTGCTCAATTCATACACGCAACTACTCTCGCCCCAATGGTAGAGAACCCGGCCAAATCGTTAGTTACCGGTAAGATTGGATACGCTCGTTGGCCTAAAGGCCCTGCTGGACGAGTCGGTAGTATGTTCACTTGGGGTTTTTGTGTTCCCAAGTCGCTTCCCGAAGAAGAAAAGATAGCTACCTGGTTATTCGTTCAATGGGTTACCAGTCAGGAAACTCAAGAAAGAATGTCCCGTCTCACGTGGGGTGACTATGCGACACCCCAGCATAGCGGGGTGAATCGACCGGCCATCTCGAGCTCCCCTGAGTTTAGGGAAGCATTTAACTTCGGCAATGGCCAATGGGCTGATGTATTTGCTACTGCACTTGAGAACGATCTTGATCCGGATTGGCGACCACGAATTCCCGAATATCGAGAGTTCCTAGACCTAGTCTCTATTGCTGTACAACAGGCCCTTATTGGGCAGACTACTCCACAGAAAGCTTTGGATTGGGCTCAAATGGAAGTTGAAAAGGTGATGAAGAAGGCTGGATATTACAATTAGAGAAGAGCACTCCGAGTAGAAATTAGGTGCCGAGGGTCTCAATTCCTCAAAGGGGATTGGGACCCTCGCGGGAACACCCACTAATGAGACAAGATTCTCGCTTCTCGATGCAAAAGGTAAAAAATGAAGACGAAATATGTGGCCTGGTTTCTGACAATGCCAAGTCTATCTGTAATAGGGATAGTGGTTGCTTTTCCTTTGGCTTACTTGATATTTGTAAGCCTCCATTCATACAATTTTGCCGCTGGAACTGGCATGAACTGGGCAGGTCTAGTGAACTACATTGATCTTATGCGTGACGCTCGTTTCATTCACTCTCTGAAGGTAACCGCCCTGTACGTTTCGGTCAGCGTCACCTTCCAAGTTATAGTGGGGCTAGGAATCGCTTTGCTGCTGGATAGACCGTTCACCGGAGGGACAGCAGTCAGGACCGTGTTTATTCTTCCAATGGTATTGGCGCCGGTGGTTACCGGATTGATATTTAGGACCCTTCTTCTTTCACCTATCTTTGGATTTGTTAACTACTTCCTGACTCTAATAAACCTGGAGCCGATTGCCTGGTTAACCGACCTGAAATGGGCATTATGGTCGGTCTGCTTTATTCACATATGGCAGTGGACGCCTTTTGCTTTTTTAGTGTTTTTTGCCTCCCTTCGGGGGTTTCCTGCTGAGCCGTTTGAGGCTGCTGTGGTGGATGGGGCAAATGCGGTGCAGATGTTGCGGCATATCACCCTTCCCTTATTATGGCCTACTATAGTAGTGGTTATCATAATGCGTCTCATTGTTGCTCTAAGGGCCTTTGCTGCGCTTTACGCAGCTACGGGTGGAGGCCCGGGTACGGTGACTGAAACCCTGAACCTTTATGCGTTCCGAACGACATTTACCTATTTTAGAATTGGTTATGGGGCTGCGGCGGCATCGATCCTGTTGCTCATAACGATGGGTTTGAGTATATTCTTCCTGAGGTTGCGAAAATGACAAGAAGAGCAATGGAACGAAAATCTAAACGTCTGCTTATATATTTTGTCATCGGTGTTGTAATGATAATACCCTTTTTCCCGGTACTATGGACATTTATGACCTCGTTCAAGAGTCGCATAGACGCATTTAGTATTCCACCGAAGATATTCTTTAATCCTACCCTGAAGAACTATCTTAATGTACTTTTTTCCCGAGATACTACTCTACCACGCAGTATATTGAACAGTTTAATTCTCACCGGCGGGGCGGTTATTCTGTCTATAGTGGTTGGCGTACCTTGTGCCTATGCTTTGGCAAGATTGACCTTTCGTGGTAAGAAACTGCTTGGATTTTGGTATCTGTTTGTGAGAATGGCGCCACCCATCGGGATCGTTATTCCCTTCTTTCTCATGTTTCAGAAATTCAGTCTCATAGACACCCATGTAGGTTTGATCGGCGTGTATCAAACCTTAACCTTACCATTGATTGTGTGGTTGATTATATCATTTATTGAGGAACTGCCGCCACAAATTGACGAAATGGCGATGATCGATGGGTGTTCTCGACTCG
>Ga0209979_1003295_pt1 | contig 14377 bp, 9 predicted proteins | sample AnhtaG_FD_183114 | JGI IMG/M metagenome (GOLD analysis project Ga0209979, IMG submission 183114) | Deep subsurface microbial communities from Anholt, Denmark to uncover new lineages of life (NeLLi) - Anholt_01485 metaG (SPAdes) (version 2) | ecosystem: Environmental > Aquatic > Marine > Oceanic >...
TTTTTACCCTATGTTAAGAGTAAATTTTTCCTCTATATAGGGGAAAATATTACCTATTAGTAGAGTATTTTTTACCTTCTTTTCTGCCGAATTTCAAACGAAAGAAGATTATTTGTAAAATAAGACCAAAATCTCAGCATTTCCTTTTACTTGTAACTTGTAACCCGTAACCTGAATATTTGACCGAGCGACTAACGGACAGATAAACTATATTTTCTTAAATTTTGCATCTCGCAACTATTTTTTAAAAAAAGAAGGGTTTTGTAAGCCTTTTGTCGTATTAATATTAAAGTGTAGAAAAATTGTAAAAGATTAGTTTTTTGCTCTCTGATGGCGATTTAATAAGGCAAATGTATATTTTTAAAATATGACAAACGAAACATCCGCTTGTATTTTTACAGTGAGCAGAGCGATTAAAAGAATCGAGTGGTAAGATGAAATGTGTCATTGCAAGACCTGACCCTTTAATTTTCTGAAGAGGGCGATTGGTTACCTCGCGGATCGTTTCCGGGGGCGAAACCTCGAACTGGATGAATTAATTGAGAAGCTTAAGAGCCTAACTTTCGAGTATCAGAAGAAAGAAGATAACACAATAAGTGAGGAAGATATACCGTTCTAATTTCAAACAGAGGAATATACAAATAGTGACAGGTTATTTGTTCTCTCAGATTAACCGTGCTGAAATATAGGGACAGTGAAAGTCTAAGAAGAAAGTTGATAAATAGGTGTCTATCCCCATTATTATTAATACAGTGTATAAAAATCTAAAATACATGAAGAGATAAATCATAATGAAGAAATTGTTACAGTCGCTAAAAAGTCTTATTTTAAAATATTATGAAGTAGTTTTAAAGTTTGTTTTTATTATAGTAATTATTACTGCTGCATGGTATGGATTTTTATACCTTGTTGGAGACCCACCAATTGATGCGACACAAGCATTATTAATGGTTTGGATATCTGTTATCGTATTTTTATTTGTGCTTTTTCCAAAAATATTTGATAGAATTAAGCGCCTTAAATTAAAAGATTTTGAAATTGAATTGTCTGAAACTGTGAAAAAGTATAGCGAAAAAGATTTTATTTCAATGGATGAAGTTAATGATTATATATTTAGCCAAAAAGAAGATTTTAGAAATTTGGTTAATATCGCTAAACAAGCAAGACGAAATCCAGAAAAGCAAATTTTATTAACAGTAAATTTGAGAGGTGGTGATTATATATCAATTCCTATGCTTTTTATTTATTTATTTTTTCTTGAGATGGTTAGTAATAACCTAAACATCTTATTTTTTTCATCAAGAAAATCTATAAGAAATTTTTCCGATATTTCTCAAAGTTCATTAATAGGTATTATTTCTGGAAGAAAAGTAATAAAGATATTTTACAATCGCTTTCCTTGGTTGTATAGAATATTTGAGTTTGAAAGATTTTCAGAGACTAGAATGGAAGATTTCGTAAAGCGAGATCTTTTTATAGGAGATTATAGTGAAAATTTGTTTCGTCGATGCTATGATTTTTTACGAGAATATAGCAGGAATGAAAGAGAGTTTTTAAGAAAAAGAGACGTTGTAGCTTGGTTTAAAAAAGATTTAAACAATAAAATTATGGATCTTGATAATATTGAATCAATTAAACAAGCAGTAAAAGATGCAATAGAAAAAGGAGACGAATTTCTAATTATTTTAGAAAACAAGGCTTTTAGATCAGTAATTGCTGTTTGCAAAGTTACGAGAAATATTTCGTTAAAAGTATTCAAAAATATCAAAAAATGATAAAAGTTTTAAGATAATAGTATAAGATAATAGGAACAGACACCTGTTTTTTCAAATAAGCAAACTTTTTAATATGGATTATTCAGCGGTTTCCCAGGCTGCAAAAAGATTTGAAAAAGAAGTAAAGTGAATGATAAAATAAAGGAAAACTTGCAAAAGGTGATAACAGCTTTAAAAGAAATGTAAATGTCAAATGTTGAGGTCCCATTATTTAATTGAATTTATCAAAAAGGAAGATAGTTATTTTAATTGGAGTAAATTGGGAAACGGTAAGAAAAGTGTCAAAAGAACCGTCCCCTTGACACTCCAAAATATAATAGATAAAAAATGTACGTAAAGGCTAAAGCCTCGCCTAACACGGGATATCTGCAAGAGCTAAGGCCATATCCCAATGCACTTATTAAGTATTTCAAAGGAAGCATCGGGACGTCAGGTATCCCGAAACGTTGTGCGAAAGAACGCCGATTAAGGATTTTAAGAATATGAGATGTCCATATTGTTCAAAAGAGATTTATTTGGAAGAAGAAGACCAAATTGACAATCAATATGATTCTAATGATAATCGAATAACAGACAAAATAAATGGGTTTATAATTAGTTGGGGAAATTGTCCATCTTGCAACAATCTAATAATTTTAAAAACTAATGGATTTTTTTATAAAGATAAAGAAGAAACTAAATTTAATGAATATGGACCCGATGAATTCTTGCTTCCAAAAAGTTGTTATAGAATTATTGCAAATGAAGTGACTGAAAATTATAGAATTGATTTTGAGGAAGCATCGTCAGTTTTGAATTTAAGTCCAAAAGCATCAGCTGCATTAAGCAGGAGATTATTACAAAAAATATTAAGGGAAAAACTTAATATATCAAAATCATCTTTATCAACTGAGATAGATGAATTTATGAAAATAAAAGATGTGCCATCATATTTGATTGAATCAGTTGATGCAATAAGAAATATTGGTAATTTTGCAGCGCATCCTTTAAAAGATACTAATACCGGAGAAATTGTAGATGTTGAACCTGGAGAAGCTGATTGGTTATTAGATGTTATTGAAGCATTATTTGATTATATATTTATTCAACCAGAAAAATTAAAGCAAATGAAAGACAAATTAAATAATAAGCTAATTAAACTTGGTAAACCTAAAATGAAATAATCAGCGTGCCGATTGAAGGGAATACCTTAAACAATTCATAATGGATTTACCGCTTTGCCATAGATGTATCATAGGACGGTTCTTCCGACGATAGAACATTAAAAGAATGAGTAGAAAGGACGTGAGGTCAAATATTTATCCTTAACAAATAGTTTAGTTAACTGTCAAGAATAAAAATTTAACCCCGGTAAAGATCCCAGAGTGATTAAAAAAATCGAGCGGGAAGATGAAAAGTGATATTGCAAGACCCGACCCCTTAATTGACCCTCTTGGTAAAAAGTTTATGTTCTGCCATTTCCTGGCCTTGGTCATAGGTTAGAGAACGCTTTAAGCCCTTGGGAAGATGCTTAAATTCTTTAGCGAAAGTTTCTCGTACTGTGGTAGCATCTTTATCTTTAAGCTTTAACTAAGAAGGTCATCCGTGTGGTTCGTTCAACTAAAGTACCCAAAGCAGAACCATTATTATGCCCCATGAGAAGATCGCCTTCCCAATGGCCAGGAATAGTCCGATCGGCTACTTCAGCAGGACGTTCTTCAATGCTTATATAGTCCTGTATAGGGCAGGATTTCTGACGAGACTTGCCGTGTATTCGGCGGTTTATATGATGGTACCGTAAACATTTAACTAGTTCTTTACGTAATGCGCCACGCGGCAAAACATATAAATACGAATAGATACTTTCATGTGATATTTGCATTGCCATATCCATAGGATACAATATTTTTAGGCGTTTAGCAACTTGCTCCGGAGACCATAATTGGTCCAGGTGTTCAAGAACGTAGTGTTTCAACGGTAGATTAATATCCATTTTTCGGTTTTTGCGGGCAAGATGCCTTAACTTATTAGCACGACCTTGAGCTTTAACCGCTCTGTAAACTTGTCCGTTTGCAGTGTTACGGTTGACTTCGCGACAGATGGTACTAGATGATCGGCCAAGAGATAGCGCAATATAGTTTTTACTGAACCTTTTAGCTAATCCAAGGCTGATCTCTTCACGTTCATTAATACTTAACTGATAACAATGAGCCATATGCAACTCCTTTCTTTTGGCATATTATACCAAAGTTAAGTGTTGCATTTGTAACTTGAACCCAAGCTGTCCCTATTTTCCTTTAAGTGTAAAGAACAGACTCTTATATTTTTCAAGTAGCAAGACATAAGGAGAAAATATTATGATTGCAAAATGGGATACAAAGGAAGAACTTTCAGAAATAACGAAAGAAATAGAATCGTGTAAAAAGATTAATAATTCAGGAAATGTATCTTTTGAAGGATTTGCTTTTCAAAAGAATAAAATCGTATTATTTAATTTTTTAAAATTATCGGATAAAGTGCCTGATTTAGAAAAAGAGAGAATTTTATCAAAAGCTCTTTTTGATTGTGGAAAACTTGGAACAATAACTCCAGATATCCTACTTGAAAAAATACAAGAATATGAAATAGAATATAAGAAGATACAAACTAAGAGATTTGTATTATTATCCTCATTGTCAGTTCCTAAACAAACAAAGATGAAAGCATGTAAAATGAATAATAAATTAATAATATTTAGTCCTTCAATATCTAATAAATTTATTAAAGAGTTCAATGAGATATACAAGATAGCAAAATATTCAATTTACAATAAGTTGCCAGACAATTACATACATGTAAAAACATTTGTATCTGCTAGGACTCCAATTGATGCAATGAATAAAGCAATAAAATTTTACAATTTTTTTAGAGGAATTTGGAATTTAGCAGTCAATAGAAGTCAATATTTAAGAATATCATCTGGGCCTCCAAAACCAGTTAATAAATTTTTAAGCGGCCCTTTAAGTACTTTACATTACCCAAGCGGTAAGCTAGCAAACGATATTTGGTGGTATGACATTGAATATCAATATCCCTTACCTCATTTTGACCCAACTATACATCTAAAATGGATTAATAAATATGAAAAATATGTTAGGAGAAGATTAGATAAAATTAAATATAGTGAAATACTAATTCAATCTATTACTGATTATGGAATAGCGCTTGATTCGATAAATTGGAAAACTACTTTTTTAAATCTATGGAGTATTTTGGAACAGTTAACATTTACTAATCCGAACGAAGGATATCAAATAACAATTGATAGAGTATCTTTTTTATGTAAAAAGCAAAATTATCATAGAATCGTTCTTGAGCAGTTGAGAAAACTAAGAAATAGTTTTACCCATGGTAGCCAATCCACAGAAAACGAAATCTTAGAGAATATAATATATCAATTGAAATGGTACGTGGAGATATTATTAGAATTCCATCTAAAGATGGGCCCTAAGTTCAAAAATTCAGAAGAAGTAAGAAATTTTTTAAGTTTACCTTATAATTTGCATGGCATAAAAGAAAAAATTATACTTCTACAACTGGCAAAAAATTTCGTGAATAAATAGATTAATAAATTTAAAATTGCTTTCTAAATTTATACAATGGGATGACATATAATAATCAATCCTTAGTAATTTGCCGAAGGGCTTTTCTATTTTAAAAAAGAAGGATTTTAACTAGAATTGTAGTATATGAAAGCTAGTTAAAAATAGATAGGGTAATATAAAAAATTACCTTGCTTTTTTATAAATTATTTAAATTTATGTGTAAGTTAAAACTTTTAATCAAGTGTAAACAGTTTTAATTTTGGTTATAAGCTTAGTTTTATATCAAATAAAGAAAAACTTATCAAATCTCTTATAAAGAAAGTTATATTTTTATTTTTTGATAAGTAAATTTAATAATGAAAGGATTATTTCATTTTGCTTAACGATAAAGATATATTAATTGAAGTAATTTCAAAAATAGTTAATGAGCGCATTGAAAAAGCGTTTAATAGTTTTACTGCATTCTTTAAAAGAAAATATAATCAACATAAAATAAAAACTGGGAAGGCATTTGAAGAGTATATTAAATTATCTATTGAGAAATACAAATATACAAAAACAATTTTATATAAATACGAACCAGTATTAATAGAAGATTTTTACGTTGATCTTGATTTAGAATTAAATAATAAAATTATTGATACTCGAAGCGTGAAGAATTTAATAGAAGTTAGCAATGATTTAATTATTACAGGAGTAGCTGGTAGTGGAAAATCAACCTTAATGAAATATTTATTTTTAAATAGCATTAAAAATGAGGCAGGCATTCCAATATTTATAGAAATAAGAAATATTAAAAAAGATATATTTAATGATTTATTTGAAATACTTAAAGAATATAATTTTCCACAAGATATAGATTTATTTAAAAAAATATTAAAAAGCGGTAAGTTTATTGTTTTTCTTGATGGGATTGATGAGGTCAGTCCTGATATTAGGGATAAAATTAGTAATGAAATTATATATATGAGAGACAGCTTTAGCAATAATGTTTATATAGTAACTTCAAGACCAAATGAAAAATATGTTTCCTGGGCTAACTTTACTGAATTAAAAATACTGCCCTTAAATAAAGAAAAAGCTCAATTATTAATAAAGAAACTAGATTATGAAAATAGCATTAAAGATAAATTTTTAAATAATTTCGATATCATTTTTAAAAACCATCAGTCTTTTGCAACAAATCCTCTATTATTAACTTTAATGTTAATGACTTATGCTGAATACTCGGTAATACCTACCAAAGTTAGTCTTTTGTATGAGCAAATATTTGAAATGTTGTATAGCAGGCATGATGCGACAAAATTTGGTTATAGCAGAAAACATTATTCAAATTTAAGCCAATATGAATTTAAAAAAATTATTTCATTTTTTAGCTTAGAGAGCTATCTAGATGAAAAAATAAGGTTTACAAAGGAAGAAATTAATGGTTATCTTAGAAGAGCCAAGAAAATATTAGAGATTGAATTTAATGAAAATGAATATTTGAAAGATTTACTCCAATCTGTTTGTTTGCTTATACAGGAAGGTTTTTATTATACTTTCATACATAGAACTTTTCAAGAATATTATACTTCTTTTTTTATTATGAATGCTGAGTCTAATATAAGAAAAAAACTTTTAGAGATTGCATTTAAAAGAGTTTCTTATGATCGAACCTTAGATCTAATTTTTGAAATGAATAGAGATATTTTCGAGAATGAATTTTTAATTCCAAGATTATATAAAATAAAAGAAGATACTAAATATGAAAAATTAAATAATAATGAAGAAAGTTTTAGAATCTTCGTTGAAAACAGCGGTTTTGATTATTCAATTATTACTTATCCCCAAACATTAACACATTTTCATAATTCTTGTAAACAAAGGGATTTACTTGAATTAGTGAATAGAATTTATCCTAAAATATATAAAAAAAGCAATGACATTACAAAGTATTTTATGTATTATAATGAAAAATATTTAATTAGTAATGTTAACTACTATAGAAATTATCTTAAAGAAAGAGAAAAAAGAGGAATAGTGCTATATAACAGTAACATTATTAAAAAAGAACAACTTTTATTAACAAGGGATCTTAAAGCAAAAAATTTAGATGATTTTCTAATTTTTTCAATTACGGAATTAAAAAAAGATATTAAGTTATATAATTTTTGTTTGGCTAGTATTGATCATGCCTATAGTGAATATTTATATTTGATGTATTTAATGGAAAAAATTATCAATGGGCAAAGCAGGAAGAAAAAAATATTTTAGATTTACTTATTTCAAAAAAGAAGAATAAGTAATAATTTTTAATCGAAAGTTTTAAATTATTGACACATTATTTATTATTAATAAAATATTTAAAGGGGCTAAAAGTTCTATTTATATTGTTTTAGTTAGTTAATGTATATTACTATATAGAACTTCATTACTAGAGAGCATTTATTTTTAATTTTTCTTTAGAATTTGGAAACTTGAAGACAATATGAAAAGTTCTGCCTATTGACCTTCTCGGGGAGCCGGGTAGGATTCGAACTTTTTAAATATAAAGAACGTGGCTGTACTACCTCAATAATTTAGTAACTTTTACTAACTTTTGGTAAGGGGTATGGTAAGTCCAGATTCCCGATGTCTTCTTAAATTATTAGAATATAACAGGAGATAGTTTTTTATTGCACTTTTCTCATATTTTAAAAAATTACGGTATGTTAAATGTTGAGACAAACACCGTTATTTTATTGAGATTTCAAATATTTCTACAATAGCGATAGGTATGGGGGTAGGAGCTGGGATAGTTATTTATAGAGCATTGAATGAATGGAAAGAAAAAACAAAAGAAATTGAAAACAATCAGATGTTTTTTTAATACAAAACGGAGAAAATGCTTAAAAAATAATTTTCAATCTATAGTAAATATTAAAACTACCCCAATCTATTTAAGTTAAGAGTTATACTATGAAAAAAGAAAATACGCAATTATATTTTACAAAATTTAAAAGAGAAAAAGTAAGCCAATGTAATATTTGCAAAAAAAGAAAACATCTTTCATGGGATCATGTTCCACCTAAGGGTGGAATTTATTTATCTTCCGTTGAACAAGAAACAGTGTTCCAACGTATGACTATGCACAAGGTTAATAGAAAATATTCTATTTCACAAAACGGAGTAAAATATCGAACAATTTGCAAAGAATGTAATGAGATAATCGGTAAAAAATACGATCCGGTATTAAATGGATTTGCTCGTGGTCTTGGCAATATTTTAAAAAGCAACTTGATATTACCATCAATTATTTATTATAAGACTAAACCAAATTTATTAATAAGGGCAATACTTGCCCATCTTTTAGCTGCAAAAGCTGATATCGATAAAGTTACAACGGATGAACAAATTCGTAATTTTATTTTTGATGAAAATGCGAGTATTCCTGAGGAAATTAATATATTTTACTGGATTCACCCCTATACAAATACAGTTATAATAAGGGATATTGCAATGCTTGCGGTACGTGGGAAATTTGGTGGTAAAGCTGGTGTTTTCAGCGTTTTTAAATATTTTCCCATAGCATATTTAGTTTGTAATCTCAAAGAATATGAGGGTTTAAACGAACTTACTTTATATAGAAATAGTAAACCGCAAGATATAGTTGATATTCCTATAAATCTCAAAGATATAAGAGGACCAGAATGGCCAGAGATTGTAAATGATGGGAATATTGTAATGGGAGGGCAGAGTATACAAAGCTCAGTTTCTGCTATTCCTAAAAATAAAAAAAAGATTTAAGATAATTATTAAGATAAGGTTTATTATGGATAATAAAAAGAGAAAAGAATTGTATTATTTAAAACCATTCTTAAAATTGTATGGAGTTAGTCCAACAAAGATTAATCTCAATGTTGAATCTCCGGATTTTATTATCAATTATTCTGGCAAGAGAATTGGAATTGAACTTACTGAATATCATTCATTACAAGAGGTATCAGGGCATTCAAGAAGAGAGGTAGAAAGTAATTGGGGAAAAATTCAGAAAAAAATATACGAAAATGTAAAATTAGATAATAAATTAATGGGTACTCACGTTTTAATGTTTTTAAGAAAAATCATTTTGCCTTCACAAGGAGAAATTCCATCCTTTATAGATGAATTAATTAATTGTACCAAGATATTTATTGCGGAAGACAAAAAATCTTCTTTAGTCCCCGAAACATATAAAATATTAAATAAATATATTGATCGAATTGATATTTCCAAAATTAATGATACCTCATTTTTAAAATGGGAATGTGATATAAATGCTGGTTCTATTGGCTTAAAAGAAAGGGAATTACTAAATGTAATCACACCTAAAGTTAGCAAAGAAAAAATATATTGTTTGAAGAATTTAGATGAATTGTGGCTATTGTTAGCTTTTGGTTGGAGGATATCCCAGTCAGTTCCTCCTAGGTTAAAGTATAAGTTAGAAGGATTTAAGACTTTAAATTTAGTATTAAGTAAATCAAGCTATACTCATATTTTTCTTTATTTGCATTGGTATGATGTGATTTATAGATGGCCGAATTGGAAAAAATTTGGAAAAGGTAAATTTTTTGATTTAAAAGAATACTAGTAAATGTTTGCAGTTTATTTATCACAGGGGTGGTTGTCCCTCGACACATAATGAGGTGTGTCAAGGGGACGGTTGTGCTAGCTCAATAATTTGGTAACTTTTTTTAATTTTTCGCAATGGGTCTGATAAATTCAGGTTCCCAACGTCTTCTTAAATGATTATAATATAGGAGGAGATAGAATTTTTTACGGTTTTATCATATTTCAAGAAATTACAGTATGTAAAATGAGAAATCCAGCCTCAATACAAAATATTCCAATAAAATACCGAGATTGGTATAATATAATCAAAAAAATTAGTAAAGAAGGCTATTATAAAAAACGAATTCGTATATTAATTGTTATATTGGAGGAAAAATGATTACATCCTCAACACCCTCGGACTGGCAAGCTCTTCAAAGTAACGTCGGAATGATTCTTAAGCAATGCGGATTTGATGTAGAAATTGAAAAGAAGATCAAGATTGCACGTGGTAAGGTGAAGATTGATGTCTATGCTGAAGAAATCGTTAAGGGAAGAAAGTATTCAATAGTTTGCGAATGTAAATATTGGAAATCAAAGGTGCCTCAGTCAATTATTCATTCTTTCAGGACAGTCGTAAGCGATATTGGAGCTAATGTTGGATATATTATTTCTCTAAAGGGATTTCAATCTGGTGCATTTGATGCATCAGATTTGACTAATATTAAGCTTGTCACTTGGGAACAATTCCAGGACGCATTTTGTAAGACATGGTTAGAGCAGTATCTGTCTCCGGAGATTACTGAAGAACTCGATCCTATATTAGGATACACAGAACCTTTGGTACCCACTTGGTTTACGAAAGTTCCCGACAACGAGGTTGAAATCTTAAAAGAATTAAGGGAAAAATACATCCCTTTTGGAATGTTAATGGCAATGTTTACACCTTATTCCTTATCATTTTTAAGGGGTACAGGATTTCCGAAGCTTCCCCTCCGTGATCGGTTAAAAAGAGACTCATTGTCTCTTGATAAAATTCCATCTGAAATTCTTGATGCGACAGGTTATCGCGAATTTTTAGAGGTCTGCATGGAATATGGACTGAAGGGTATCAGTGAATTCAAAGCAGTAAAAGAAAGAAATAATGTATAACTAATCGATTGCACGGTCGGCGTAACCGCCGCCGCACATCTTCACGTTATACGACAAAAAGGATTATAAACACGTGACTGAAGAGCAGAGAAACCGGAAAGTTCCCTTGGCGCTCAAGTTTGGCTACAAATTCAGCTTAGGTGACAGGGGACGGTTATACGTGCGGCCAGGCTTAGGTCGTGATATTTAGCAGGTGAAAATCCTGTCTGGTAAGATTATAGCCGAATCACCAGTAGCGAGTCTTGGAGTCTTTTGGAGTAATCCATAAGGTTTAAGCGTAGACAGTTAGGTAATAGGCCTGTAAAAATGAAATCTCAATAAACCCCCCCCAAGAATTTAATCTTTAGAAGGAAAAAAGATGAAAAATCAGATTTTTAATCTAGATAAAGAGTTAAAAGAAAAATCAGAAAAGAGTAAAAAAGAAATAATTGAAAATTTTACAGCGTTAGAAAAAGCAACAAAGGATATCGATCCCATTTGTCTTTTGTCACAATTAGCTTTGTCTACTATGGATACTTCCGAAGTAAAAAAAATTTATTCAGAAAGGAAACTTGAGTTTTTATCAGGATTTCTTGTAGCTAATCCCTATAATGGAGATACAAAGAAATTAATTGATTATGAATTGATGGATAAAGCAAATAAAGTGGTTAGAATTTTAGATAATTATTTTAATGCAATTAATTCTTATAACCTTTTTGCAAGTGAAAAAAAAGTAGATGATAATTTTGATAATAAAGAGGAATTCATTTTAAAACATGTTAAAGAATCTTCTTTTTGGATAAGAGGGGACGCCTTTCCTCATCAATTAATAAAATTCGCAATAGACTTTTATTCAAAACATGATTTATGGTTTAAGCAAAAATTAGGTTTTACAATTAAAGAAGCGGTCATTATTTATAATGCAATTTTCAAACTATATAAAAAAAGGTATTATGAATATCAAAATATTTCAATGAAAGAATCTAAAGAATGGGTTAAAATGCAAATTTCTAATAAGGTATTTTCGGAGACAGAAGCAAAAGATAAAGAAAAAAACTCATATATTTTCTCCTTATATTCAAAATCAAATAAAATATTTATATTTACCATTGAAGAACTATCGGATTCTTCATCTATATCTATCGATACATGCAAAAAAATACTATCAAGGTTGAGTCAATCTTTTGGCTATAGAAATCCCAAATTTAAATCGACTTATTTAGACCCATTTAACGCTCCTTGGGATTATAATACATTATATGAAAGACCCATCATAAAATTTCAAGAAAAGTTTTTTGTTCCAGTATTTCCTATGTTTCCAACAGTATTATTTTATAGTTTTCATTTCGATATTTGGGAAGATAAGGAGTATAGAGAAAAATATAATGAGATTCGAGGTAAGTGGCTTGAAGAAAAAACCTATCAAATTTTAAGGAATGTGTTTCCAAAAAATGAGATATATTTAAATCCTGAATATCCTAATGGAAAGGAATTTAGTGATGTGTTAATCTTGCATGATAGAAATATATTAATAATTCAATGTAAATCAAAAAAACTAACCTATGAGGCTAGAATAGGCAGTAGTCTTGATAAGTTAAAGGAAGATTTAAAACAAAGCGTGAAAGACTCTTTTAATCAGGCATTAAAGGCAAAAAAATATTTAAATGAAACGGATTATCCTGTAGTTGTTTTGAAAAATAATAAAAAAATAAAAATTGACATGCATCAAGTGGATAATAATAATATTTTCTTAATAAGTGTTACACTGGGTCAGTATGCAAATATCACAACAAGATTAGCAAATATAAATCCAACTTTGGAGCTTTTTTCTTCAAATGAGTACCCATGGTCAGTTTGTTTATTTGATTTAGAGATTATTGCAGAATTACTAAAGCAACCTTTTTATTTCATTCATTATCTTATAAAAAGATTGAATATTGAAAAAACCAATTTTCATTTAGAAGCAGATGAAATAGATCTTCTTGGCTATTATTTTGATCAAAAATTAAACTTTGACAAAGAAGAATTTAAAAGCGTTAATCAGGAAATACCTTTTTTTATTGCTCTTGGAGGTTTTTCTAAATTAGTTGATGATTTTATGATAAAGAAATATCAATTAAAGGAAAATCCTCTTAAACCGACAATTAAATTGCCAAATGGTTTAAAAGATCTTATTTTTGCGATTGATAAATTAGATACTCCTTTTAGAACTCATTGTATATTAAGACTTTTAGATATAGGATTTATTGACCAAGAAAACCTATTAAAATCAATTAAGTATTGCAAAAATTTGAGTATAAGAGATAATAAATTAGAAAGTTTCTGCATATTAGTTAAGGAAATGGATTTAGGAATAACATTTATTTCAATGAAGGCCAATGGGGATTATAATAAATTATTTAATAATGTAGAATTTTTATCAATATTAAAGAAATATCGTGCGAAGCACAAGGAATGGTTAGGACTTGGTTGGGATATGTGCACTAAAAAGAAAATAGATGTTGCTTTCTATGCTTTTTATCAATGGTCTTATAATCCAAAATTAGAAAAGCTTTGCGAGAAAAATTTAAAAAAAGGAGAAATGATTACTTTTGATAATATGAATATTTAGAATAATCGTTACGGAATTGTCACGGGTACGTTGTCTCAGCTCAATAATTCGGTAATTTTTTCTCACTCTTCGTAAGGGGTTTGATAAGCCCAGGTTCCCAATGTCTTCTCAAATGATTAGAATATCGCATGAGGCAGTCATCCCAATTTAGAATGCGCGTGCTTCAGGATCTCCCCTCCCAATATTCTGCCCAATGGAAAATACATTTATCAAAAATGTAACTTCTTAGTTGTTGTGTATGTTATAATAATTGAAAGAGATGGGTCAGGTCTCAACATTTGACATAAATAAATTTAAGATAAGTTAACTAAGAAATTTATGTCAAATGTTGAGACCTGACCCTAAAGTTACAGATTTATTCGTTTTGTGGAGATATCCGAATGGATAATAAGAAAATAAACAAAGGTCAAATAAGAGCAATTCGGGGAAGTGTTGTTGATGCTTTTTTCCCGCAGTTCCTTCCGAAGATTAATTACCAGTTGAAATCCCACGAAGCGATTATCGAGGTAACGCTTCATCTTGATGCCACTACGGTTAGAGGAATAGCCTTAACTCCTACCCAGGGATTAAAAAGGGGAGATGAAATCATTGATATGGGACACCCTTTGCAGGTGCCTGTGGGGCGTGGATTATTGGGGCGAATGTTTAATATTTTTGGAGAACCGATTGACGGAGGAGATGTTTTAACGCTTGAAAAATCAGTCCCGATATATCAAAAATCTCTTTCTCTTGCCGAACGGACCACT
>Ga0209979_1003296_pt1 | contig 14370 bp, 12 predicted proteins | sample AnhtaG_FD_183114 | JGI IMG/M metagenome (GOLD analysis project Ga0209979, IMG submission 183114) | Deep subsurface microbial communities from Anholt, Denmark to uncover new lineages of life (NeLLi) - Anholt_01485 metaG (SPAdes) (version 2) | ecosystem: Environmental > Aquatic > Marine > Oceanic...
AAAGAGATGGTGGAACATTTAGCTAAGTCTGAAAAGCGCTTTTTGGGAATTTCAGAGAAAAGCTCTCAAAAGGAGGTAAAATGAGACTAGGGGGATGAGAAAGTAAGTAGGTCGGGAGCCGCGGGAACGGAGTGCTTTGCACTCTGTTAGGAGAGAGTATAGCAAGCTTTCACGAGAAAGAACAGTTTAATTTATGCGCACTAAGTGGGATACGCAGCTAAATTTTAGATGAGAGAGCAAAGATAAAGGAGGAGATGATGTTTTTATCAGGTGTTGCCGATATGGCAGGCGCAAGCATTGAAAAGCAAATTAAAGCCCACAAGGAATTGGGCTGGGACCACATTGAGATTCGCAATGTCGATGGAAAAAATCTTACCGATGTTGATAACGATAAGTTCAACCAGATCGCTGAAAAACTTGATGAGGCAAAAATGCAAGTTTGCTGCTTTGGTAGTCAAATTGCCAACTGGGCGCGCAAAATTTCTGGAAGCTTTGACCTCGACTTAAAGGAGTTAAAGCGAGCCATTCCTCGAATGCATCGCCTTCACACCAAATACATTCGGATAATGAGCTATCCCAATGATGATTGGAATAACGATGATTGGAGAAAAGAGGTAGTAACGCGGTTAAGAGAGTTGGCGCGGATAGCAAAAGATGGTGGGGTAGTCTTCGCGCATGAGAACTGTAGTGGTTGGGGTAATCAAGGCTCGGAGGAAGCGTTGGACATGGTAGAGACGGTGAACTCACCCAATTTGAGATTCCTCTTCGATACAGGAAACAAGCCCGATCACATGGGAACTCCCTGGGATATCTGCCAGAAGGTGAGGGATTACATCGTCCACGTTCACATTAAGGATTACAAAGCGGGAAAGGGAAAGGACGAAAGATTTGTTGTCCTTCCAGGGGAAGGGGATGGTCAGATAGATAAGATAATCAAGTATTTGCTTTCTTCAGGATATAAAGGGGGATTCTCAATCGAACCCTCCATCATTCATTACAAAGGGATCGAGGGCTCAGAGGCCGCTTATCGCCTCTATTTAGAATATGGAAGAAAGGCCCAGGCCTTGGTCGAAAGAGCTAGTAAGGGTCTTTGATAGTAACTGAACAATTACAAAAAAGGGGAAGAAAAATTGTCTTTCGCGAAGTGAAAGAGTGACATGTTTGCAGTTTATCCGGAGGTGCCATGATGAAGAGAATAGGGGTGGGGATTGTTGGATCTCAATTTGCGGCAAGGATACATGCCGAAGCGTACAGAAGATGTTGCGATGCGGAGGTTCTTGCGGCAGCGGCGATTGACAATCTTGAGGTCTTCTGCAAGGAGTTTGGAATTCCGAGTTCCTATGAGGATTACCTTCAAATGTTGAGGCGTGATGATATAGACTTGATAAGCGTGTGCGTTCCCAATTTTCTCCACAAAGAAATTACTCTGGCGGCAGCAAATGAAGGTAAGCACGTGATCTGTGAAAAACCTCTAGCGACTAGCATTGAGGACGCTGATGAGATGTTGCGGTCTTGTGCAAGCAACGGAGTGAAACTAATGTACGCCGAGGATTGGATTTTTGCCCCCGCACTTGTTAGAATAAAGCGTATTTTGGAAGAGGGCGGGATAGGTGACATTCTCTATGTAAAAGCAAAAGAGGCCCATAGTGGCTCACATTCTATATACGCACAGAAATTAAAACTGTGTGGTGGTGGAGTAATGTTACATCTGGCGATACATCCCATTGGTTTTGTGCGTTGGCTTAAGGGCAAAGAAGTAGTCAAGGTCACTGGGAGGGCTAGTGGGGGTGGGCCTAGAAACTTGCTTCATACCAATTTTGAGGTTGAGGACTGGGGGGTAGCTATTCTTACGTTTGAGGATGGGACATTTGGAATTGTGGAAGGTAACTACATAACTTTGGGTGGGCTCGATGATCAAGTTGAAATATATGGATCGAAGGGAAACATTAAAGTCAACCTGTCTCCAGGCTCACCAATCAAGGTGTACAGTTCCTCTGGGTATACGTATGCGATTGAAAAAGCGGAGACCACCAAAGGATGGACTACTCCGGCAGTAGATGAGGAATCTTCGCTTGGCTATGTGAGTGAAATAGCCTATTTCGTTGAATGTGTAAGATTGAACAAGGAAATAATGCGTGGGGTACGCGGGGAAGATGGTCGGGCAGCTCTAGAAGTCGCTATGGCTATATACAGATCGATTAATCTAGAAAAGTCAGTGAAATTACCTTTATTGTCTCGATAGGAGAATCTCTCATGATATTTTTTGCTGGAATAAATTTCAAAAAACCACCCGTCATTGGCTCTACTCTCCTGACAGCATCTATGGATTTGACTAACCAAATAGCGGATTGTGGAGCTGCTCCTGGTAGTACAAAATTAACTTTCGTTAAGCTGCTATTCAATTGCAAGTTGATAGTCTGCTCTTTTCCAAGGAGTAGAATTGTTTTCCCATCAATAAGAGATTTAAGTCGTCCTTACTCCCTGCCTAAAAGTATAGCAGAGAGTAAGCCAAAATTCAAGCAATTAAACTTACCACTACGGTGAGTTTAAAATAACACATGAGGAGGTGAATAACTGAGGTTATAGAATATATATTGCTTCTGGTTGTGCCTTCAATATTGGTAAAAGAAGAATGAAAGAAGGAGGTTAGAGCATGAAGTTAGCATTGCATAGCGTTACTTACTCAGGCATCGCGTATAAGGGTCAGTGTTCTCTTTCTCTCGAGAAAAATATTTCTAAGGCTGCCGAATTGGGATTTGATGCTATTCACCTAATGGCAAAAAGACCCCATGTTTCGCCCTTAGACTTAGACAAAGAAGCCCAGGAACATATTAAAAGGTTAGTTAAGTCGAAACAGTTAGAAATCTCTTGTTTAGCTGCATACAATGATTTCGCAGATCCCAGCCCCTATCGCAGAGAGGTCGAACTCTACTATCTAAAGGGAGTTATAGGTCTTGCGAACTCCCTTGGCGTTAAGATAGTGAGAATTTTCGCCTCAGGCATGGGGAGTATGCATCTCGGTGCTTCTTACGCTCAGCAGTGGAATTGGATAGCGGATGGCATCAGAGAAGCAGCAAAGTGTGCTGAGGAGTACGGAATTATTCTCGCTCTTCAAAATCACTCTCCCATTATGCAGTCGTATAAGAGTGTTTTGGCTATGATCAAGGAGGTGAATTCAGAAAGTCTGAAGGTGGCTTTGGATGCTCAACTTCTTACGCTGGCCAACGAGCCTTGCGCTGAAGCCGTCCGTGAAGTTGGTGACTTAATAGCGTATTCCACTTGCGGCGATAATATAATCAAACCAGGTCCTTTTGAACGGACACCGGCTGGCATAAGAAGATTAGAAACATGGGAAATGGTACCTTTGGGAGAAGGACAGGTTGATTGGAAACCTTTCATTGGTGCTCTGAAGGAAGTCGGTTACGATAATTTTCTGGCCTACGAGATCTGCGGACCGATAGTGGGTGGAGGACAAGAAAATAATCTTGATTTGAGTGTAAGGAAGTCTGTAGAGTACCTAAGGAAACTTTTAGCCCAGGCGGGATATGCTTAATTCACGAAAAATTGCCGTCGGATGTCTCACCCCTTGTGGGTGGGGAGGAAGGCGGCAGCGTCCAGCGAGCGTTAGCGAGCTGGAAAAGACCATCCCCTTAGTTATATAATGGGGGTATGAGCGAGTTAAAAAGAACAGGAGATGCCGTATATGAGCTCAAGTACTATTTTGTGTGGATACCAAAGTATCGAAGAAAAGTGCTAACTGAGGAGATAAGAGAAAAACTCAAGGAAATCTTTCTCCAGATTGTCGAAGAATACGACTTTGAGATCATTGAACAACAGGTGATGAGCGATCATGTACATCTTTTTCTTTCAGCTCTACCGGGGTCCTCTCCAGCAAGACTGGTGAATATAATAAAGAGCATATCAAGAAATGAGATCTTCCGTAATTTCCCAGGCTTTGCCAGAAGATGCTGGAGCAGAAAACTCTGGGCTGATGGATATTTTGTCAGAGGTGTGGGAGATAAAGTAACAGCAGATGAGATCCAAAAGGATTTATTGAAAAGAAGCGACGAGCAGGTAGACATGTTAAAAGTAGGCATTTTAGGGTAAGATTTGAAAAAAGCAGTATACTATAGTAGCAAAAGAAGTCAGATTTTTGGCAAGAAAAGAGCTAAAAATTAAGACCAGAGGGAGGTGAGAGAGCAAATATGGTCATTAGCTGTGACAAAGAAGAGCTTTCCAAGTTTCAAAAAGGAGGAAAAAAATGTTTGGAAAGAGCAAAGGTGCACATTTACTTTTTGTTTGTCTAATGGTTGGGATTCTAGCTTTAGGAGCTTCCGCTGAGGCAGGAGAGGTGGCGAAAATAAAATTCTTAACGTTTAGCAGTCCTGCTGAGATGTTGAGAGAAGTTGGGAGCATTTTCGAGAGCCAAAATCCGGATATCAAGATCAGTATTGAGGTTATGCCTTCTACTGCAATTCCAACCTTTATGACAGCGGCTTTCATGGCAGGAGAAGCTCCAATGGATATAATTTATCCTCGACTTTTTAATGGCATGGAGTGGGCAAGGCGTGGTTTTATTTTGAATCTAGATAAATATGTAGAAGAAATTGACACGGATGACTACTTTCCAGGCATGTTTGAGACTGGCAAATATGAGGGGAGCGTATACGCCATTCCAATGAGAGTAGCCGCATTTTGCCTTATTTACAATGCTGGTTTGCTTGAGGCAGTGGGGCTTGATCCAAATCGACCTCCTCAGAATTGGGAAGAATATGTCAGCTCTGGCAAGAAAATAACCGACCTTGGTAAGGGTCAGTACGGATTTGGGATGGTGGCGGGGGAGATGCTAGATACTATTCGCCAACTGTCAACTTTTATTCTGTCAAATGGAGGGAGATTCCTGAATGACGACTTGACTAAGGTAACAGTCAATGAAAAACAGAGCATTGAGGCTGTGCAGTTTTGGGTTGATTTACACCTGAAATATCACATTACGAATCCGAGTCCCTTGGAATGGCGCTGTGAAGATGCGTTCCGACTTTTGGCTGGCGAAGGGGTAGCAATGATCATAGACGGGCCGTGGACTATTGATACCGTCAGACGTATGGCCGGGAAAAAAGCAGCAGAGCTTATGCCGAAAATTAGAGTAGGACTTATTCCAGAAGGACCGGCAGGGATAAGAGCGACTCTGGGGTGGGTCAGATCGGTGATGATACCTGCCAAAACAATCTATCCAGAACAGTCTTGGAGATTTGTCAAATTTTTAACTTCATCGGAGATTATTGCTAAATATTGTCGTGCTCTTCCACCACTTAAATCATCTTCTGGAGCGGAACGTTATCACACTCCGCAAATGGAGGCGTTTACTGAGATGCTGATGCGTCATAAAATCGTATCTGAGCCGCTAGCAGTACCTTGGACGGAGATAATAAAAGTAATACACGATGAAGTTCAGGGGGTGATATTGGAGAAGAAAAACGTACAAGAAGCGATGGATGATGCTACAAAAAATGCCAATAAGATTTTAGAAGAGAGGAAATAATCCCTCTGAAGATTGAATAACGTGTAATGAGTGGGGGATCCACATGGCAATTCCCAGCGAGTGAGATAATAAGTTGTTCTCAGTCAAAGTGCAAGGTTTAACTCCCGATTCCCCACTTGTTTTTGTGGTTCAGAAGACGTAGGGGGGTGGGGCAGCGTTAAGTGAGAATGTTAGAAGTTCTATATAGTCTGAGGAGGGGAGGTTTATCCCAGCCTCCGCAAAGCCACTTGGAAACCCCCATGGTACAAGGATTTGATTTTTTATATTAGACTACATTCAGTTTTTCCTGGTTGATCTTTGAAATGTTTTCCTATCCAAAAGATGACTAAAACCAAGTTGTTGAAGAATCTTTAAGTCATCAGGTTCTGGAGGAATAATCTTTTCTCTAACCCAGCCAAACTTTTCATCCTTAAACCTGATGAGTCGGGAATTCTTGAAAGGTCGGTAAAGTTTTTTGGAATTAAGAAAATCAGTTTTTTCATACTTACTTCTCATTCGGGCCAAGCGGAGATTAAGAAAGTAGGCTAAAACACAGACAGTATACACTGCCCTCACATGTTCATCAAGATTTACCCAGAAGGGCCGGATCTTCAAGAAAGACTTAAGGTGCTTGAAAGCATCTTCAATCTTTCTCTTATTCCGATAGCCATAGATAACCTTTTCTGGAGGAAAGAGAAATTGATTATCTTTTTTCTCAGTATGATTGGTGATAAAACAGCACACACCATCAAGCAAGGATGCTTCTCTGATCTTTTCTTTCCTCTTTTTAATAGATACCTGATAACCTATTATTCTTTTAGTTGAATTATTAGAAAGAACTCGAGTAAGATTGATCTTTGAAAGACGAGGCTTTTCGAAAAAGCGAGTAATCTTTAAACGGGCAAGTTCTTTCTTGATACTCTCTCTAATAACCTCTTTGCTTCTTTCGCGTTTAGCTTTTTGAAGCCCTTGGTTGAGTTGACGGATGAACTTAAGGAAAAGCTCAATCTTTTCTTCTCGATTGCTTCTTGCCTCGATAAAAAGAGTGGGGTTGATTCCTAAGATATAGCGCTTATCTTTAACTCCTCCTAAATCCTGATAATAGAGAAGGTGGTCATACCTGGTAAATCCGGGAAGAGATTCTATTTCTTCCTTAATATTCTCTACCGTTAGGTCTTTGAAAAGTTGTAGGTTGACCCCTTCAACCTTTGGTATCTGGTTCTTATCCAGGGTACTAATGTATTTTAAGGTCTTTTCTTTATCTTCATCTACCAGTTGGAGGTTGTCTTCTGAGACAATTCCCCTGTCAAAGACAAGGGAGACACTCTTAAGATGGAATCTGTTTTTGCGGGCTTTGACTTTATCTTCCAGAGTGGTTACCTCAGCAGTATTCCCTGGCAGGACATCCCACTTAAAGGGGTAGCCATCCTCATTAACCATAATAGCAAGAATGACTTGCTTGCGATAGGGTTGATTGTCCTTGCTTTTACCTAATTGGGAAAGGGAGCATTTTATTCCTACAAAGTAGGAGGTAGTAAGATCGCAGGTAATATAGTTATAACTTTCAGGGTTAAGCTGGTAGGTCTCCTTGAATAAGAAATTTTCCAAAGATTCTTTGTTGGTCTCAATTTTATTCAATTCGTAGTAAAGTTTATCATCATTAAGAGTCTCAGGATCAAGGTTAAGCATCTGGGGAAGGGCGGTTGTCTTTATCCAGTCCTGGATGGAGTAACAGGAGGTAGGCTTAAGACAGCGGTTGATGGTTAATACTCTAGCTATCAAGGGTGTAAAGATAGGGCTATTGGTTATTTTGCAGCCATCAAAAGTTTGGTCTATCTGCCAGTCTTCCCATAAGTGGTTTGCCACTGCTACCTCCAGATAAGATAAAGACCTTAAGGGAATGATATTCTCAATGGAGGAAATGATATGCTCCTTTCCTTTAACTACTTTCAGGATAAGCTTGATCTGCTCTACTTTGGTTTCTGATAATTTACCTAGAGGAAAGAGTTTTCGCTTTCTAACTTTCTTTCCTTCTCGATATGATTCGGCAATACTGTAGGAAGTGTACTCTTTCTCTTTATAGCGACAAGTGCCGTAAGTTAGGTGCATAATAAGCAGTCTCCTTTATTTGACTACATATTATACACAACAAAAACTTATTTGTCAAGTACAGCAGGTCATTATGTATGAATATCTATTAGACCACAAAGTAGAAGATTAAACCTTTTAAATTTCATCCAATCCCTTTATTGACAAGGGACTGAGCTGAAAATTCGAATAGGTTGCTTGCGGAATCTGGGGTTTATGGTGTACGAGCTTAGAGAAGTTTTTGATCTGAAGAGAGATCAAATCAAATCCATTTGACAGTGGGGAGAAGTAATATGAAAGTTCCCGCGGAGGTGTTTTGGCACAAGTTACTCAAAAAGGATTTCATGCCATTCTTGTTCACGCTCCCGCTTATTTTAATATTATCGATTTTAGTTATTTATCCAATAACAGATAACTTTTTTTTGAGCTTTTCAAAATTGGAGGGTTCTTTTTACCAGCGCAGATTTATTGGTTTTGACAACTACTTACGTTTATTTAGAGATTCTGTTTTTTGGCAGGCCATGAAAAATACGTTGCTTTACGTTTGCTTAACTGTTCTATTTGGTTTCTTGTTAGGATTTTTGTCTGCTTTAGTTTTGAATCAGCAATTTAGAGGAAGAGCGTTTTTTAGAGTCGCTATCATGGTGTCATGGATTGTGCCATTAATTGTGAGTGCATCTGTGTGGAAATGGCTCTATCAAAGTGATTATGGAATAATGAATGATATTCTCCGACGTCTGTCCTTATCTAAATTGTGCAGATCGTGGTTGTCAGATCCCGATACTGCTCTTTTTTCTATCGCAGTTGCGGCAATTTGGCAGGTGTATCCCTTCGCAGCCTTAATATTTCTTACCGGTATGCAGAGCATTGACAAAAATCTTTATGATGCTTCCCAAGTAGATGGAGCTAATCATTGGCAGCAATTATTATTTATAACTCTTCCTTGTTTGAGCCCTGTAACAAAGATAGTACTTTTTATCCTGCTCCTGTGGGGACTCAACGCCATGACACTCGTCTATGTTATGACAGGAGGAGGGCCGGCTAATTCCACGATTATAACTGCTCTGTATATTTACCAAAAATCCTTTGGCTTTAGCAGGTTTGAGGTAGCTGCAAGCTGTAGTGTTGTTTTATTTATCATTGCATTAGCATTCATTACTCCGTACGTTACGTTAACTACGACCGAGGAGAAAGAATAATCCAATGACTATTTGGAGAAGGATTGAACTTAGAAAATTGTTCAGTAAAATAATAATATATGTCTGTGTGTCTGTGTTAGCAGTTTTTAGCTCATTTCCTGTTTATTGGATGGTCGCCACTTCGCTCAAACCTGTCGAGGATGTCTATCGAGTTCCTCCTCTGTGGATCCCGGATCAGCTTTCTACGGTGCATTACAAAAGAGTTATATTTGACAGCTTATTTAGCCAGTGGTTTATTAATAGCCTGATCATTGCCACAGTGGCGACAATATTGAGTATCATAATTGGGATTTTGGCGGCGTACGCCTTCATAAGATTTAGATTCTTTACAAAAAAGATTCTATTTGGACTCGTGACGCTTAGTAGGGTGCTTCCAAGAGCTGTCATTATTATACCTCTTTTCATTATAACCAATCAGGTACGACTAGTTGATACCCATGTCGGTTTGATCTTTAGTTATCTTGCAATAACAGTGCCTTTATCGGTGTGGTTGCTGAGTGGATTCCTTAGAAGTGTTCCAAAGGAGTTAGAAGAGGCAGCTATGATAGATGGATGCAATAGACTACAGGCTCTCTATCGAGTCGTTGTGCCAATATGCAAACCTGCGATAGTCGCGGTAGCAGCAATAAGTTTCAGAATGGCCTGGAATGAATTTTTCCTAGGCTTGGTTCTTTCAAGAACGAACGCGAGGCCGTTATCTGTAGGATTGACATTTTACGAAATAGAGGAAATTGCAGACTACGGGGCGATAATGGCTGCATCTACGCTGATGGTTATTCCTGTCTTGTTTATTTTTATAATAACTCAAAAATATTTGCTAAAAGGGCTAGGCGAGGGGGCTTTGAAAGGATGAGAAATTCAGAAGTCTGGGTCTGTGAGGGACATCGGGCAAGCTTTCATTATAGAATATTGCGACACTCCCTACGTCGAGAGAGAGGAGAAACAGGAAGAATACAAAGCGTATCTAAGGACGACTAGTACAATGAGGTAGCTACTTTAAAAAATAAGGTCCGCATCCTCTCAGTGTCGCATTTTCTGAGAAAAAAGACGATTTAAAAACCAGGTTGATAGGGTGAAAGAGGGTTGCACCCCAGACATCCTATGTCAATAGATTCGGCTAAACCTAGGATTAAAATTATTAGGTCTCGAATCCCGAAATTCTGTATTTGCCCAGCTTGAGGGAGATCTTATCTCGGAAAGAACCAGAGAAGCTCTGCGATATAAAAAAGAAAAGGGTGGGTTAGTAGGCTCTCCGCCCCCTGGGATTTGAGGCTATTAAAAATAAGCTAAAGAAAAATGAGGATGAGCTAGAAATTGTTACCGAGATCTTTAAATTAAATAGTAAATAGTGCCACCTGGCAAAAAGTCAAGTTTCTTTCCCATCAGAACCGTGTTTGAGACAGTTTATTTTGTCCGGTTTTAGACTCTTTGCCAGCTTTGTATATTGTTTCACTAGTCCTTCGCTCATTTATGTGATAAAGGATGTATCTTTAATGCTCATTCCCCTTTCTGTACAGAAAATGACCTGAGATAGTCCTTTGAGGTATCTATCTACTGCCTCGGGAGTATGATGGGTCTCTTGAGCGATTTGTGAGGTGCTCTTATTCTCGTAGAATTGTCTGATGTTCTTTCTCATAGGCCCTCACACCTTTGGAGATAAGATCCGGGTATACCTTAAAGATGGTGGAAATATCAATTTCAGAGAGGACCGCTCCTTGCTCATCTGCCTCTAACAAAAGACGTGCCCAAGCATCTCGTTGGATCTGATCTAAGGGAACTCTATTCATGTATTTGAGAATATCCTCTCAGTCAAGGATGGTTAAAACTACAGGCCTGATTTTTGTTTCGGTTATGGTTTTCTTGTACCCAAGCTTTTCTTTCTTATCTACCGCTACCCATACCATCTGGCCTGGTCTCAGATATGGGATGGGCGGATAATATGCCTCTACTATTTTTTTAAGCTCCTTTACAAAAAGGGTTACGATCATTGTTCCTTGGAGAAAAGGGAACTCTCTGGTTACAAAGTTGGTCACCGCAGCCTCAAAGGTTTTCCTCAACATGGGTCGGTAGTATGTGACAATATAGTCTTGTTTCATTGAAAATCGCCCTTTTTTTTATCCTTAAGATGAGGAGAGTGCTCTTTAGCTAAGGAGACTATCTCCTTAAGACGCTGTCTATAATAGCGATTGTCATATGTAGAGTAGAGATTCTGGTACTCCCTCACCAGCCTTTCAGAGATACCAACAAGGAAAGCTATCTCTGAGGGTGAAAGTTTTTCCCGATACTGGAAACTCAAGATAACTTACTTTGGCAAAATTGAGGATATACCTTTCCACTGCCTCCAGGGAATGATAGGTTCTTTTGGTTATCTCCGAGGGCTGCATACGTTTGATATACCAGTTAACTATCTGAACCTTATGAGTCAGGGTAGGACCAATATCCTTTTGTTGACCTCTAAGGAGGGATGTGTATGCCGAGCTTCTGGAAATATTTGATATCACGGGTAACGGTACGCATACCGCAGTTAAGAATCCTGTAAGCTATATCCTCACGGGTTAGGAGTACCTTCTGTTCCAGGGCCTCTGTGGCAATACGAAGCAGTCTTTTGCGACGTAAAGCGGCAGTTCCATTCTTGCCACCAGGATTGTTCCCGTCGTCATTACCTGTCCCCAGACTATTCCGTATTCGGTCATCAGTCGCTGACAGGCCACTGGTAGGGTCTGCGTTTTACCCGAAGTAAAAATCACCGCGCCACTGGAAAAGAGAATCTCTTGAAACAGTTAAAGAGCAATTAATCTGTCATGGTGCTCAAATAAGAGAGAAAAATGACAAAGTTTGGACTATTATAATAAATGAGAACTATCAATATAAACAGGAAACAATGACAATTTACAAGAGCATTAAGAAAAGAGCTTACTTCAAACACTATGTTAAAATTCTCAATGATAATGGGCTTTTATAAAAGCTGGTTTAAGATAGGTGTAAAAGGTGAGATTTCTAAAATGGAGACCTGTGTAACGGAGAATTATAGCGAATTTTTCGAAATCCACTCATATTATCTTTAAATTTTCCTTTCACGCAAGCTCTCTGATTTTTCTGGGAGCTGCAATCCACAAAAGGGTAAAAGCTACACAGGTTAACAGGATGGCTACTATTAAGGCTATGGAATAACTCTTTGTGGCATCAAATACAAATCCTCCAAACCAAGGCCCCACGATACCTCCTAACCCGAAACCTAGGAGCATAAACCCATTAATAGAACCAAAATGTTTACCCTGGAACATATCAGCTAATGTTGATCCCAGAACAGGTCCATTTATTCCCATTCCCACACCGAAAGAAACTGCATACAAATAAGGTATCCAGCTGGAAGAACCCTTTTCGAGAAGCAAAAGCGTAAATAGACCCAGAATCGAGAAAAGACACCCTAAAGCAAATGTTTTTTCCCTGCCGATTTTATCTGAGAGAAACCCGCTCATGTTTCCCATAACTCTCATTATTCCCCAGAGGGCAATTATTGAGGTGGCAAAAGTAGTGCTAAGTCTAGCATCTCTCATTAGGGCAATCTGATGAACCACCACCAGGTTTTGTACAATCCCAGAAATGCAGAACCATGCAAGAAAGATAAGCCACAACTGATAAGTTCCCATAGCCTTTCTTAGAGTCCAATTAACATTTACCCGCTTTTTATCTACTTTCCCTACATTCTGCGTCTCATCAGGGGTTGATTTTCCTCTTTCTAAAGGATGAGTCGCGTTCAGTAAAAGTTCCAGATCTTGGGGCCTATGGCGAGAAAAAAGAGCAAACAAGGGTAGTAAAATAGCTCCTATAAGTACGCCCATCCAAATGAAAGATGCGCGCCATCCAAATTTTGTGATTAAGTATTGTACGAGGGGGATGATAAGGAAGAAAGATACACCCCCTCCTGAGCTAAGTATTCCTAAGGCCATTCCTCTTCCTCTGAAAAACCAGTAAGGTAACAGCGGGGCGCTAGTTGCATACCCTATCAAACTAGCTCCAATAGCACCTGCTACGCCAAACAAGAGATAAAAATGATAGATAGTAGTTGCTCTGCTGCATAATATAATAGCCAAAGCTAAAATTGTTCCGCCAATTAAAACAACCCTTTTGGGCCCGAATCTGTCCACTAGAGCTCCAGTAAAAGGAGCAGCTGTTCCGTATACAATTACGTGAACAGAGAAAATCCCTGCCGTGCTGGCTCTACCCCATCCAAATTCATCCAAAATCGCTACATAGAAAACCGAAAATGAATTACGAGCTCCATTGGCTAGAACCATACCCACAAAAGATATTGCTAAAATGATCCATCTGTAAAAAAAGGGCTTTCTGCTCATTTTTGCCTATGTTAAAACCTAAGTTTAACAGCTGATGTCGCTATCCCTTAATCAGTGCGGATTACAATTTTTGGTTTGGCACTATGAACTTTGCTTTCGCTTGTTATATAAGGGTTTTAGCAATTGAGATTTGCAGGTAGTTCAAATATAAATATTTAATACAGCTTTCTCCTGTTTAGACTTATTTTTATAGAACAGTAGATACATTTTGCTCCTTGAAAATATGGTTAGGTCGGAAGAATGCGGGGAATCTTTTTAACTCCTATAGCATCTAAGATTCTTTTATGCTCAGCATTTCCTTCCACTGGGCAAAGAAAAACTCTTTTTCCTATTTGATTTTTAGCGAGCCTGATGTCGTCCAATTTATCTAAAGCTTCTCTAGCTGTTATGTTAAGATGAGCCTGTCTCATTCTTTTCTCGATGATTTTCTCTAAAAGGTATGATAGGACGCAGATGAAGACATGAGCCCTCACTCTATCATCTTCATAATGGCGAATAGGACGAAGATGAAGGAAGTCTTTTATCTCCTTAAAAACCGTCCCTACCCCGCTAAGGTTCTTGTATTGTCTGATGAGCTCCTTTGTTGAAAGATTGAAGGCGGTACTTTTGATAATGAAGATCCCATCTAAGATTTCTTCCTCTTGAAGAACCTTCCTTCTCAGAGAATAGGAAAAAAGACCATCTTTAGAAGAGGAATAATGAAAGTATTTCCGGTTAGTCTTATCGAGGGCAAGAGTAGCTCTTTTCAAGATCTTTTCCCGATCCTTTAGTTGGCCAGTTTCTACTGAGTGTTTGAGTTTTACTAAATTTCTTTTCCCTTTCTCTATTCTTTCTTCTCGGTAGATTTTATCATCTTTTTTCTTTTCTGGATTCAAACAAACAAGATAGCGCGGTCCATCACCTGTTCTATATTCAGAGAAAAGGAGCTCTTCCTTCTTTTCTTCCTCATAGCTTTTTCTTTTTTCTTCTAGGAGAGGGAAAGTAGCATCTATTGCTTCTTTAGCTTCATTAAGACGCCTTTTCTTGAAGGTGACAATGTAGGAGAAGCCTTGCTTTTCGATGTAATCTAAATTGGTCTTGCTAACCATACCTCGATCAGCAACAAAGATAACTCGCTTGAGACGGAATCGTCTTTTTAGATCATCTATAGTTTTAACCACAGTAGCTTTGTCCGCCTCATCTCCTTCAAAGACCTCATGAGCAATGG
>Ga0209979_1003298_pt1 | contig 14363 bp, 9 predicted proteins | sample AnhtaG_FD_183114 | JGI IMG/M metagenome (GOLD analysis project Ga0209979, IMG submission 183114) | Deep subsurface microbial communities from Anholt, Denmark to uncover new lineages of life (NeLLi) - Anholt_01485 metaG (SPAdes) (version 2) | ecosystem: Environmental > Aquatic > Marine > Oceanic >...
AATAGCGAACCTGGTATCCGGTCCCGTGATATTCAAAGAAGCTTGTAACGGTATCGTGATAAGCGCCGATTGCAGTATAGTCGACCGCGGTACCGGTCTCATAGGTAGTGATGCTGTCCCAGGTGGTTGCCCTGCCGTCAATCTGAAGCTGGTTGGCTGTGTTGACGTAGGAGGTCCAGAGAAAATAATCAGCATAACCCTCATTGCAGGTGGCATCCAGGCCCTTTTTAGCGTTGGTTACATTGGTGGCTATCTCACTCCAGTCATCGAAGTCCGGCTCGTAAGCCCAGAAATACCTGAGATTCCCCTGGGTGGTGATCGCTATGTAGTAGAGCCGATCATTAAAGTAATCTTGATTAGAGGTCAGCGCCACTTCTTTGAGGGAGTCGGGTGAGGTCGTTGTAAAGACCGTGACATAATCGGAACCACCGCTGAAGTCTTCCTGCGCACCATCTAGTACGCTGAAACGATAGAGAAGCGCCTCATCCTGGGCAAATCCCCGGCTGAAGCCAACGTAGCAGTGATAGGCTACTACCGAGGCGCTAAGAGAGTTAATGTCGTAGTTTGCCCACCAGTCATAGGTCTCACTCCAGTTTGCGCCATCGTCTGTTGAGATGTAGACATCCCAGCGGTTAGTGTTCCCGTCCCCCTGCAACAGCAGCACCGCAAAGAGGTTGCTGGTGGAACGATGAATGTCAAGCGCGGTTACGAGCACCGAATCACGATTACCAATCCTCACATCTGTGTTCCAGCAGATCCCCTCCTCTGTTGGTACTGGAGTGCGCCAGGAATTCCCAATGGCCATCTCATTGACATCTGTCAGAGTTTCAAGTTCCGGAAAGAGCGATAAGGCCTCTTCAAACTTCCCGCCGTTCCAGAGATCTTCAATTCTGTCTGCCATTTGCAGGGCTTGCGGGGTCGCATCTCTCTGGAGCACTAGATCTATTTCGGAGTTCTTCCTTTCATCCAGGGGCATTCGTTCCAGGGTTTTCCAGACAGGCTCGGTTACGACCAGCGGTTCTATCTGGTCATGTCGATACTGCGCTGGCTCAGGTGTATTGTGGGCACCCGGCAGGTAGGGAAACTCCTCCGCCAAAGCGACCGCCGCGAAGCAGACCAAGAGAGCTATAACATATTCCTTCATCTCTCCCCCCTTATATAGAGTCTTAGTGGTTTGTTGGTTTATGTTATCAGCAATATATTATCGGCGAGAGCCAAGACGAGTTTAGGGGGTTCACTACTCAACCTCTCGGATTGGCTTATTATGTGAAGAACGGCAGTTCCTATCAGCGAGGGTGAAATCGATATGGATAGAGTTCATTCAAGGTCTGTTCAGAATCTAAGGGTATTTCCTGAATTGGAGCGAAAGTCAAGCGAGATCCTCCCACAGGTCTTGAAAAGCTAATGGATATCCGCTATCTTGTTTTACTAAGACTCCAAGAGGTTCTGAAGATGTACGGAAAGCAACTGAATAACCAGAATCTGAGAGACCCTTTAAAAAGGAACGCCCTGGGGAACTGTGAGTTCATGTCGGGGAGGATATCAGGACAGTGGGCACTTTCGAGGAACCATTAAGAATCGCGACGCTACTGGCTCATTTCCAGAGGCCCTGGTTTGTGGCCGCTGGGTGGGCGGTTGATCTCTACCTTGGTCGTGTTACCCGGCAACACAAGGATCTGGAGATAGCGATTCTAAGGCGCGATCAGCATGCCCTCCGCAGATACTTGAAGAATTGGGAATTCAAGAAGGTGAAGAGAGTCTCTGGCGAAAGCGAGGGGCGGTTGGAACCGTGGTCTGAAGACGAATCACTAAAGCTTCCGACCCACGAGATCCATGCGCAAAGCGGGGGCGGAGGTCTTACCAGGCTTGAGATTCTGCTTAACGAGTGCTCCGGTCAAGATTGGATATTTCGTCGAAACCCTGAGATTACACGCCCGGTGTCGTTGATTGGGTTGCGTTCCCCAATCGGTGTGCCCTTTCTTGCCCCTGAAATTGTGCTTTTGTATAAAGCGAAGAATCCAAAGGCCGATGACGAAGCCGACTTTAACAGCGTACGACAATTGCTCGACCAAGAGCCCCGAGCCTGGCTGCGATGGACCATTGAGAGCTGCCACTCAGGGCACCCCTGGCTTTCCGAGCTTTGAGGAGTCAACCATCTTGTGTTAAGGAGCTTTTAAAAGAGGTACCCGCAGCTAAAGAGGATTATCCACGGATGCGATTAGTCGTTGGCGAATTCACTTTTACGGCACAGAGGGTTTTCTGCATCGGGCAAAACTATGCAGAGCACGTCAAAGAGATGAAGGGTGAGATTCCTAAACGCCCCGTTATCTTCTGCAAACCACCCACAAGTTTGGTTGCCCCTGGAGAAAGGATTCAGTTCCCAAAACATGGAGACGAACTCCACCATGAGGTTGAAGTAGTCGTTCTAATCGGAAAGGAGGGGCGAGCAGAGACCGCAGAAGAGGCCTCTTTGTTCATTGCGGGGCTTACTCTCGGTTTAGACCTAACGTTGCGGGATCTTCAAAGGAGTCTAAGGCAGAAGGGATACCCCTGGGAGATAGCCAAGGGCTTCGACCAGAGCGCCCCGATCGGGAGCTTCGCTGCTCGTGATGAGATTCCTGATCTGAGCAATATTGAGTTTGGCTGCCGGGTAAACGGCCAAATCCGACAACAGAGCAACACCCAAGATATGATTTTTCCCATCGGAAGACTGATCGTAGAGGTGTCGAGGATATGGGAACTCAGGCCGGGGGATCTGATTTTTACGGGAACTCCTTCGGGAGTGGGCCCTTTGCGAATTGGAGACGGTGTAGAAATCGAAAGTCCTACTCTGGGATCATTCTCCTGGGAGATTGTATGAGATCTGCCGAGGGAAGAATGGCCCAGGTACAAGCTCAAAACCTCGTAGCTTAGATCCATAAGGAGGGTTTCCCATTATGCAATCTTCCGACAGCGGCATCAAGAGGAGAAGTGCAGTGTTGACTGGTATGGCGGTTGCTGTTGCCTCTTTTGCTGTTTATTTGCAAACTGCCTTCAGGACTATTACTTGGTGGGACAACGCTGAGTATTCATTAGCCGCCATAACTTTTGGAATAGCACATCCACCGGGCTCGCTTATCACAACAATTCTGGGATGGATCGTAACCAAACTTCCCCTCGGAATCCCAAATGTTTTCAAACTCAATCTTCTTGCCGGGGCAGTGGCAGCGGTAACCGCAGGACTCCTCTGTGTTATCGTTTGGGGTCTTTTTCAGAGAACTAACTCGACAAAGAACATAAGACCGGGCAAGCTTTCGACTGTTGCTGTGCTGACAGGGGTAGCAATTGGAGGGCTTACCTTCTCTTTCAGCGAGACGGTTTGGCTTTACGCCATCAAATTCACACCTTACATCTTTACGGCCTGCTTAACTGCCGTAATTCTTTGGGCCTTGCTGCGCTGGTGGGAGCACGCCGAAGAGGAGGGTGCTTTGCGGTGGCTGTTTCTTGCTACTCTCCTGTTCGGTCTGGACTTCAGCGTCCATCGGACCAACCTTCTAATGTTGCCAGGGCTTTTTTTCTGGATACTGCTCAGGCGTCCGCGAACTCTAACTTCCCTGAGAGCTTGGATGAGCGGTGCCCTGGGCTTGCTCATCGGTCTTTCTTTTCAACTGGTGCTCATACCTCTGGCCGCAAGAGGTCCCTTTCCGAATGCTGGGGACCCAAGCTCCTGGTCACGTTTCTGGGATTACATCACCCTCAAGCAATACGGCGGCGGGTGGCTTGTAAATCTTCTTCCCCGAAAGGCGCCTTTCTTCAAAGCTCAGGTGATGGATTATTTGAACATCTTTGCGGCCAATTTCCCCTCATTTGACGGCAAGATCGGCTTGCTGGGTCTTTTGCCCGCAGTCGCGGGGTTATTCGGTCTTCTGATACTTTGGCGGCGCAAGTGGCGATTGGCGCTGGGGCTCACTATTTTCTTTTTGTTCGCCAGCCTCGGAGCAGTGCTCTATTTCAACATCCCCGCCGATTTCTTCCGTTCCTTCGACCGGCACTATCTGGCCTCATTTGTCATTTTCTCGATTTGGATGGCATACGGTGTCGGGTGTTTTATTCTATTCAGTCTCGAGCTGTTGAAGCGTCAGCGCTGGATGGTGTTTGGCGTAGCTGCACTTCTGCTCGTTGCCCTGCCGGGAAGCCAACTTGTAAAGAACTTCAGACAGGTTGATGGATCCGACAACTACTTCAGCTATGATTTCGGGAAGAACCTGCTCAATACCCTCCCATCCGATGCGATTGTCTTTACGAACGGTGATAACGACACCTGGCCCCCGTGGTATTTGCAGATTGCGGAGGGATACCGGCCCGACGTTACCGTCATCAACCTGCCGCTGTTTAACACCTCCTGGTTTGTCTCTCAAGTCATGGCCAGAGATCCCAATCTCCCCCTTCCGCTTTCAGAAGAGGAGCTTGCGGGGCTTCGTCTGCAACCCTGGAGCGATACCACCATAGTTGTTCCGGTAGAGGGGGAGGACCAAAGATTTCAGCTTCCCGCCGAAGTTTCCATTCCGGAATCTGTCCATCTTAAAATTCCGCCCACTATAGGAGATTCATACCTGCGGGTGCAGGACTGGCTTGTTATTCAGCTCATCATCGATAATGCTTGGAAGCGCCCGATCTGCTTCTCAACGACTGTTTATCGCCACAATCAGATCGGACTGCAGCCATACCTTCGACTGGAGGGGTTAGCCTGGCGGTTATTACCGGTGTCCTCCCCACCTGTTAACAAGGAACTGATTCGGGAGAATCTGTTTGAACGTTATGTCTACCGTGGTTATGCCGACTGCGGTGTTTTGATAGGTGATGAGACCCGAGGTATGGGACTTAATCTATTGAGCGCATGGTTTCATCTCGCTCAGGCTGAGATGGAAAGTGAGAACGAAGTTGAATGCCGGCAGGTGAAGGAACGGATGCTTAGCTTACTGCCGCCGGAACGCCTTGAGCCTCTTCCCTCTCAGTTGCGAGAAGCAATTGCGAAGCTATGTGAGTAACCTGAGCAGGGTCGTCAAATTCAATCAGCGCTTCAGCTCCCTCTCTGTTGACCGTAGGGGAATCAAGATGTATATGAATACAACGAGTTGCGGGAGAAGAGAGTTCTCGGTTAGTTGATCCAACAGGAGGAAGAAAAATGAAGGGTAAGACCAAAATCGGAATCATCATCTGTGACCGCTATCGGATGTGTGCTGGAGGCAAATGCCTGAGAGCTCTCCATAACAGAGAGGGGGCATTTAGCATTTACAGTGAGGGGGAAGTGAAATTGGTTGGATATGCTACCTGTGGCGGTTGCCCCGGCGGAAATGTTGAATATGCTCCGGGGGAAATGGTTAAGAACGGGGTGGAGGTAGTTCACCTTGCGACCGGATTGGTGGTCGGATATCCCCCATGTCCGTACATAACCTTCTTCCGGGACTTCATCAGGACAAGATACGGAGTAAAGGTGATAATCGGGACGCACCCAATTCCGCAGAAATACTACGATATCCATATGAAGTTGGAGACGTGGGACTCTGCGGAGTGGAAAGAGATCATAGGGCCGACGTTGGGGGATGAGAAAAACCGTTTGTCCTACGACTGAAAGGCCTCTTCGCAGATGCAGGATGGTGATTGTTTGACGGTGAGATGCTGTCTCTATGGGTCACGATAAGAACAAGATAGATTGGTCAGAACGGTGCTGGAAGGAGATGTTGGTTTACCAGCGCAAATCTATGTGGCTTGAAGATACCTTGGACAAGCTGGCCGCCTGGCTGGGGCTGCGGTCTGGTATGACCGCGGTTGACGTAGGTTGCGGTTTGGGGTATTTGGGTTATACTTATTGGCCCTATTTCGGCGAAGGGGGGCGTTACCTCGGTGTGGACATATCGTCAAAACTGCTCCGGGAGGCGGCCAAGGCCGCAAAGGAGTGGGCCGTAAACGGTGAAAGCTACTTCACTGCAGGCGACGCATACAAATTACCTTTTGGCGATGATTTCGCCGATTGGGTTATGTGCCAGGTTCTGTTGATACACCTGCAACACCCTGAAGTTGCCCTGGCCGAGATGGTGCGGGTGGCCAAACCGGGAGGGCTTGTTATGTGCAAGGAACCGGATAATCTATCGTCAGTGTTGGTGAAGCACTATTCCTCCCTACCGGAACTTGATGTGGAGGAGCAACTGCTATTCGCAAAGGTAGCTTTAATGTCCAATAAAGGACGCATCAAGCGGGGTCAGGGAGACAACAGCATCGGCGCCAAGGTTCCCAGGATGATGACTAAGCTGGGCCTAAGGGAGATCGACATCAGGTTGAATGACCGAGTCGCTTATCTGGAGCCACCTTACGAAGGTCGCCTCCAACAGCATACACTGGCACATGTGAAAAAACACTGGCTGGACACAAAGAGACGCGAAACCTGGCTAGACCGGGAGAGAAAGGAGTTTCTGGCGGGAGGCGGCGACCCGCAGGATTATCAGCATTATCGGGAAATAGCCGATAGAGCGATATCCATCTTTCGACAGCAAATCGAGGCCGGTGAGTATTTCAGCTGCAGCTTCGGTGATTTCTATATCATCAAAGGGAAAAAGTCAAAATGAATCGAGCCAGCCCTATAAGTGAGAATAAGCAAGGAATAGACTGGGCGGAGAAGCGCTGGAAAGAGCTCTTGGTTGAACAGCGCAAGTTCATGTGGCTGGAGGATACGGTTGATAAGTTGGCCGATTGGACGGGCTTGAGACCGGGTATGACCGCAGTCGACGTGGGTTGTGGGTTAGGATATTTGGGTTACACCTATTGGCGCTATTTCGGTGAGGGTGGCTTTTACATCGGGATTGATAGCTCCTCTGAGAATCTCAAGGACGCCGCTGAAGCCGCGAAGAGGTGGGCTGTCGACGGAGAAGCCTGCTTTACCACGGGGGAGGCATATAAGCTGCCATTCACAGATAATGTCGCTGATTCGGTTATGTGTCAGGTGCTGCTTATGCACCTGGAAAAGCCGAAACTCGCCCTGGCCGAGATGGTGCGGGTGGCCAAGCCGGGCGGACTTATTATCTGCGAGGAGCCGGATAACCTATCGTCGATGTTGGTGAGACGTTACAGCTCTGCGCCGGAACTTGACGTGGAAGAGGAACTGCTGTCCAGAAAGGTAACCCTGATCGGTAACGAAGGGCGGATCAAGCTGGGTCGGGGAGACCAGAGCGTGGGCGCCAAGGTCCCCAGGATGATGAAGCAGCTTGGGCTTTACGATGTTGAGATTCGACAAAACGATCAGGTCTGGTTCCTGCAACCCCCTTACGAAGGCCCCGTCCAGAAGCACCGCCTAGAGATGGTAAAGAGGAATGTCTCTGACGAGAAAAGATACAAGTTCTGGCAAAAGCGGGGAAGGGAGGAGTTTCTGGCGGGAGGCGGCGATCCCGAGGAGTATGACCGCTTTGTGGAGTTGTCGGATAGGTTCAGACCCATTATCAGACGGCAAATCGAAGAGGGGGAGTTCTTCGCCTGCAGCGCCCATCACTTCTTTGTGATCAAGGGAAGAAAACCTAGGTAGTCACAGATCGATTGCTCCGCAGCCAAGCCGGTTGTCCAACCGTAGTTGGGAGCGGTAGGAGTCCGGTGTGGGGATTTCCTACTTGTCAGCTTCAACATATGGGTTTGGGTCTCACATAGTCAGCTTCGGAAGATGACTGATAAGGTCAGATCAATTCTGGCCATGATAGATAAAGCCTGGGCCAGCATTGTCCGTTTCTTCAAGGAAACTCCAGAAGCTCTAATCATCCCTCCAGTTGCCCCGTTACCGGTGGCGCTCTCCAGTGCCTAGAGCGATAGCACGAAGGGTTTTTGGCGACGGCAGGCTGCAGGCAGGGGACCTCGGGAGGGAGAAGCTTGTTCGGCCAACTGAGCCTTTCGAGCTTCTCATTCACGATTTTTCGTTTGTTCACACACTCAAGCCATCGGGCCAACTCACTACCCGGAATGTCATGGGAACATCGACCCCGCACCTCGCCAAACTCAAGCTTTCCCTCAATTCCAGCAAAGGGTTTTGCAGCAACTGTCTATGATCTAATCGGATTCATCCGGGGCTGAGTGGCGCTCGACCTGACAACAGGCTGAACAGTTAAGAGCGCTCCTTCTTCCTGCTGTCTTCCTGCTGTGGCCGCTCCCATTGCCCCAATTTGCCTGAAAGCATCAACAATAGATTGCTAACTAATCGGACAGCCTTAACCTAAAACCAGGCAGAAGTGATCCGATTTAGTAATGTTTGCTTTGACTCAGTTATCCATTTTCCCATTGCATTTGGACAAATTGTAGGGAGGTTGAGATGAGCGTGAAATCCCGGATAGTCGTGACGGCTGTTGTCTTAGCATTGCTTCTGAATTTGGGTATTTTGTCGGCAAATGCCCAGGTGCCGAATAAGGCACCGCAGTTGCCGGAAAGGGAGGAGGATCTGCCTCCCGGGACTGGTTTTGTTCCACCACCGATGGATCTCTCCCATTTGACTGGGGAGACGTTGCCGGAGAGGTTTAAAACCTTAGTGCTCCCAATCCGGTGGGATTGGCGAGAGCAGGGCAAGGTCACTTCCGTTAAGGACCAGGATACTTGCGGCTCCTGCTACGCTTTTGCTTCGGTGGCCAACATCGAATCTAAGATGCTAATAGATGGTGAAGGGAGCCTTGACTTTTCCGAGAACAATGCCAAGGAGTGCAACTGGTATGGGACCAGCTGCGACGGCGGCAACTACACCAAAATGGCAAGCTGGTTCTCCAAAGAGGGCACCGTGCTGGAGTCGTGTGATTCTTATGTCCCTTGGGACACTACCTGCAAATCAACATGCACCTATAAGAAGACCTTGCTGGACTGGAGAATCATTTCCGGAAACAGCGTTCCCAGCACAAGCGTTCTTCAGAACTACATCTACGCCTATGGGCCTGTATACACCTCTTTTTACGCTGGTGATGCTAACGATGCCAGCTGGTGGAGCGAATTCTCCAACTATGACGGCTCCTACACGCTCTATTACACCGGCAGCTGGACACCCAATCACGCGGTGTTGATTGTTGGCTGGGACGACACCCTCACCCACGCTGGAGGCACCGGGGGCTGGATTGTGAAGAACAGTTGGGGCACCTCCTGGGGCGACACGTGTGGCTATGGCTCGGAGGGAGGTTATTTCACCATAGCCTATGGCTCCGCCAGCATCGGGATGTATTCCTCCTATATGCACGACTGGCAGAACTACGATCTGAACGGAGAGATATTGTATTACGATGAGGGTGGCTGGACAGACAGTTGGGGTTACGGTGATGTAACCGCATGGGGGCTGTGCAAATTCGTCCCGGCCTCAACGAGTTACCTCGGCAGGGTGGAATTCTGGACCAACGATACCACCACCGATATTGATGTTTACGTCTACGACGATTTCGATGGATCCACCCTCAGCAACTTGCTAACAAGCAAGCTGAATCAGAGCTACGACGAGGCTGGATACCATTCCGTAACCTTAGATTCTCCACCTCAGATTGCGGCCAGCAATGATGTCTACGCAGCGGTCAAGTTCACCAATTCAAGTTACACATATCCTGTCGTGGCCGATGGTCAAGGTCCGAATGAGACCGGGACTACCTATATCAGCTCCAATGGGGGCAGCGGTTCCTGGTACGATCTCGGAGCGGGCGAGGCCGAAGACGTAGCCATCCGGATCCGTACCACCACCTATTCTGGGATAGACACCGAGAGTCTTCTGGAGTTCCCGGAATCCTTCATCGTAACGCAAAACTATCCCAACCCCTTCAACGCCGGGACGACTATCGAGTACGAATTGCCTCTCAGCTGCGATGTCACCATCCACATCTACGATTTGCTCGGACGTGAAATTGAGACTCTCGTCAACAGTGACCAAAGCGCTGGCCATAACCAGATCGACTGGAATCCCCCTGATATTCCTTCGGGAATTTACTTCTATAAGGTTCAGGCCGGGGAATTCACAGCGACCATGAAGATGTTGCTTTTGAAATGATGTTCTCGATATCGCCGGGTAAAGGGAGCCTTACGGCTCCCTTTTCAATTCGTGGAGAGTCAACTCCGGGGAGATAGACGCAGAACCGGCAGCAGCAGTTCCTCGTTCGTCTACTCAGTAAGTCGACTGATCTTGCCCAGTATTTGCACCCTCCCGGTTGCGCCACCAAAACTTTATTTCACTTGACAAAGCCGTGATCACTCCATATATTCAGCTCACTGCGACGGCTATCTTCTTTCTGCCTCGGCAGCGGTTGCTCATTTTTGCAGCGCAGATGAAGTCCACAATGAAACAAGAATCCGAGAACCACTAAACCTACAACCCTTCGAAAGGAGGAACTACATGAAACGCTTCAGCACGTTTCTGGGGCTGGCAGTGCTGGCGACCTTTGTTCTGGCAGCCTCTCTGCCCGGGATGGCTTCAGAGCAGAGCTCCAAAAGTGCTGCCATGTACCGCCTGATGAGAAATTTCCCGGCGGTGCAGACCTACCAGCAAGGTGAGCGGATCACCCGACTGCACGGCCAACCTTTCGGGTTTGGCGCCAGTCCCGAGGAGACGGCGGAACAGTTCCGGCAGCATCACGCCGGCATCTTCCACGTTGAACCCCAGGACCTCAGGCCGGTCAGCTTGCTTTTCGACGGCCGGCACACCCAGCCGGTGATGTACTTACCAGAATTGGGCGAGCACAAGTTTACCCTGGTCTACTACTCTCAGTACAAGGACGGAATTCCGGTTTTCCGTGCCGACTTAAAGCTTCTGGTACTCAACCAGCGGGGTTACCCCCTGGTCTGGGCCGGTTCTGCTCTTCGCGATCTGAGCGATTTCGCTCCCGGAGATGTCAGCGTCAATCCCGCCCTGGCAGAAGGCGCAGCCCGGGCTTTCTCGTCGGGCCTGGTCAATTTCACCGAACCGAGGTTAACTATCTGGGCGGGGATCAATGATATGGAGGTTGAGCCCACCGTCGTGATGGAATTCATCGCCGACAACGGCTTGGTGGCCACCGGAGATTACGAGAAATGGCTGTTCCTGGTGGACGCCCACAGCGGCGAAATCCACTACACCGAGGATCTCATTGTCCACGTTGATGTTGAGGGCAATGTAAGCGGAATGGCCACCGACGGCAAGGGCGCCGATATTTGCCACCCGGAGGTCACTACCGGTATGCCTTGGTCTCGGGTCTACATTGAGGGAGGCAATTCCGCTTATGCCGACTCCCTCGGCGACTTTGTCATCCCCAACGCTGGCGGTTCACCTGTTACGGTGATATCCGATATTCGCGGCCACTGGTTCAGAGTGAACAATGAGGCGGGTGGCAATGCCCAACTCTCAATGGAGGTAACGCCTCCGGGACCAGCCAATTTCCTTCACAATGAAGCCAATACCGAGGAGTATTATCGAGCACAGGTGAACGGCTACGTTCAGGCCAACGTCGTCCGCGACTTCACGCTTACCTACAACCCCACTTATCCCGGGTTGCAGCAGACAGAATTTCCAGTCAACGTCAATATCAGCAACTCCTGCAACGCCTTCTACGACTATACCTCCATAAACTTCTTCCGCGCCGGTGGCGGGTGCCCCAATACCGCATTTTCCACGGTGATACACCACGAATATGGTCACCATCTGGTCGCTATGGCAGGAAGCGGACAGGGTCAGTACGGCGAGGGTATGGGGGATGTGATGGGAGTGCTCATCACCGATGATCCGGGCCTCGCCTACGGTTTCTTCAGCGACTGCAACGTGCCTCTGAGGAACGCCGACAATGCCATCCAGTACCCCTGCAGCGGTCCAATCCACGACTGCGGGCAGCTTCTTTCCGGCTGCGTCTGGCATACCCGCAACGAGCTGGTGATCACCAACCCCAACTCCTACACAGATATCCTTTCCAACCTGGCGGTTAATGCCATGCTGATGCATACCGGGGATATGATCACTCCACAGATCACGATCGACTACCTGGTTCTCGATGATGACAACGGGAATATCTATGATGGAACGCCCCACTGGGACGAGATCTGTACCGGTTTTGGCGCCCACAACATGGATTGCCCGGAGCTCATGTTGTTGGCGTTCTTCTATCCCAACGGCCTTCCGGAAATGATCAACCCTGCCGGCGGCACCAGAGTCCGGGTCGATGTTTCGGGGGTCGTGGAGGAGCCGGTGCCTGGGACGGGGAAGCTTCATTACGATCTCGGGGCTGGCTGGGTCGAGATCCCCATGGAAGTCATCGCTGAGAACGTCTATGATGCGGTCTTCCCGGAGGCGGAGTGCGGGATCGAAGTCCGCTACTACTTCAGCGCCCAGACCGATCAGGGCAACATCGCCACAGATCCCACGAACGCTCCGGCGTCGAGCTACTCGACCGTCAGCGCGACGGACCTTGTGACCATCTTCGAGGACGATTTCGAAACTCACCAGGGCTGGACTGTGGTGAATATCGACCTCCAGGACGGCGCCTGGGAGCGCGGCATCCCGATCGGCGGCGGCGAGCGTGGCGATCCTCCCACTGACTACGACGGCTCCGGGCAGTGTTACGTCACCGACAACGAGTACGGCAACTCCGACGTCGACGGCGGCCCCACCATGCTGATCTCTCCGACCTTCGATGCCAGCGGGGGGGAGGAGGCGTTCATCTACTACGCCCGCTGGTTCACCAACGATGACCACGACATCGACCGCCTTGACGTCCACGTTTCCAACGATGATGGCTCAAGCTGGGTTCTCGTTGAGAGCGTTCCCGACACCCCCGGTTGGGTTTATACGCGCTTCAAAGTCTCGGATTTCGTTACCGCGACGGCGCAGATGAAGATGCGGTTCAGCGCCACCGACAATCCCAACAACTCCGTCACCGAGGCCGGCATTGACGCCTTCAAGGTAGTGGTGGTGGAGTGTGAGGAGCTGCCTTTAGTCTCCATAGAGATTATCCCTGATGACCCGCCCATCGTGGTGCCCCCCGGAGGCTCCTTCACTTACACTGGCATTGTCAGCAACAACACCCCTGACCCGCAGACCGTGGATGCCTGGGTCATGGTCACTCTGCCGAACGGCGATCCGTACGGACCGGTGAAGATGTTCGACAACATACGTCTTAGCCCCAATCAGACCAGAACCCAGACCGAGATCCGGCAGAGCGTTCCCGGGATGGCCCCGGCTGGGGATTACGTCTATACCGCCTGTAGCGGAGATTATCCCTCGACTATTCTCGATGAATCTTCATTCGGGTTCACGGTGACCTCTGCCAGAGGTAGTGGTGGCGACGATTGGACTCTGAAGGGATGGTTCGACGAGGAAGAGGAGCTTCTGCCTCAGAGAACGGAGCTATTCGGCAACCTCCCCAACCCCTTCAACGCCAGCACCACATTTAACTATGCCCTGGAGAAGGATGGTCACGTGAGCCTGGAGGTGTATGATCTGCTGGGCCGGAAGGTTACCACGGTGATCGACGATCATCAGACCGCAGGCTACAAGTCCGTCCGTTGGGACGCTTCTCGTTGTGCCTCGGGTGTCTACTTCTACAAGCTCACCGTCGGAGAGTTCAGCCAGACGATGAGGATGACCCTCGTGAAATAAACATTCCAGAAGCAGACCGTAACAAAAGGGAGCCGTTAAGGCTCCCTTTTTTGTTTGGCCACGCTCGAAGGAATCTCATTGGAGTTGAGGATTATGAGCTTGGATGCCCCGGCGACCCTTCAGTTGCTCTCGTGAATGATGGCTTATTTACCAGTCCAGGCGTCCAACAGGGCTTCAATTCTCTTGGCCTCTTCGGGAATTACTATCTCTGGAACCACTATCAGTTCCCGGACCCGTTCAACGAGCTTTAGCTCCATGGCTGATTTGTCCTGCCAGTTCTTCAGATAAGAAGCCTGTATTCGCAAGAATGCCGAGACCACCAGATAAGCATCATCGAGATAACCGAACAAGCCATGTTCTTCTTCAGGGAAATAGTCCTCGGGGTCGCATATGTATGTTATGATATGACTGCTGAGTCTTTTCGCTTCTGAGGGCAATGATTCATCTTTCCAGTACTCACTCAGCTGCTGCAATGCCGGGGGAAGCAGGAAGATAAACTCCTTTATGGCTTTTACTTGCTCTTCGGTCGCTCTACCACCTAGACGTTTCTCAATGGACTCGCGAAAACCCCGCTCATCTCCGCCTGCCAGAATTCTCAATTGATTGGCAAGTGCTTTCAGCATCTGAGACCTCCGAACTGAGTGCTGTCGACTAATCCATCGAGCGACCGAAGGAGTTACCCTGGTGCCTGAAATATATGGATCTTCTTACCAATAGGCAATCGAAAAGCTTTTCATCGGAGTGAGACATAGGTATGTGGTATCCGGTCTCGTTT
>Ga0209979_1003300_pt1 | contig 14362 bp, 11 predicted proteins | sample AnhtaG_FD_183114 | JGI IMG/M metagenome (GOLD analysis project Ga0209979, IMG submission 183114) | Deep subsurface microbial communities from Anholt, Denmark to uncover new lineages of life (NeLLi) - Anholt_01485 metaG (SPAdes) (version 2) | ecosystem: Environmental > Aquatic > Marine > Oceanic...
CACCTGGTGCTCCAGGAACGGCGGCTGCCCATCGATGTGCACACCGTCCCCAGGGAGATCGACGAGGAGATCGCCCGCCTTAAGCTCGCCTCCATGGGCGTCAGCATCGACACCCTCAGCGAGGAGCAGCAGCGCTACCTGGCGAGCTGGCAGGCAGGAACGTAGCTGGAGGAACTAGCGAATGACTTCCACCTTCATGACATCGCCATCCCTGCTCCTTACCTCAGAGTCGGTAACGGAAGGGCATCCGGACAAGCTGTGCGACCAGATCTCCGATGCCATCCTCGACGCCATCCTGGAGAAGGACCCGCTGGCCCGAGTGGCCTGCGAGACCGCGGCCACCACCGGCCTGGTATGGGTCATCGGAGAGATCACCACGGAGTGCTATGTTGAGATCCCCCAGATCGTGCGGGAGGTGGTGCGGGACGCCGGCTACACCCGGGCCAAGTACGGCTTCGACTACGAGACCTGCGGGGTCGCCGTGTCCATCAAGGAGCAGTCCCCGGACATCGCCGTGGGCGTGGACCACGCCATGGACGCCGAGGCGGCCAACAACGCGCTGCTGGAGCTGGGTGCAGGGGACCAGGGGATGATGATCGGCTTCGCCTGTCGGGAGACGCCCGAGTACATGCCGCTGACCATCTCCCTGGCACACAAGCTCTGCCGGCGGCTGGCCGAGGTGCGCAAGGAGCGCATCATGGGCTACCTGCGGCCCGACGGCAAGTCTCAGGTTACAGTGGAGTATGAGTTCGGCCAGCCCAGGCGGGTGGAGGCGGTGGTCATCGCCGCGCAGCACGACAGGGTGGTCTCTCACGAGGAGCTGGTCGAGGACATCCGGAAGGAGGTCATCGGCTATGTGATCCCGGAGCATCTCCTGGACGAGCGCACCAGGTACTTCATCAACCCGACGGGGCGCTTCGTGATCGGCGGGCCCATGGGCGACGCCGGGCTCACCGGGCGCAAGGTCATCGTGGACACCTACGGAGGGATCGCGAGGCACGGCGGGGGCTGCTTCTCGGGCAAGGACCCCACCAAGGTGGACCGCTCCGGGGCCTATGCCGCCCGCTATGCGGCCAAGAACATCGTGGCGGCGGGCCTGGCCGACCGGGTGGAGCTGCAGCTCTCCTATGCCATCGGGGTGGCCCATCCCACCTCGATGGCCATCGAGACCTTCGGGACGGGGCGGATCGAGGACGAGCGCATCCTGGCGCTGGTGCAGCGTCACTTCGACCTGCGGCCGGGGGCGATCATCCGCGACCTGGGCCTGCGGCGGCCCATCTACAGGCCGACGGCGGTGTACGGGCACTTCGGGCGGGAGGACATCGACGCGCCGTGGGAGCGCATCGACAAGGCGGATGTGCTGCGGGAGGAGGCGGGCCTGGAGGCGGAAGGGGCAAGGGCCAGGGGTCGAGGGTCAAGGGGCAGGGGCTAGGAGCGAGAGGCGTTTGATTGACCGTCTGTTTGTGAAAAAAGATCCGGTTCCCATCGGGAAAAGGGGCGTTTTTGGTTGATTGATGTCCGGCGGGCGGCGGTGGAAGGCGGGGTTCACCTCTGCGGGTTGAAACCCGCAGCTTCCGTCCAAGCCGCGGATTTGAATCCGCGGGGTAGGTTATTCCGCTGATGATGATAGGTGGTGCTGGTAAGGTGCTGGTGGAAGGCGGGGCAAGAGCCTCGCCTTTTATGGTATATGATGTGCGCATAGATGATAGCGGACGCTGAGGGGAGGTCAAAGGTAATGGCGGCACGGGGAGCGGGGGAGATCGAGGCGCTGGTGGCGCGGTATAGGAGATGGGCGCTTATAATAGGGAGAAGAGGCCGGTCTATGGTGTTATCCTTGCCAGTGGTTGGGGTTGGGCAGCTGGCTAGGGTTGTAGAGCCACGTTTGGAAGTGGGTCTGGCAGAAAGGTGGCGGCCTGTGGGGTTGCTCTCTGGGAGGCTTCTTGGATTCGAGTTTCGTAGTTCTCTCGGTTGGTGGTGCCAGCACCAAGCTGACAGCCTAACCCTTGTTTGCCGCAGGGAGGGCTGATGATGCCAAGGGGCATTCACACAATCCCCGCACAAGGAAACGTTCTCAGGTGGGCGCGTGAGGTTCGAGGATTCACGCGGAAGACTGCGGCTCGTCTGCTCGGCATCACTGAACAGGAGCTAGCGGCCATTGAGGACGGCCGCCAAGAACCCCCTGGTACAGTCTTCAACAAGATGGTGTCTGTGTACCAGCAAGTGGAATCTGTCCTGCTTCTGCCTCGGCCCCCTGCAACAGACCCGTTGCCTGAAGATTACCGAACCGTGGGGGGTGCGCCAGCGATGCCCCGCCCAGATACTCTGCTCGCCATTCGAGAGGCGCGAAGGGTTCAGCGCTATGTCAGCGAGCTAGTAGGGGATGATCCTGAGCTGCTACGCCATCCCGACATTCCCACTGCCTCTGTCACCGAGGACCCGGAAGATCGCGGCCTAAGGGAGCGTCAGCGCTCTGGTGTCACCATGCAGCGAATCAGAGGGTGGAAGCCTTACCGAGATGCATTCGGCAGGTGGCGGGCGATAGTTCAAGAGATGGGTATCCTTGTGCTGCAGAAGAACATGCCATGGGAAGATTGTCGGGGCTTTTCCCTCTGGGAGACTGGCACCGTCCCCATGATCGTGGTGAACTCTGAGGACGCATTCAACGGTCGTATCTTCACGCTGTTCCACGAGTACGCACACCTGATGTTGCGCCAGACAGGTACATGCGTCGCTGCTGTGCAAAACGAGACCCCCAAAGGGCGCATTGAGCGGTGGTCCGACAGCTTTGCTGCGGCGTTTCTGGTCCCCGCTGATGACTTACGACGGGCTATCAAGGGGCGATTTCCAAACTTGGCCAGCGACAGCTGGACTCTATGGCACATCGAGCGGCTCGCCGCTCACTTCCGCGTTAGTCCCTACGTCATCGCAAGGCGATTGAAGGAACAGGGAATTAGCGACTTCTATGACAAGAACTATAGAGAACTGAGGCAATCTGACAAACGAAGAGAAAGGCCGCCGCGGGAACAGACAGGCGGAATCAGAGCCGAGATATTGAAACTGTCCGAGGTCGGGCTTGGAGCTGCATCTGTCGTCTTAGAGGCCCTTAGGGGCCAACTAATTGACGGCCCTGAAGCTGCGGATATTCTCGGCCTTCGTCTCGACCAGCTTCGGGCGTTCGAGGAGCAGACAGAGGTGCAGAGAAGCCGCAGTCGTATATGACCCAGGCACCGCTGTTCGATGCCTGTTATCTAGTCGACGCGTCCTCCCTGATTGACCTCGATGGCCTCAACAGGTACGCGAGCGGCCAAGTGCCGCCGCCACTGTCGTACACGCCCCAAGAGAGAGCCTTGGTTTGGGACGGCCTACTACGCCTAGCAAGAGACGGCCGAATCAAACTTATCAGGCAGGTCAAAGGGGAGCTAGAGAGATGGGATCGGGCAGCACTGGATCGTCTCAAGGTTTACAGAGGTCATCGAGTACCGGTGACTAATGACCTCCGGCGTAGGTACACAGCGTTGCTAAACAAGTACCCAGAACTGATGCCCCGAGACCCCGCATATGATCCAGCCGATCCTTGGCTGATCGTTGCTGCCCAGAAGTATGGCTTCGTGATCGTGACAGAAGAACTAGCGAAAGCTGCCAGGAAAAGCAGGGCTAAGACGCCACCCATCCCCGACATCTGCGGCCGAGAAGGTGTCCCGTGCAAGTCTCTCCGGAAATTGGCCAATGAGGAAGGGTGGCTGCCGCCGCCTTAGCCATTGGTACTTGCAGCCAGCGGATAATTGCGTCGTGGTATATGACGTGGTCGTAGATGGTATCGGACGGCGAGAAGAGGTGAAAGGGGATGGTGGCACAGGCATCGACCGAAAGCGGGGCGCTGGTGTATGAGCTGTACGCGCTGACGGCGGAGGAGCGGCGGATCGTCGAAGAAGAGGTCAGGCGATGAGGCGGGCCAGTCGGTCGCTGCGGGCGGCGGTTCGGCAGTATCTGCCGGAGTTGGTGGAGCTGCGGCGGGAGCTGCACCGGCATCCGGAGCTGTCGTGGCAGGAGGAGAGGACGCAGGGGGTGGTGCTGGAGCGGCTGAAGGCGTGGGGGCTGGAGGATGTGAGGGCGATCGCGCGGACGGGAGCGACGGCGCTGGTGAGAGGCCAAGGGACTAGGCCCAAGGCGCGGAGGCGAGGGGGTGGCCCGACGCTGCTGTGGCGGGCGGACATGGACGCGCTGCCGGTGCAGGAGGAGAACGAGTCGGAGTATCGATCCACGGTTCCCAACGTGATGCACGCCTGCGGCCACGACGGGCACGTGGCCATCGCGCTGACGCTGGCCCGGGTCGTGCACGAGGGGCGGTCGGAGCTTCCCGGGAACGTGCGCTTCGTGTTCCAGCCGGCGGAGGAGACGGCGGGCGGGGCGCGGTCGTGCATCGAGGACGGGGTGATGGACAAGCCGAAGGTCGATGCCGTCCTGGGCCTGCACATCGACGCGGACACGCCGGTGGGAGCCCTGAACGTCCTGCCCGGCCCGGTGTGGGCCGCGCCGACGGGGTTCCGGCTGGTCATCACGGGAAGAAGCGGGCACGGGGGGCTGCCCCAGCAGACCGTGGATGCCATCGCGGTGGCGGCGCAGGTCATCAGCGCCCTCCAGACGGTGGTGAGCCGGTCGATGAACCCGCAGCGAGCGGTGGTGCTGACGGTGGGGACGATACAGGGAGGGACGAAGGGCAACATCATCGCGGGCGAGGTGGACATGACGGGGACGATCCGCACATTCGAGGAGCGGACCCTCGAGCGGGTGCTGCGACGGGCGGAGGAGATCGTGCGGGGGGTGACCTCGGGCATGGGGGCAGAGTACCGGTTCGAGCACGTTACGACCTGCCCGCCGGCCGTGAACGACGGGGGGATGGCGGCGCTGGTACGCGAGATCGGCGCGGAGTTCTTCGGACCAGAGCGGCTCTTCGGCACCCGGAGCACCGGCGCCGATGACATGGCCGTGTTCCTCGAGAAGGCGCCGGGCTGCTACTTCCGGCTGGGGGGTCGCAACGAGGAGCGGGACATCCGCTACCCGCACCACCACCCGCGCTTCGACTTCGACGAGGAGGCGCTGGGCCTGGGGGTGGAGTTCGGCCTGCGGCTCATCGAGACGTACCTGAGCCGGGGAGGGGTGAGCTGAGATGTATGCCCTCGTGCTGGCCGGGGGGAAGGGGGAGCGGCTGCGGCCGCTGACCAGCGACCGGCCCAAGCAGATGGTGATCCTCAAGGACAAGCCGATCCTGCAGTATCAGATCGAGTGGCTGGCGCGGGAGGGCGTGACCGACGTGGTGCTGCTGTGCGGGTACCGCTATCAGATGATCTCAGATCACTTCGGGGACGGGGCACGTTGGGGCCTGCGCATCACCTACTCCATCGAGGACGAGCCGTTGGGACGGGGCGGCGCCTTCAAGCAGGGGTTTCGCCTGGTGCCGGAGAGCGAACCGTTCGTGCTCGGGGTCAATGGGGACAACTTCAACACGCAGCCCTTGGCGCCGCTCGTGCGCAGCCATCGGCGGTCTAGGGCGGTGGCGACGGTGATGCTCGTGCCGCTCGCCAGCCCCTACGGGGTGGTGCGGCTACGAGGCAGCCGCGTCGTGGCCTTCCAGGAGAAGCCGCAGCTCCCCTACTGGATCAACGCCGGCGTGTACGTGCTGAGCCGCGAGTTCTTCGCCGGCCTGCCCGACGTGGGCGACCACGAGGATGAGCTTTTCCCTCGCCTAGCGGCGGAGGGCCGCCTGCGGGCCTTCAGGTCGCGGTCCTACTGGAAGGGCATCGACACGGTGAAGGACCTGGCGGAGGTGGCCAAGCACCTGGCGGCAGGGGGCTCCGCGGGTTGAAAGCCGCTGCTTTCTGGGCTCGAAATCGCTGGATGCGGGATTCGGAGCCTGTTGCAGAAGCCAGGTGGTTCTGCCCACCCACCCGCCCTCGGGATATTTTGGAATCTGGGGGACACCCCCAGACCCCCGGCCCGCTGCGCGGGGGCGGAATGCTCGGACGGGGAAGGCTGAGGGCGGAAACCTTAGGGGCTCTGCCCCTCTGCACTCCCCCTTTAGCAACATGCCATTTCCCCCGCAGAGTGAAGCCTCGTCGGTCCGGTTCTGGTGGGCTATAATGCCCCCAACGCTATGACCTCTCCCATCAAATTCGGCACGGACGGCTGGCGCGGCATCATCGCCGAGGACTTCACATTCCACAACGTGCGAGCCTGCGCCCAGAGCGTGGTCCAGTATCTGCGGGCTCACGGGCTGGCCGAGCGCGGGCTGGTGGTCGGCTACGATATGCGTTTCGCCTCCGAGGACTTTGCCGCCGCGGTCGCGGAGGTGGCGGCGGGCAACGGCATCAAGGCCTATCTGTGCGACCGGCCCGCGCCCACGCCCGCAGTGAGCTACTCGGTGCTGCGCAAGGGAGCGGGAGGGGCGGCGGTGATCACCGCCAGCCACAATCCCGCCCGCTGGAACGGCTTCAAGTACAAGCCCGATTACGCCGGCAGCGCCTCGCCGGAGGTCGTCGCTGAGCTGGAGGCAGCCATCCCTCGCATCCTGGCCGAAGACGGCGTGCGTGCGCTCTCCCTGGCCGAGGCGGAAGCGCAGGGCCGGGTGGAGCGCTTCGACCCCCGGCCGGCCTACCTGGAGCAGCTCGGGCGGCTGGTGGAGCTGGAGCGGATCCGCTCGGCGGGCCTGCGAGTGGTGGTGGACTCGATGTACGGGGTGGGAGCGGGCTACCTGGCGGGCCTGCTGGCGGGCGGCCGCACCGAGGTCAGGGAGCTGCACGCCGAGCGCAACCCCCTCTTCCCGGGCCTGGCCCGCCCCGAGCCCATCGCCGAGAACCTGTCGTCCCTCTCGGAAGCAGTGGTGCGAGAGGGCGCCGACGTGGGCATCGCCAGCGACGGCGACGCCGATCGCCTGGGGGTGGTGGACGAGAATGGAAAGTACATCGACCAGCTCCAGACCTTCGGGCTCATCGCGTACTACATGCTGGAGGTGCGCGGCGAACGGGGGCCTATCGTGAAGTCGATCACCACCACCCGCATGGTGCAGCGCCTGGGCGAGCTGTACGGCGTGCCCGTCCACGAGACCGCGGTGGGCTTCAAGTTCCTGGGACCCAAGATGATGGAGGTGGACGCCCTCATCGCGGGCGAGGAGAGCGGCGGCTACGCCTTCCGCGGCCATCTGCCGGAGCGCGACGGCATCCTCGCCGCCCTCTACTTCCTGGACTTCATGGCCCGCACCGGCAGGAGGCCCTCACAGCTCCTCGAGGAGCTGTACCGGAAGGTGGGCCCTCACTACTACGACCGCCTGGACCTGCGCCTTCCCGAGGAGGAGCGCGACGCCATCTATGGGCGGGTCAGGCAGGCGCGACCGGAGCGTCTGGCCGGGCTTCAGGTGACGGGTATCGATACGACCGACGGCTTCCGCTTCCTGCTGGAGGACGGGGGCTGGCTGCTGCTGCGTTTCTCGGGCACCGAGCCTCTCATGCGCATCTACACGGAGGTGGGAGACAGGGCGCTGGTGCCCCGGCTCCTGGAGGCAGGCAAAGAGCTAACGGGGGTGAATCAGTGAGCGTGCTCGACGATCCGTCCGTCTACGAGCGTCTGGACCCGGAGGGACTGCTCGGCCGCATCGGGGGGCTGCCGGAGCAGTGTCGGGAGGGCTGGCAGCACGCCTCCGGCTTCAGCCTGCCCCGGGGTCACGGCGAGGTGGACCAGGTGGTGGTGGCGGGCATGGGTGGCTCGGCCATCGGGGGCGACATCCTGCGGGTCCTGGCAGAGCTGGAGAGCCCCACGACGGTCAGCGTCTGCCGCGGCTACGACCTACCCGCCTTCGTGGGCGAGCGCACCCTGGTCATCGCCTGTAGCCACAGCGGCGAGACCGAGGAGACCGTCTCCGCCTTCGAGCAGGCGCTGGAGCGAGGCGCCAAAGTGGTGCTCATCACCACCGGCGGTCGCCTGCTGGCGATGGCGCGAGAGCGCGACGTGCCCGCGCTGGTGTACGCATATGAGGGCGAGCCGCGCTCCGCCCTGGGACATCAGCTCATGGCGCTGCTGGCGGTCGGTCAGCAGGTGGGACTCGTCGGCGACCACAGCCACGATGCCGCGGAGGCGGTGGCCCTCATGGAGGAGCTCAAGCGGACCATCGCCGAGGGGGTGCCGGAGGAGCGCAACCGCGCCAAGCAGCTCGCCGCAAGGCTGCAGGGGCGACTGCCCATCGTCTTCGGCGCGGGCGTGCTCACGCAGGCGGCGCATCGCTGGAAGACGCAGCTAAACGAGAACAGCAAGTGCTGGGCTGTCTACGACGAGCTGCCCGAGCTGAACCACAACAGCATCAATGGATTCGGCCTGCCCGAGGGCATCGGCGAGCGGGCGCTCGTGGTTTTCCTCTACCATCCCACGCTCCACCCACGCATCATCCTGCGCTACGAGGCGACGCGCGAGGCGCTGGAGCGGGCGGGGGTGCCCAGCGAGAGGGTGGAGGCGAAGGGGAGTAGCGCTCTTGGGCAGGTGCTGACGGCGATCCTCTTCGGCGACTACGTGAGCTACTACCTAGGCATCCTGAACGGGGTATCGCCGTCGCCGGTGGAGGCGATCCAACACCTGAAGCGGAAGCTGGCGGGGCACGCCTGAGTGTCAGGCCTCTCGGTCCAAGTCATACCCTAGCCTCGACGGCGGCGCGGCGGCTCTGACGCCAGCACGGCCTCTCCGCTGCGCCTGAGAACGTAACCTTCTTCACCCTGGCAGGCTCCAGGAGTCGTACCTCGAGGCGCTGTCCTGAGGCGGCCCGTGGACTGGCCGCCCAAGGGATATACCGTCCGGTATCATGCCTTCCTGCACCAAGCCAAGAGCCGGGATCATCCCCGAGGAGTGATAGCCAAGGTGGAGCGGCACCGTGGAGAGCTGTTCCCCCGCGCGGGGTTCATCGTGACCAACCTGACCTTGCCAAGGGAGGGGGTGGTGCACTTCTACCTAGGGCTGGGCAATGATAAGTCCAGCAGTGACCACGTATTTCGCTTTCCGCTAGCCGAACGGCTACGGATTGATCATTGGCTTGGCGTGCCATACACTGCCATCGGAGTTGGCCAAGCGAAGGGGTGAGAAATGTTAGCACTATTTCGACGCAGCGTGCTTCTTGTCATCGTGTCTGCCGCGGGCGGTCTACTGATCGCTTGCGGCGGAGGAGGCGAACAAGAAGCAGTAGGCGAGGGAACGCCCGCCTCGGAAACTCCTGGCACAGTGCAGGGCGTCACCGATACGGAGATACTTCTAGGTACACACTACCCGATGAGCGGCTCGCCGGCGGCCGTCTATGCGAACAGCGCCTACTCTCTGGATGCCTACTTCGACTACATAAACGACCAGGGGGGCGTCAACGGCCGCAAACTGAAGCTAATCATCAAGGACGACCAGTACAGTCCGCCTCTGGCCGTCGAGGCCGTCAAGAAGCTCGTGGAAGGTAATAAGGTGTTCGCCATTGCCAACGGGCTCGGCGACCCAACCCATTACGCCGTCTATAGGTACCTGGAAGAGAAAGGCATTCCCGACCTGTTCCTCGGCGGGGGCATCCCGGCGTTCAGCGATCCGCCGGGAAAGCTGCGGTTCGTCAGCATCCCCTCCTATGGCACTGAGGTCGAGGCCTCGTTAGCGTATCTGAGGGAGCACTATTCCGGCAAGAAGATCGGGCTGCTGGTCCAGAGTGACGAGGCCGGCAAGGGCAGCGAAGAGATATTCCGAAAGCGCCTCGCGGAATCTGGCATCAATATCGAGATCGTGGGCCGTGAATACTACGATTTCACTGAGTTCGATATGACCGGCCATGCGCAACGTCTCAAGGCGACGAACCCGGATGTGGTCATCTTCATGTCCACACCGACGGCGGCCGGGAACTTCGCCAAGGCGGCGCGCGAGCTCCTGAACTGGGACGTTCCGTTCATGTGCAGCCTAGTGGCGGGAGGCGACTTCTACATCGCCCTGGCCGGTCAAGAAGTAGCCGAGGGGACTATAGGCCTCAGCTACGGGCCATTTCTTTACACAAAAGGCGCCGAGGAGGCCTGGCAGCAGCACAAGGATGTGATGAAGCGGTACAAGCCCGATGTCCCGTTGAACAGTCAGACTGCCTATGGCTGGGGTGTTGCCGAGACCATCGTCAAGGCGCTGCAACTAGCTGGCCGGGATTTGACACCAGAGAGCGTTGCGAAGGGCGCGGAGAGCATCGAGGATTGGTGCTGCGACTTGTGCTTCGCGCCGGTGAACCTCGGCCCAGATGACCACAGGGCACAGGAAGGTCTCTTCTACATGCAGGTCAGGAACGGCCAGTGGGAGTTCACGGGCGAGTATGCGAGCGTGGAGACCTCGCCGGGGCCACGGAACACCTGCCCCCTTTTCGATCAGCTCGTGCCAAGTTCTAGAGAGCTCAGTCTGCCTTAAGGGATACCCCCTGAAATGCGCGGCATGGGGCCTCTCATGAGGTTTCTGGGTCAACTTTGTCGGGAACGGATCGTCGATCTTCCGCCCTGACCTATCTGAGCACCCTTGCCGACCCCACGACCAAGATGATTCGCCCTCATAACCTCGGTGTGTCCCGGGACGCCTGGCCTCGGCGACTAGCATTCACGGCGATGGAACGGGCTTGTCATGTGCCTGGGCGTGAGAGGTGACAAGGATGCGAAGAGCGGCATGCTGCCCGGTCCAGCAGTGACCAGGAGAACACAAAGAAGGAGCGCCCGGGACCGGCCAGCCTTGCGACGCTGGCGGTGGCAAGATGGCGGCGGAACCGAAACAGATCGCCTCTCGTCTAGGTAGGTGGAGGTGAGACTCTCATGGTACGGGTGGCTCTTGTGGGCGCTCTCTTGGTCGTTGGGCTCGCGAGCGGCTGCGGCAGTGAGGCGGGCGACGCGGTTGTCCGATACGAGGTGACGGTGCGGTTCAATACGTCGGTGACGCAGGGGGACCTGGATGAGGTGGGCGCGATCCTCCGGTCCTATGATGAAGATCTCGAGTTCTTGATCCAGGAGTCGTTCCCGCCGACGGGCCGCGCCTTCCCTGCGACCGACGCGCCAGACTTCTGCCGGACGCTTGAGGCGGATTTGGAGGCGAAGGCGTACGTGGAGGACGTGCTCTGCGAGGAGTGGGAAGAACCGCCTCCGTCCTCAGACCCCGACGAACCGGTGACGAGTCCTCCCAACAGTGGTTGAGAGGCACCTTGCCATAGGGAGGCAGCGCTGCCGGATGAAGAGCCTCTTGCAGGGGTCAGGTGGTTCTGCCCGCCCACTCGCCCTGGAGATATATTTGAAATCTGGGGGACACCCCCAGACCCCCAGCAGAGGGGGTCTGCCCCCTCTGCACTCCCCCCTGGCAACACGCTCTGATGACGTGCAGTTGACCGGCGCCAGGAGTTGCAGGCTACGGGCCTGTCACGCTCTTGCGTCGACGGTTGCGCGGCCGCGGAGGGTGAGGTCGATGACGGCGGCGCGGCGCGTCTGACGCCAGCGTGGCCTCTCGGCGGCACCTGAGAACGTAACCTTCTTCACCCTCGCAGGCTCCAGGAGGCGGACCTCCAGCCGCTGGCCGGAGGCGCGCAGGTCGAGGCGTATGCGATCGCGGCTGCGGCGGGCGCGCAGCTCCACCGGGCCCTCCGGAGTCGGCACGCGCAGGTCGGCGCGGGAGCTCAGGCGCACGTCCAGCCGCAGGGGGTCCCAGGGGCGCTGGCCCACGAAGTCCTGCTCCGGCGCGAAGGGGATGATGGAGTCGTCGCGCACGTAGAGGGGGATGCGGTCAAGGGGGACGGAGAGGTCGAGGTGGCGCGGGCCCTCCAGGGCCGAGCCGTCCCAGAAGTCGTACCAGCGACCGGCGGGGAGATAGACCCGGCAGCGGCCCTCCTCGTTGAGCACCGGTGCCACCAAGAGCGACGGGCCCAGCATGTACTGATGGTCCAGATGGGGAGTGTAGGGGTCCTCCGGGAACTCCAGGTACATCGGGCGGACCACCGGCACCAGGGCGCGGCCGGCCTCGTGGGCGCAGGCCCAGAGGTAGGGGAGCAGGCGATAGCGCAGGCGGGCGAAGTCGCGGACGATGCGCACGGCGTCGTCGCCGTAGTACCAGGGCTCGCGGCTGCGGACGCCGTGAAAGCGAGCGTGGGAGGAGAGGAGGCCGAACTGCGCCCAGCGGATGTAGAGGAGGGGCTCTGGGGGCTGTGCGTCCAGCCCGAAGAAGCCGCCGATGTCGTGAGACCAGAAGGGGATGCCAGAAAGGCCGAGGCTGAGTCCGGAGCGGAGAGCGCCCGCCATGCCCCCGAAGGTGCACTGGGCGTCGCCGGTCCAGTTGATGGGGTAGCGCTGCGAGCCGGCGTAGCCGGAGCGGCCGAAGACTATAGCCTCGCCCCGCTCCTGACGGATGACCTCGAAGACGGCGCGGTTGTAGAGAAGCGGGAAGAGGTTGTGGAGCTGGGCGCCGGTGCGGCCGTCGGCGAAGAGGGCATCGGGCCGGACCGCCTCGCCGTAGTCGCTCTTGAAGGTGGCCACGCCCATGCGCAGGTAGGGCCGATGCTTGTCCTGCCACCAGCGGACGGCCTCCGGGTTGGTGAAGTCCGTGACCACGTTCTCGGCGGGGTTATCCTGGGACGGGGAAGGCTTGCCGTCGGGCGTGCGGGCGAAGTAGCCCTTCTCGACGCCTTCGCGGAACATCTCCGTGTCCCTGTAGACGTAGGGGTTCTCCCAGAGGGAGAGCTTAACGCCGCGCTCGGCCAGCCAGCGGATGAAGCCCTCCGGGTCGGGGAAGTCCTCGTGGTTCCACTCGAAGTCGCAGCCGTCCCGCTGGCGGTGCTTGCGCACGGCGAGCCAGGCGGGATCCAGGTGCAGCACGTCCATGGGGATGCCCAGCTCCCGCATCCGCTCCACTACCCCCTCCACCTGGGGACGGTCCCTATACATGCAGCGCGACATCCATACCCCGAACGACCAGAGCGGCGGCAGGGCGGCGCGGCCAGTGAGGCCCGCGTAGCGGGCCAGGACCTGCTTAGGGCCGGTTCCGGAGATGAGGAAGTAGTCCAGATAAGGGTCCTCCACCCGGAATGAGCCTGTGATGGTGGATGGGAACCCCAGTTCGTAGACGATCTTGCTGGCGTGGTGAACGAACACGCCGTAGCCGCGGCTGCTCAGGAAGAAGGGAACGTTCAGGTAGGTGAGGCTGGTGGTATTGGTGCCCATGGTATCGCGGGACCAGGAGATTACGCGCTGGCCCTGCTTGTCGAGCTGGCCGTACTGCTCGCCGAGGCCGAAGAGATGCTCATCCGGCTCGAGCTGGAAGCTCTCGTGGAAGGCCACGCGACCCTGTGAGTCCCGCGAATAGCCGAGCGGGAAGGCCGCCAGGTCGAAGAAGGAATTGTCTGCGACCTGCTGGGCGAATACCTTGCGACCTCGCCGGTCAAAGACAGCGTAGCCGAAGGGCTCGCGCCTCACCTGCACCTCCAGCGCGGAGGTCTTGAGCGTGACCATGCCCGCGGCGGATTGCACAGTCACCTTCGCGGCCCGGCCAGCCCGCTCGACGAGCATGGGTGACGTCAGGGGCGGCTCCTCGCCCGGCCGGTAGAGGCGCACCCGCAGCACCTCCGGGGCGACGAAGCGCAGGTCGAGGATCAGCTCCTCGTCCTCGCTGGTGAGGACGAGGAAGCGAGCGCCGCCCTCGATGCGGCGATAGCGGCGGAGGCGGGCGACGTGACAGTACTCGCGCTGGGGGTCGGCGAACATGGGGACAGCGTCGCCGGCCAGCTCGACGATGCGATTGGTAGCCCTGACCATGGAGCTCTCCTTGCTACTAGCGATGCTGAGCGGCCTCGGCAGCGAGTGTAGCAGGAGGGAATCGCTAGGGCCAGGAAAAGAGCGGGTGTGATTGGTTCGTGGTTGGCGCAATATCGTGTTTCACCCTGCGGGACAAAGAGCCTGTTGCAGAAGTCAGGTCGTTCTGCCCGCCCACCCACCCTCGGGATATCTTGGAATCTGGGGGACACCCCCAGACCCCCGGCAGAGGGGCTGTGCCCCTCTGCCCTCCCCCTTTAGCAACACGTTCTTAGTTCGCAGTTTGTGCCGTCGAATTTGGGAAGGCGCCAGTCTCAACCCGCAGGGGCATGTCTTGACCCTACAGAACTGTCTCCCGCGGATTTGAACCGACTAGAATGAGGCCCGCCTGCTAGCGGGCCTCGATGGACGGAAGGGATACGTCTCTCTAGCGCTTGGTGTACTGGGGGGCCTTGCGGGCCCGCTTGAGCCCGTACTTCTTGCGCTCCTTCTCGCGGGCGTCGCGGGTGAGGAAGCCCCGCTTCTTGAGGGCGGCGCGCTGGTTCTCATCGGCC
>Ga0209979_1003302_pt1 | contig 14348 bp, 14 predicted proteins | sample AnhtaG_FD_183114 | JGI IMG/M metagenome (GOLD analysis project Ga0209979, IMG submission 183114) | Deep subsurface microbial communities from Anholt, Denmark to uncover new lineages of life (NeLLi) - Anholt_01485 metaG (SPAdes) (version 2) | ecosystem: Environmental > Aquatic > Marine > Oceanic...
TCGCTATAAGGGGTGACCCCGCAGACATACATCCTAACCGGGTCGCCGGGGGCGAAATCCTCTTTTCGCCCTGAAAGGGTGTTATAGACCTTCATCTTTGCGCCTCTCGATTAGAGCCACCGCCTGTGCGGCGATGCCCTCCCCCCTGCCGGCGAAGCCCAGGCTCGCCGAGGTGCTCGCCTTCACCGAGACCCGATCTTTAGCGATGCCCAGAGCATCGCCGATATTCTGGCGCATCTCATCGATGAAAGGGGCAAGCTTGGGCTGCTCGGCAAGGATGGTGGCATCGATATTCTCGATCTTATAGCCTTGCTGAAGCATCGCAGCAGCACGGCGGAGAAGCACGATGCTGGAGATATCTTTATATTGAGGGTCGCTAGCGGGGAAGTGGGTGCCAATGTCCCCCAGGGCAGCGGCACCAAGGAGGGCATCGATAATGGCATGCACCAATACATCGGCATCGCTATACCCGGAGAGACCCCTCTCGAAGGGCACCCTAACCCCCCCAAGCATCAGCGGTCGCCCCTCTACCAGTGGATGGACATCGTAGCCGATTCCAATGCGCATTGTCACTATTGAAAAGGAACAGGGTCAAGGAAGCGCCGTTTCCTGTTCCCTGCTCCTCAAAATAGTCTCAGCAAGGGATAGGTCCTCAGGGGTGGTTACCTTTATGTTGGTATCGGAGCCCGGATAGACCTTAACTTTATAGCCCAATTGCTCCACTAGAGTGGCATCATCGGTCACTTCCCCCTGAGCCCTCCGGTAGGCTTCATCTATTATGTCAAATCGAAAAACCTGGGGGGTCTGAACCGCCCAAAGGCTCTGGCGAACCGGGGTCTCCTCGACGAAGGATTGGGAGACAACCTTTATGGTATCCTTAACGGGGATGGCAGCAATGGCAGCGCCGCTCTGACGAGCCTCCTCAAGTCCCCTCTCTATCAAATCTACGCCGAGGCAGGGACGTGCCCCATCGTGGATCACCACCCACCGACAGCCAGAGAGCCTCTTAAGCCCCTCCCTTACCGAATCCTGCCTCCTTACTCCCCCTGGGCATACCTCAACCACCTTGGACCAGCGATGCTCCTCCGCCAGCCTCTGCCCCTCCTCCAGCTTATCTTCGCTTAATACGATTACCACCTGGTCAATAGATGAGCATCTCTGGAACGCTTCAACAGTGTGAGCAAGAAGAGGCTTTCCCGCTATCCGGGTGAATATCTTATCCACCCCACCCATTCGCCTGCTCGTGCCGGCGGCGACAACGATGGCGCCAACCTTTCCCCGTCTCATCCTTACTCCGGCTTAGGGTGGGCGAAGATCATTCGCCCTGCTGCCGTTTGCAGTACCCTGGTGACCACCACTTCAATGCGGCTATTTATGTGCCGTCGCCCTCCCTCGACCACGATCATCGTTCCGTCGTCGAGGAAGCCCACACCCTGTCCAGACTCCTTGCCCTCCTGGATGATGCGAACCTCCATCTCCTCGCCAGGGAGGACCACAGGTCTCACCGCGTTAGCCAGCTCGTTAACATTGAGCACCTGCACCCCTTGGAGCTCAGCCACCCGATTCAGGTTGAAATCGTTGGTAACGATGGCACAGCCGAAGATCTTAGCCAGTTTCACCAGCTTACTATCAACATCCTTGACATCCTTGACATCCATCTCGGATATGTTTACCGGGATGTTGGACTCCTTCTGGAGCTTAGTGAGCATCTCTAGGCCCCTTCGCCCTCGATTGCGGCGCACTGCATCATAGGAATCGGCGATGTGCTGCAACTCATCGAGGACAAATCTGGGAATGATCAGTGAGCCGGGGATAAAGCCAGCCTGAGAAATGTCGGCGATGCGCCCATCAATGATGGCACTGGTATCCACGATGACCTGACCATTTCTGGGCACCACCTTACCAATGCCTCCCACCCTCTCAGGGAAGGAGAGTCCAAACATCCGGAAAAACTCTCTCCCCCGCGTCACCATAATAGATATGGCAACAAAGCAGAGGAAAAGGCTAACCGCTGTAGGCGTGATCTTTCCCCACAGTCCAGGCAGCATGGAAAGGGGCAGCGCCAGGAGCACGGAGATCAGCAAGGCAATCACCAAGCCGATAATAGCGGCAGGAAAGACATAGGCGGGAATGTGCTGGAGCTGCCTACGGCCCCAGTTAAAGGGACTTCTCATATTGATACACCTCCTCCACCCTCCCCAGGCAACAAAAAAGCGTACCGCAGTACACTTAGAGAGCTTCTAAGCTACTTCTTGGTCCCAAAGAAAATAACTAAAAGCAGCCTCGCCTTGCTTGCCGGGAGGTAGCTTATTTTTTCCCTAATAATAGCTTAACACAAAAAAGGGCACATGTCAAAAGGCAGGGATAGCTTTATCCGAGGAGGAATTGCAGCAGCAAGCGCAACGTCCAAAATCCAGCGAAGGCCACCAGCATACCCTTAGCCGTTTTGCCAAAAAACAAAACAAGGAGATATTTCCACAAAGGGTAACGAACAGCACCTGCGGCGGCACCAGCAAGGTCAAAGAGAGGGTTTGGCACCGCGGAAAAGCAGAGGAGAACGAGGACACCCCTTCGCTTCATCCAATTAACCAGCCTGGCATAAAATCCTCTATTCTCCATCGCTACTCTACCACCATAGCCTGCCATATAGGCGGTCAATTCACCTATTGGCTCAGCTAACCCCACCATTAGCCCCACGAGCCATGGATTTAATATTGCGCCCATGACAAAAACTACCGCTATGGCGGGCACGGGCACGATGATCACAGCGCTGGCGATAACGCAGATTAAGAAAATCCCCAGATACCCATAAGCCTCAACATCCCCTACTAGCCCCCCCATGAAGAAAATAGCTACGCTGAAAACCAGGATGGCTATTACAATGGAAAAAGCTATCGAGTGCTGCCTCGTCCAAGAGAATCTCTTTGCCTGCTTAGCGCCTTCCTCGCTCGTAAGATTCACAACCTGCTCCTGCTCCTCCCCACCATTTGTCACCTCTCTATTCATCACCTCCCTTCCGTGGAAAGACTACAGGGAAAAGCTGGGAAAGTCAAGAGGTGAAGGTAAAGCCGTCGGCTGCTGCGTCGACGAGAATGCGAGCCCCCTCCTCAAACTCCCCCTCAAGGATCCTTTTAGATAGGGGGTTCTCCAACTGGCGCTGGATGGTGCGGCGCAGGGGACGTGCCCCAAATACAGGGTCGAAGCCCTCCTTGGCCAGCCGCATCTTCGCCTCCTCGGTGAGTTCCACGGTTATCTTCCTATCGGCGAGGCGCTTCTGTACATCCTTCATCATCAAATCGACGATCTGCTTGATCTGCTCCTCGGTGAGCGCCTGGAAGATAACGATCTCATCGATCCTATTGAGGAACTCGGGACGGAAGGTCTGCTTTAGGGCGCTATCGATGACGCTCTTCAGCCGCTGCTCCTCGCTCTTCGTCTGCCGAGAGAAGCCTAAAGATTGGCGTTGGAACTCCTGGGTGCCCAGGTTGCTGGTCATGATCACCACCGTGTTCTTGAAATTGACGGCTCTTCCATGACCATCGGTTAATCTGCCATCCTCAAGGATTTGGAGGAGGATGTTGAAAACGTCGGGGTGAGCCTTCTCCACCTCATCGAAGAGGATCACCTTGTAGGGGCGGCGGCGCACCGTCTCGGTCAGCTGTCCCCCCTCCTCGTAGCCGATATAGCCCGGTGGGGCGCCAATGAGCCGAGAAACGGTATGCTTCTCCATGTACTCGGACATATCGAGGCGAACCATGGCTTCCTCATCATCGAAGAGGAACTGAGCGAGGGCACGGGCTACCTCCGTCTTGCCCACCCCCGTTGGTCCCAAGAAGATGAAGCTGCCAATAGGTCTCTTGGGGTCCTTGAGGCCCGCTCTCGCCCGCCTGATGGCATCGGAGACCACCGTAACTGCATCCTCTTGACCGATGATCCTTTCATGGAGACTCTCCTCCATGTGCAAAAGCTTCTCCGCCTCCCCCTCCAGCATCCGAGAAACGGGGATCCCTGTCCAGTTAGAGACAAGCGCAGCGATATCCTCCTCATCGACCACGCTGTCGATCCTCTTCTCCTGGAGCCAATTGGTCTTTGCCCTGTTATATTCCTCCTCGAGGCACAGTCTTTCCGTCTTGAGTTGGGCGGCCCTTTCGTATTCCCGGCGCTGCGATGCCGCCTCCTCCTCATGGACGAGCTGCATCACCTTCTTCTCCAGCTCCTTGACCTCAGGGGGTGCACTTTCGGTATCGATGCGCAGCTTTGAGGCCGCCTCGTCGATAAGGTCCACCGCCTTATCGGGGAGGAAGCGGTCTGAGATATACCTCTGGCTCAACTGAGCCGCAGCAACGAGCGCGGAATCGGTGATCTGAATCTTGTGGTGAGCCTCGTACCTAGGGCGAAGACCGCGCAGCATCTCTATGGTGGCCTCAACGCTAGGCTCTCCTACATAAACAGGTTGAAGTCGCCGCTCCAAGGCAGAGTCCTTCTCGATGTGCTCCCGATACTCATCCAGGGTTGTTGCCCCCACGCACTGGAGCTCTCCCCTGGAGAGGGCTGGTTTGAGCATATTGCTGGCGTCGATGGCCCCTTCGGCAGCGCCAGCGCCCACCACAGTGTGCATCTCATCGATAAAGAGGACGATCTCCCCCTTGGCCTGGCGGATCTCATCCATCACCGCCTTGAGGCGCTCCTCAAACTCGCCTCGGAACTTGCTCCCCGCCACCAGTGCCCCCATATCGAGGGCGATCACCCTACGTCCCTTGAGGGAATCGGGCACATCATCGGCAACGATCTTCTGGGCCAGACCCTCCACGATGGCAGTCTTCCCCACCCCAGCATCACCGATAATCACCGGGTTGTTCTTGGTGCGCCTGGTGAGCACCTGCATCACCCTCTTAATCTCGTCCTCGCGCCCAATAACGGGGTCCAGTTTGCCCTCTCGAGCGAGCATAGTGAGGTCACGGCTATACTTCTCCAGGGCCCCGTATTTGCTCTCCGCCCTGGGGTCGGTGACGCGCTGTCCTCCTCTGATGTCCTGAAGGGCCAGGTAGATCTTCTCCTGATCGATGCCGAAGTCGCGGAGGATACGGGCAGCCTCTCCCTCCCGCTCGCCAGCGATGGCGATCAGGATGTGCTCGGTGCCGATAAACTCGTCCTTCAGCCTCTCCGCCTCGGAGGTGGCGCTCTCCAGGAGGCGCGCCGTGCGCGGCGTGGCATAGATCGTCGCCCCCTCATGGGCGATTTTGGGCGTCTTCTCCAGAGCCGCCTCGACGCGCCTTCGCACCTCCTCAGCCTCCACCCCCAGCTTTCTCAATATTTGGCTAGTTAACCCTCCCTCCTGCTGGAGCAGAGCGAGCAGGATATGCTCCACATCCCACTGGCTGTGGTGGTAGCCACGCACCAGCTCCTGGGAGAGGGCAAGGGCCTCTTGTGCCTGTTCCGTAAATCTATCCTGTCTCATGGTCACCCCTTCTCGGGCTAGAGACCAGCCTCCCTGAGGCGCTTGATCTCTGCCTCCATCTCCTCTATTTGTCTTTCCATCTCGGCGATCCTCTCTCCAAGGCGGAGGATGACCTCCACCCCGGCAAGATTGACCCCGAGGTCGTTCATCAGCGTCCTGACCTGGCGCAGCCTCTCGATGTCCCTCCTGGAGTAGAGGCGCACCTGACCCTGGGAGCGCGATGGTTCAATGAGCCCTATCCTTTCGTAATAACGCAGGCTCTGGGCATGGACGCCAAGCATCCTAGCGGCAACGCTGATCACATAACAGGGTTCAAAATCATCGAAAATCATTTTTCACCTCTGCGAAGCTCTTTTAGCTCCTTGAAGAGCTCCCTCTCCCGCTCCGTTAGCTTGGTAGGGAGGACGACCTGCACCTTGGCGAAGAGATCGCCCCTTTTAGTATCGCCCATACGGGGCATGCCCTGCCCGGCGAGGCGAAATACCTTGCCATTGGGGGTCTCGGGGGGGATTTTAAGGGCCAGCTTCCCCTTTAAGGTAGGCACCTCCACCTCACCGCCCAAAATGGCGTCGCTAAGGGGAACGGGAACCTCCACATGGAGATCGCTATCCTTGCGCTGGAACAAGGGGTGGGGCCTCACCGAAACCACCAGATAAAGATCACCGCTTGAGCCTCCAGCGGAGCCTGGCCTGCCCTTTCCTGCCATTCTTATCCTCGAGCCATCCTTTACCCCTCCAGGGATGTTGACCTCAAGGCGCTGTGGTTGGAGCAGCCTTCCCAGGCCGCCGCAGGTGTAGCAGGGGGCATTCCCCAGAGACCCCCTCCCTCCGCAAACATGGCACGGGCTCTCAACCTGGGTCTCGATGGTGCGGGTGCTGCCATGATAGGCCTCCTCAAGGGTCACCTCGATGGGCTGGTCTATGTCCTGACCACGCCTTGGTCTGCGCGAGGTGGTCCTGGCGCCAAAGCCCCGAAAAAGGCTATCGAAGATCCCGCCGAGATCGCCTGCTTCGGAGCGGATATCGCCAAGATCGAAGATGGTGAAAGGTCCCTGTCCGCTGAAGTCCCCGTAGGGACCTGCCCTCCACCCCGCCTGGGCGAATTGATCGGCATACTGCCAGTTCTCGCCGAACTGGTCATATTTCTTGCGCTTCTCAGGGTCGGAAAGGACCTCATTGGCAGCGTTGATCTCCTTGAACTTTTCCTCAGCGGACTTATCCCCAGGGTTGACATCGGGGTGATACTTGCGGGCCAGCCTTCGATAGGCCTGCTTTATCTCCTTGTCGGTGACACCCCTGCTTACGCCGAGAATCTGGTAGTAATCCTTGCCTGCCATCTTTCTCCCCTTTATTTCCACGTCCATTATAATATAGTTCAAAACTTTTGTCAAGAGTTTTTCACCAACTCTTATAAAAACTTAACAAATTCATTATAAGTATCTTGAGAGAGTCCTGTCAATATGCTATACTAGACGCTGGCAAGGGTTCGAAAAAAGGAGGTGAAGCGGCGGGATTACCTCTATCAGGAGCACCGCTGTGGCGCCTTCACTCGCTCCGTAACCCTTCCCGGCGCCCTCCAGAGCGAGGGGGCGGAGGCGACCTTCGAGAACGGCATCCTCACCCTGACTATCCCCAGGGCTGAGGAAGCGAAAGCGAAGACCATCAAGGTCAAAACCAGGGGGGTCATCGAGGGCGAGAAGAGGTGATTAGGCCGTAAGCCTTCTATAGAGGGCGGGGAGGCGTTTGGGGAGGGATTGGATGTTCCAAACCACCTCATACCCAATGTCGTGGCACATCTTCTTCAAATAATCCTGACCAGCCTTATCTACGGTTAGGCAGAAGGGGATTATGTTCCTCCGCTTTGCCTCGAGGAGAGCCATCTTGGTATCATGGATGGCATAATCCTTCTCCATGCTATCCCTGCCATAACCCTGATCTTGAGGGCGACCATCGCTGATCAGGAAAAGTATCCTAGTTTTGGAGTCTTGTCCCCCAAGCTTCGAGGTGGCATGTCTGATCGCTGGACCCATTCTGGTGGCGTGCATTGGGGTGACTTTGTCGATCCTTCCTTTCACCTTTTCGGAGAAATCCTCCTCGATGTCCTTGATCACGAAGAATTCCACGTTATCCCTACCATAGCCTGAGAAACCGTAGATCCCATATTTATCCCCGATGGTCTCCAAGGCTCCGATCAAAAGGACCAGGCTCTCCTTCTCCACATCGATGATCTGCTTCGATTTCCTTCCCGCTATTTCCTCGCGGTATGCCCTGAACCGGGACATATAGCCCCTTATGTCACCATAGAAATCCCAATCATCCAACCTCCTCACCTCCTCAATAGCCTCGGAGGTGGAGGCACTCATATCGAGGAGAAAGACCACGGAGACGTCTCTTTCCACCTTATTCCTTCTCCAATAGATCTTCTCGCTAGGGGTGATCCCCGCCTTCTTCTCCACCATGCTCTCGATCACGGCGTCCAGATCGAAATCCTCCCCATCGTGAAGCCTCTTTATCTTCTTGAAAAGCTCCGGGGTGAGCATCTCAAATTGCCTCTTGATCTGAGCGGCAAGACGGGAATGATCCCTCAAGGTGTTTTCGAAGAAATCCGTCGTGCCCTCAGCGAGGGCTTTTTCCCTGACCCGGCACCACTTTGGTTTATAGTCATTGGCGCGAAAGTTCCACTCATCGTAGAGAAAGGATCGCTCCTCCTCATTAAGGGGTTTTTCGCCCAGTTTCATCTTTTTCCTGCTATCCCGCTTCTTTGCTTGGTCAGGCTGGAGAGGCGGAGACTGTTCAACCTCACCTAAGATATTGCTCAGAAAAAGGCCGAGGGAAGAGAGGTCGCCCACTGAGAGGTTTGTGATCTCGATCTCAGCACTTTTCTCCAAAAGCTCCATAAGGGCCTCTCTGGAAAGGGGCGAGGCTGGGGTATCCTTTTGGGAGTAGTCCTGCCTCAGCTTGGTCAGCAATTGAACGAGCTCAGGCTTGAAATCACCGCGGAATTGCACCACTTCAGGGCTTTGGCAGGGGAGTTCTTCACCCTTTGCCGCCTCTCCCCAGGGGGTTCCCTCAAGGGATAGCTTAAGTTCGTCGACGTCTTGGGGAAGTTGGCCAAGATCGACGGTTTGCCAACCTTGGGCACAAATTTTGTTGGCGATGGTTGAGAGGAGGCTATAAAGCCTGATAGTGGCCTCGGCGGAGTCCTCCACGGTGGCCTGCTGCGACTTAACCCTGCTCCCAATCTGAGCCACGAAGCGAAGCTCGCCCTCCACCTCAGCGGGAAATACGATCTCCTTCAGATCCTGGAGACTCATTTGAACAAGGAACTCAAGGAATGCCTCCCTTAGCGCAAGGGAAGGGAGAGGGGGTCTCTGCGCTAAAGCCTCCCTCTGAATCTGCTCATAGGTTCCCCTAATCCCAGCATATTCTCGCTTCAACCGATAGTCCACCCTGCTGTCCTCCACAGCGGTGAAGATGTCGGCAGCAAGCCTTCGGTCGGCGAAAAGGTCGAAGAACCTCTCAAGATCGGTGATGCTGCCTCTTGACCGCCCGCCAAGCTCGAAGCGCCAGTTGGGGAAGAGCTCTGCCTCCTTATCAAAGGAGAAATCGAAGCTGCCAAATTCGAGATGCCCCGCCTGATGGGTGACCATAACTTTATACCAGGTGAAGTTCTGTCCTTTGCTATCGTATCTCTCGATGAAGGATGGCAGATAAACTGTGGTTCCCTCCGTGGAGGGCTTTTCCAGGGAGGTCCATCCTATCCCTTTGTCCTTCAGATTTTCGCTGGAAAGGATCTGGGCATTCCTCCCGGTGAGCGCCCTGGAGTACATGCGGAGCAGCTCCCTAACCTGCTCCAGCTCCACCCTGGAGGATAAGCGCTCCAAGACCTCCTCACTCTTGGCCGACTCGAGGCGGAAATATGCCTCCCCAGCCTCCTCCCTCCTCTGGAGAACCCTCTTCCCCTCCTCAAACCAGCACTCGGTGCCTGAGATGCCGATCCTGTCCACCAAGGTGGGGCAACTCTTCAAAAATTCAATGGCAGCAACCGGGGATACCAGCAAGATTTTCTCGAAGAGGTCGAGCAGGCGACCGTGGTGTGCCTCATCCAGTCGACCGAGAGCCTGGGAGACATCGAAGAGGAAGGAGGGGGCATAGCTTTCACGGGAGGTAGCGATCGCCTTGGCGATGGAGAGAAATCTCTTTCTCTCCTGCCGCTCGATCCGAGAAAGAAGCTTCGGTGCCGAGGCGAAGTAGGTCTTGGCATCCCTCCAGTTGGTTTCAGCGAGAACCAAAGCCAGGGTGAGAAAGGGCTTTCTCTCCTCCCTTTCGATTCCAGGGAAGACCTCCTCAGCCAACGCCAGGCACTCGGTAGCGAATTCGTAGGATTTCTCAGTCAGGGAGTGAAGGAAGTGGACGAATCGCTCCGTCTCCTCGAGGCTTAGGTAGCGAAGGAGCTTCGGGCTGGTCTCATAAAACTTGCAGCACAGAGAGCTAGAACGCCAGGTTTCCTGATAAAGGATCTTGCCAATCCTTACCCAATCGCCAATTGCACTGGGGGAAAGGAGACCCAGGGTTCCCGGGCTTGCCCGAAAGTATGCGGAGGAAAGGGCAGAGGATTCCTGGGAAAGCCTTCTACCCAGCTGAGCCCAGGAGAGGAAATCGGCGAAGGAAAGCTTTTCCAGAACCTTCGGCGTCACCCTAAAATACTCTAAGGCCGCCTCCCAGGCTCGGAAGGAAAACTGGGCGATGGCAATCCCCTCCCCAGCCCATTCTTGGAACTGCTGTGGCGAGAGACGCTCCCTTGCCGAGGGGGCTGCTTTTTGAAACTCAGCTAGGATCGCTGGAGAGAACCGCCTAAGCTCTTCCTCCAGCGAGGAAAGGCTCTTATCTTCCATCTTTATGCCTTCTTAACCCTTAATTCTCACTAAAGACCAGATCGAGAAACTGCTTCAGAATCCTCGCCGTAGCTCCCCAAATCACCTTGCCTCTATACTCGTAGACGCTCCCCCAATAGGTTATCCCCTGGTAAATCTGGAACTCCTCCCGATAGTTTTTTTCGTCCAGAAGCGCCGCGATAGGCACCTCAACAAGCTCCTCTATTTCATCCGTATTCACGGTAAATTCATAGGGGTAAGGGATGACAGCGACTAAGGGGGTGATGAGAAATTTGCTGGAGACAGTGCCCATATTGTCCAGTTCCCCCAATATCTCCACATCCTCGGGGTGAACCCCGATCTCCTCAAAGGTCTCTCGGAGGGCGGTATCCTCAAGGGATCGGTCCTCCTCATGGCGTGCCCCTCCGGGAAAGGAGATCTGCCCCTTATGATGCTCCACCTTCTCCGTCCTCTTTGTGAACAGGATATAGTATTCCCCCTCCTTCTGATAAAGGGGCAGAATAACCGCAGCAGGAGCTAAGGGGGCATCGGTGGCGATAATATTCTGCTTCTTTCTTTGGGAGAGTATCCGTCTGATTCTTTCCTTCATCTTTTCGAACTGTTTGTCCTTCCGCTCGTGTTCCCAGAACCTGAGAAGGATTCTCTCAAATAGGTCTATTCCTGATAGGTCAAACATTCCAGATAGTCGTTGAGCCGGGAAAGGGCCCTTGCCGCCCGGTCTAGGGTAGGGTAAACAACTATTCCCCCCATTTCCTCCAGTCTACTCGCCATCTGCTCCGGCTCCAGTCCGTATAGCCAGCAAAGGATAGGCTTTTCCTTGAACTTATCGGCGACCTGGAGGATGCTCTCCGTAGGGTCGATGCTGGTTTCTAAGGAAAAGCCGGCAAAGATTAGGACAACGCCGTGGACATTTTGATCCGTTAAGAAGGCCTCCAGGGTGGTGCTGAACACCTCTTCAAAGGGGTGCCCTGCGATCATGGCAGCCGGCCAAATATCGGCGGGATTATCCATCCTCTGCCACGATGGGGCCAGAGCGCCGATTTTCCTTAAGGTCTCTGGGGATAGTTTGGCCGGATGGAGATTATGCCTCTCAAAAGTATCGATAGCCATGATCCCGGCACCACCGGTGACGGTGATTACCCCGATCCCCCTCCCCTTTATCAAGGGCAGGCGCAGGAAGGCCTTGGAGAGGTCACCAAGTTCATCGACATCGCTCACCCGAATCACGCCACACTGCTTAAAGAGGGCATTGTAAACCTCGTCTCTACCCACCAAGGTGCCGGTGTGAGATTGGGCTGCCCTAGCTCCCTCGGCGCTTTTCCCCGCCTTCAAAGCGAGTATCGGCTTTTTCTTCGCCACCCGCCTTGCCACCTCCATAAATCTTCTGCCCTCTCTTACCCCTTCGATGTGCAGGATTATCAACCTGATCTCCGGGTCATCCTCAAAATACTCCAGCACGTCGGCGAAATCAATGTCACAGGTATTGCCTAGATCGATAGCTTTTCCCACCATGTTAAACTTTGGAAGGCCTACAAAAAAGAACCCCGTCTGAGAAATAAGCCCAATGGGAACCCTCTCCATTTCCGTTGCTATAAAGGCTGAGCTAAATCGGTTAAAGGCGTTGGCAGCTCCGAAGGTGTTGGGTCCCAATATCCTCGCCCCGCCCTCGCCAGCGATTCTCACAATCTCATCCTGAAGCTCCTTGCCCTCCTGGTCGGCATCGGCAAAACCCTGAGTAACTATGATGATGGCCTTTATTCCTTTCTGGGTGCACTCCTGGACGACGCTGGGGACCACTGAGCGGGGGGTTGATATTATGGCGAGGTCGATATCCCCTGGCACATCCTTTATGCTGGGGTAGGCTCTCATCCCCAGAATCTCATCGGCATAGGGATTTACCGGGTAGAGCTTCCCTGAGAAACCAGCGTTTACCAGATTCTCCAGAATGTTGAAGGAGCCTTGACCGGTAACCCTTGAAACCCCAATAATGGCCACCGATTCAGGTTCCAGAAAGGGTTTTATTTCAGTATGCACCAATAACCCCAAAGGGATGCCTATTCAAAGATGGTGGAAACAACTTCCTCAATGCTTCGCTGCACCTCGGCATCGTCGCTTAGAGCCCATACGATGGCCACCTGACAGGCGCGCCGTGGCGGGATGCCTTCTCCGATGAGCTTGGCGGCATAGATCAAGAGGCGGGTGGAGACCCCCTCTTCAAGGCCATGCTCCTTAAGATTCCTCACCTTTTCCCCGAGCTTGGCCAGCTCCCAAGCGATCTCTGGGGAGACCTCGCTCTCATGCTCGATGATCTCTCTCTCCTCCTCCCGGGTGGGATAGCCAAACTCGATGGCGATGAACCTCTGCCGGGTGCTATGTTTAAGGTCCTTGAGGGCACTCTGATAACCGGGGTTGTAGGAGATTACGAGGAGGAAATTTCCGCTGGCCTCAATAACCTGCCCCTTCTTCTCCACGGGAAGGATTCTGCGATGGTCGGTAAGGGGGTGGATGAGAACCGTGGTATCCTTTCTTGCCTCCACGATCTCATCGAGGTAGCAGATAGCCCCCGATTTCACCGCCCTGGTCAATGGCCCGTCGATCCACTTAGTGGATTCCCCTTCCAGGAGGTATCTTCCTACCAGATCGGTGGCGCTCAGATCCTCGTGGCAGGCAACGGTGACCAGCGGGATGCCGCCCCCCTCAGTGAGCCCCTGTTTGCTGCGGGGTTTCACTATAGTAAGGGGTCTGCCCAGCCTGTAGGCCATGTATTCCACAAATCTGGTCTTGCCACATCCTGTTGGCCCCTTTAGCAGAACCGGTATCTTCTGGGCATAGGCAGCCTCGAAAACCTCAACCTCATCGCTAAGGGGCAAGTAGTAGGGCTCCTCCCTTACCACATACTCCTCGATCATATGCTCCTTATAAATCGTCCTTACACCCTGAGCACTCATCCTATGCTACCCCCTTATTGTGAGCGTGAAGCCTTTGCCAGAGCTCCTCCACCTTGGCTTCGACCTCAGCTAATTCGCAATCGGTATCGATGATTACATCGGCGTGCTTCGCCCTCTCCTCAAAGGAGAGCTGGGAGCCAATGCGAGCCCTCGCCTCGTCCTTCGTCAACCCACCCCTATTTTGAAGGCGCTTGACCGCTGTCTCCTCAGGGGCTACGGTAACCCAAACCTCGTCCACAAGATCGGTCCAATTTGCCTCGATGAGGACGGCGGCCTCCAGAACCACCATCTCCACCCCCTCACCTCTAAGCCTCTCGATCTCCTCCCTCATCATTGAATGCATTTGGGGGTGCATTATCTCATTCAGTCGGGCGAGGGCCTGGGGATTGTTGAAAACGATCTCCCCTAGCTTTTTTCGATCTATCTCCCCGTTCTCTCTTAGGATCTCCCTTCCGAAGGTCTCAATCACCTGTTGCCAGGTTTCGGTATGAGGTTTGTAGGCCTCATGGCCGATCTTGTCGGCATCAATGATCACGGCCCCCCTCTGGGCAAGCATTTCAGATACCGTGCTCTTGCCAGTGAGAATCCCCCCGGTAAGACCGATGACGATCATTTTCGTTTCCCGGCGCGCTTGAACTTGGGCAGTGTCACCTCCTCAGTAACATCGTCAAAGACCACCTTCACAGGCATCCCTATATATAGGTCCTCTGGCCTAGAGTCCACTATATTGGTCATCAGCCGCACCCCCTCCTCCAGCTCCACAATCACCATAGCGTAAGGGACATCCTCTGCAAAACCAGGGTGGAAAGGTTGCACCGCAACCGCCCAAGTGTATACCTGCCCCTTTCCACTAACCTTGACCCATTCTGTGTTTTCGGAATTGCACTTGGGGCATAACAGGCGAGGGTAGTGCCGATAGCTGCCACAGTCCCGGCATCGCTGAATGAGGAGCTCGTGCCTCTTGCACCCCTCCCAAAACTCCTTTGACTCCAGCGTGGGTCCAGGAAGTGGTTTCTTGTACATCCCCTCACCTCCTCAATATCACCAC
>Ga0209979_1003303_pt1 | contig 14342 bp, 8 predicted proteins | sample AnhtaG_FD_183114 | JGI IMG/M metagenome (GOLD analysis project Ga0209979, IMG submission 183114) | Deep subsurface microbial communities from Anholt, Denmark to uncover new lineages of life (NeLLi) - Anholt_01485 metaG (SPAdes) (version 2) | ecosystem: Environmental > Aquatic > Marine > Oceanic >...
CAGAGGCACAAATTTCCCCCCGCCTGCCCCAAATTTGAGCCTCTGCCCAAACGATTTTTCTTTCCAAACAGCTCCAAGGCCCTGATCTGTTTGGTCCACCTACGCATTAACCGGATGAACCTTTTTTAGAAGGCAGCTCCGAAATGCGGAAATCATCAAACCGGATCCAGTGCTCGGCATTGGCAGGACCATTGTAGCATTGTATGCTGACCTGGTCATCACCTGGTGCCGGCAGCTTACCTGTAGCTGCCGTTTGAAACTTGCCTTCGGCATCCGGACGGAACTGGGCAACGAAATTACCGCCCGTTACAATTAGCCGAAGCTGGACCGTCTTGTTTGGCATAGGCTTTCGACCCGGGATGATGAACAGTTCTCCATTAATCAACTCCTTGACAAGCTTAAATACCGGTTTGCCGTTATGATACCAGGTTATTCCAGCCTGCTCATACTGTTGGGTAGGCATAGTTGTATTGGTCACGTTTACATCAATGGCAAATTTGCCGCGGCTGCGATCCGGTGCCCGACGAACCAAAGCATTCCTGACGGTATGTGCCAAACCCGGCTCAACCCGAATCTCCAAGGCACCCTGCCGGATGCGCCACGCTTGAGGGTTTTCCCGCAGCCATGTCCAGCCATCAGCAAGGTTGCCTTCAAAGCGTTCCTCAAAGATGACGGCCTGCTGATTAACCTGACGTTTGATGACCGGTGTGAGAACGATATTTCGATAACTGATGGCTGTATGGTCACCTTGTAGATAAATGGGGCCAGGCCTGAATACATCCGACCACAGCGCACCGCCGGTGCAGCCCAGAAGCGGCTCATTATCAATAATCATCTTGCCGTTCAGCTCCACGGTCACGTGGCGATCCAGGAGCGTGATATTCATGGTCTGCCACTGCCCGGCCGGCTTCTCAGCACTCACACTGGGCTTAATTCGACTGTAAATCGCCCCCATGTTATGTGAATCGAGACCTCTGCCGTACGAATTGCTGACCTGAACCTCATAGATACCTCGCAGATAAATACCGCTGTTACCCCTATCGGGAACGTTCACTTCTAATTTCAGGTTGAAATCCTCGAACTCGGCTACGGTGCGAAGATTGCCATAGGAAATACGACGTTTTCCCTTCTGCCGAACCGGCCTATTGACAAGAACCCCATCTTCCACCGACCAACCATTAGTCTGCCTCGGATTGGTCAGCTTCCATCCATCCAGATTGGTTCCATTGAACAGTACAATCGGTTTGCCGTATTTAACCTTGGACAGGTCCGGCTTCGGAGGCAGAGGAAGAATTCGTTTGCCGGTGAATTCACTCCTGTCAACACCCTTTCCATTCGAGCGTGGCCGGATTTGCGTTAATTGCAGGGTGTCTCCTGAAACCCTTGCAATAATCATTTCCGAAAACGTATGCGTTCGGATAACTTTTCCCGTTGCGTCTTTGCGTTCAACCTTACGAACACGTGTGACGTTCAGGGTATCACCGTCCATATAGACACTTGCCACAGGGACCACACTTCCCCCGCCCCATAGGATGCTTGCGTCCAAATATCCATCCTCCTGCGTGACACCCAACCAACCGGCACCTCCGCCGGGAATTGTCAACGCCCAGTGTCCAATATAAGGATTAGCGGTTTCAGCGGCAGACTTCGGCGAGCTCAGTCGGGCCGGAACCGATACGCAGGTGATCCATAAACTCAAGAACACCAAAGTATAACCAATGCTTTTATTCATAATAAGTGACCTTTCATAATATTTGAAGCAAAACAGCTCAGCTACGTCACTGAGCCTGATTTCCGATAGAATACCAAGTCTGTCTCGGAAATTCAATACAGAAATACCACCACTTCGATAGAAGTGTCTAAAGTTTAGAGTGCCTAAAGTGCAATTTTCGTTTAAGGTTGTCGATGCTCGTCCCGCCCGTCGAAGACGGGACGGGGCTCGTATCGATGCTTGTCATAGAAGCTTGACCCGCCAACGGCGGGTTTCAATCGGAACCCAGCGTTGCTGGGTCGCTTTTCCTCGAGCATCCAATGTCGAGCTTCCAGTCCGATACCAGCTTCGACACCGACAAACAAGTGCGTCATCCGGCGCTCCGTCTGGCACCGGACAGGCCGCATCGACGGACTTCTACAACTGGGCAACTTTAGCTCACTTTAGCTCATTTTTGGCACTTTAGCTCATTTTAGTTCAATTGGATGTCGTAATCAATCGGTACCCCCGCCAACGAGAAGAAACATCTATTTAGTTCGTGTTGCGGAAAATAAAAAACCAGCGATGTCACCCCTGCGAAAGCAGGGGTCCAGAGCGAAAAAGCTGGATTCCCGCTTCCGCGGGAATGACAAATACTGTTTCCGCAACAGGAACTATTTAAGAAAATCAGGTTTTCGATTTTCTTGAATAACCAGCTAACAGTCTATTACACAACAACGTACTGTTTGAAAAGAAAAAATTAAAAAACAATTTTTTCTTTCCAAAGTATGCCTAACCTCGATTTTGCAGAACCCTTTGACTTCCTGTTGTACAGGGAGTACAATAGGATTTCAAGACTCATAAGAGGCTTGGTATGTTGCTGGTTAACTGTCCGTAATTCGGGAAATAAATGTTAGGCCATGTTTTGATGCGCTTAGGCTGTAGATCGGCATTATTTTGAAAACTAAATGTCTGGAGGTTATACGTCTAAAAATGGATATGAAAACTAACCGTCGTAAGTTCTTGAAAGAAGTGATTACCGCTGCTGTGGGGACGATGAGTTTGCCTTATATTGTTCCTTCGTCGGCTTTAGGCAGGGACAGTAATATAGAGCCAAGCAGCCGGATTACTATGGGCTTCATCGGAGTGGGCGGTATGGGTACGAATAATATGAGGGCGTTCCTAAGTCAGCCTGATGTACAGGTTGTAGCCGTCTGCGATGTCGTAAAAGCCAGCAATGAGTACGGCCACTGGTATAAGAAAGGGTGGCAAGGCCCATGGTTTGGACGGGAACCCGCCCGAAAAATAGTCGAAGACCATTATGCTCGAAAGCCCCAATCCGGTGAGCGCAAAGGCTGTGATGCATACAATGATTTTCGTGACTTACTTGCGCGAGATGATATTGATGCCGTTTGCATAACCACGCCCGACCACTGGCATGTGGTCCCGGTCCTAATGGCTGCCGCGGCCGGCAAGCACATCTACTGTGAGAAGCCCATGAGTCTAACGGTTGCTGAAGGTCGGGCTATGGTTGATGCCGTTCGGCGCTGTGGTGTTATTTTCCAAACGGGAACCCAGCGGCGATCAAGCCAGCGATTCCGGTTCATTTGTGAGCTGGTACGCAATGGGCGAATTGGCCGGCTCAAAAGAGTAACCACTACCATAGGGCCGAACAATAAACAGGCCCCTCCTAAAAACTGGCAGCCTATGCCTGTACCTGATTGGCTGGATTACGATATGTGGTTGGGCCCTGCGCCTTGGGCTCCCTATCACAAGGACCGCTGCCTTTATACTTTCCGTTTCGGCCTTGATTATTCCGGGGGCCAGACGACAAACTTAGGGGCACATGCAATCGACATTGTCCAGTGGGCCAATGGTACAGACCATACTGGGCCGATCGAAGTGGAAGATTTAGGAGGTGAGTTTCCCAGAGATGGTCTGTTCACTACGGCCACGAAAGTCCATTTCCGGGCCCGGTATGCTAATGATGTCGAGCTGGTTTGTAAAACTGAGAGCGGCGGCCCTTTGCGTTTTGAGGGTACTGACGGTTGGATTCAGGTACAAAATGACGAGCTCACATGCTATCCAAAATCGCTGACAACTTCTGTGATTGGGCCGAATGAGATCCACCTTTATAAGAGCGACGATCATCATCGCAATTTCATCGATTGTATTAAGGTGCATCGGGAAACGGCTGCACCGGTTGAAATCGGCCACCGCTCCGTTACTATATGCCACCTTGGCAATATCGCCATGACACTTAAGCGCAGACTGCTCTGGGACCCTAAAAAGGAACGTTTTGTCAATAGCGAACAGGCCAACCGAATGCTCTCACGGTCGATGCGCAGCCCGTGGCGCCTGTGAGATAGAGGACAGAAGACAGAGGACAGAGGAAAAAACTGACTTCTGACTTCTGTGTAAGGAAGGCTTTTGCGAAACTTGATGAATGAGCTACTATTTATATATTTTGGTTTTCGGCAAGCTCAGCTCACTTTAGTCTCCGTCGCAATTGGTCGAGCAACTGCGTGCTTAGCCTGGAGCCGGCTAATTCGCCGGCGCCGCGAAATCGAACTTGCTGGTTTTCCAAGCGGCCGCTCGGCAGCTTAAAAACGACATCCACGTAGCCGGCGCCGCTTTCATCCCGTCCCGTCTTCGACGGGCGGGATTCATCTCGCCAGGCCTCGCCGACTGCAACCGCCCATTGGCTCATTGTCGCATCGGCTGCTGCTGTGGCCAGTTGTTCTATTCTTTGGCGGCGGGATGTTCTGCCGGTCCAATGATCGTCGCGCACGTGGAGCAGGCGGCGCAGCTGCTCCATGGTGGGAGCAACATAGGCCCCGGCCAATATCCGGTGGGCACTGTCTGCGTTGCTTAGTGCCGCAGTCAGACTCCCGCCGCTGCTCACTTCCGCCAGTACCAGCGTCTCGTCGCGGGCTTCGAGCAGATTCAAAACGTGCTCCTCCAAGGAGATTTCGCCCTCCGCATAGATATATTCGCCCAGGTGCTCCGCAATCTTATGCTTTAGCTCTTGGAGCCGCGCTCGGTCCTGCTGTGTGTCGTCGGGCAGCGAAAAGGTGAAATCCACCCGTCTGCCCTGGAACTGTGAGAAAACCGTGATGTCGGATGCTAACGGCACGTGGTCTCTAAGCGTCTGGTCAATTTGGGACTGGCCAAGGCCCACAAACCGCAGTGTCAGTGAGCATCCGGGCAGTCGTGTGCCGAATCGCCGGTTCAAATACGGGACAAGCTCATTTTGGACCATGGCCTGCAATTCGCGCGGAGGGCCTGGCAAGGCGACGATTACGGTGTCGTCCAGTTCAAAAACGAGACCGACGGCTGTGCCGTTGAGATTCTTGAAATAGGTGCCGCGCGTTGGCACCTGGGTCTGCCGGCGCAAGTTAGAGCGAACCTGAGCAGGTGACACGTGGAAACGCCGGGCCATATTCCGTAGCACCTCCGGGTGCTCTTTTAGAGTGACTCCCGTGAAATCGGAGAGCACCTCACGGGTGATGTCATTTTCAGTTGGACCGAGACCTCCCGTGACAATTACCAGAGCCGCTTTGTCCGTGGCATAGCGAAGCGCCTCTTTGATATCGGCCTGCTTGTCATCGACACTCATCGAGCCGACACATTGCAGGCCTAACGGGCGGAGGGTCCGGGTAATGAAGTAGGTGTGCCCATCCGCATAGACGCCCGACAGCAGCTCCCCCCCAGTAACGATGATCATGTATCGTGTGGGCTGGAGAGCCCGGGGATTGACGAACCGGCCGCGGTATTTGAAATCCGGGTTCTGCCTGGTAACAGCGGCCTCGATCTGGCTCCCCTCATGCCATTCATTGAAGCTGGTGAAGCTGACAATCTGTTGTGGATCACCAGCCTGAGCCCCACTGCTTTCTGCCGAAAGGCATCTGCCGCAAGGCATCCTGTGGACTGCGGATTGCGAAAGCAAGAAGGTGGGGCCGAGGAAAATCAACAAGACAACTGCGAGTGATATGGATACATACGCTTGCCCCTGTTGGAAGGGGTCTTCGACTAACAGGCGTACTGCCATTCGAGTCTTTATATGTTGTTCCATTGGATATAAGCTCCTGGATTTATTGTTGAAGTCCTTGGGTTCTGCTTTCTTTATTCTACACTATTTTGGCGTCCAGATGTGTAGAATCTTGTTTGGCGTTGTCGAAGCTGGTATCTCCGCAGGATGCCTTACGGCAGAAACTGGAGGCCGGACGCCCGAGCTTCGAGTTTCCAGAGCGAGCATCGATACGAGCATCGACAACCTTAAACGAAAAAGTCGCATTGAATCTGTAAAAGGTGCGGCCGACCGTTATCCCACCCGTCGTGGCTCGGCGTGGCCGAGCCAAGCCGAGACAGGTACAAGTAGTCTGCCAAATTTGATTTGATAGCCTGGAAGGGTGGCAGCCTCAAGCGCAGCTTGGGGATGGCTTCTCCTGCATTCACCATCCCCAAAGCCTTCGGCTTTGAGGCTGCCACCCAAACGTGGGTGGACAACTTACAGATTCAAACTTGACAGACTACAAGTTGACCAAGGAAAGAATATAGGTCATAATAACACGGTATCTGAACCGTACCGGAGATTGCTGAAGAATGAGCCGGACAAATCCACATGTAGGGGCAGGCCTATGTGCCTGCCCAGGGCAACCACATTGGATTGCCCCTACCTTTATAGACCGGAGGCGTTTCCTTGTGTCTGCCGGGATGGCTGCTCTCGGAGTGACCACCGGGACCATCGCGGACGGTGTGAGCTACGAACAGAAAAAAGCTGGTCATGATAAGCCCCCTGCCGACTGGTTAAACACACCGGTTGAGTTCTCTCTGTGTCCATTCTGGTTCTGGAATGATGCGCTGTCGGAGAAAGAAATTGCACACCAAATTGAAGATTTTCGGGCGCATGGTGTTTATGGATTCGTGATTCACCCACGGGCGGGACTGCCCAAAAGCATCGGTTGGATGAGCAAGAATATGATCGAGTTCATGCGTTTTGCTATTGAACATGCGGCCAAACACGGCATGTGGGTCGTACTGTATGATGAGGGTATGTATCCGAGCGGCTCGTCCAGCGGACAGGTTGTTGAAGAGAACGCTGCCTTTCGGACACGCGGTCTTTTTGCCATTGACCTTGACGAGACAGAACCAGACACCGATAAACACAACATACAAATCGGCGCAAACGGTGAACCTCAACTAATCCAAGGCCAAAATCTGGTGGCCATTATTAAACGCAGGCAAAACGGGCATCGGATAGCCGTTATCGATAGGGCTATTAGGCCTGGATATTCTCTCATTCGCGGATTGCACTTTCTTGAGGACAATCCGTCGAGGCAAGCGAACCATAAGGAGGTCCCGGAGAATATGCCGCCCGCAGCCGATATTCTTAATCCACAGGCTGTGGCGTGTTTCATCCGCCTGGTATATCAGCGCTACTATGATGAGTTTAAAGAGCATTTCGGCAAAACAATCCATGCCATATTCACAGATGAGCCATCTTTCTTTGCCAAACGCTCCGAGCGAGGTGCCGTACCCGGCACAACGGGCATACTCGAACACGTGAATCGATTCCTTGGTTATGACTTCACTCCCTACCTTCCCACTCTTTGGTACAAGGATGAACCCAATGCTGAACAGCATCGACGCGATTACTTTCGCGCATTACAAGCAAGACTTGAAGAGACGTTTTACAAGCAGATCAATCAATGGTGCGCCTCGCACGGCATCGCTCTGACCGGTCACCCGGCCGCCCCTGACGACATCGGACACCTGAGGCATTTTCACATACCGGGACAAGACATTGTCTGGCGTTACATAGAGCCAGGCAAAGCCAGCGCTTTAGAGGGGCCCCAATCAACCCAGGGCAAGTGCGCCTCTTCTGCAATGATCCATCTCGGCTGTAAACGGAACTTGAACGAATACTGCGGAGCGTATGGACACAATTTTACTTTTGACGAGATGAAATGGCTGACCAACTGGCTGATTGTCCGTGGCTGCAATATGCTGGTACCACATGCCTTCTACTACTCGATTCGCGGTCCTCGTATCGATGAGCGTCCACCTGATGTCGGTCCCAATAGCCCCTGGTGGAAGCAGTATAAGCCCTTTGCCGATGCGTGCCGCCGTCTGTGCTGGCTGAACACCGACAGCAAACACGTTTGCGCACTTGCGATTCTCGGCCTCAATGACTACTTGCCGTGGCAAGCTGCAAAGATTTGCTTTGAGAACCAGCGTGATTTTAACTACCTTGAAGCCAGACACCTATGGGAGGATGCCCACGTGGGGCCGGATGGTATTCGCATCGCTGGTATGCACTACAAGGCACTAATTGTCGAATTTGACCAACCTTTAAAAGCAAAAGAAGCGCTGCAAGTTTTAGAGCGTGCCGGCCGTCTTATCCGCTGGGGAAAAGATGATAGCGAGACGTTACTGCTCCAGAAAATTAACAGCCTGATATCTGTGGATGTCAGTGTTACGCCCGCCATTCCGGATCTGCGGGTACGTCATATCGTAAAAGATATAGTCCACTACTACATAGTCTTCAACGAAGGTCAAGAGCACATCACATTCAGGCTGATAACCTCTATTGAAGGGCAGCGATTCTTACTTGACCCCCAAACCGGGCGACAGAATGCGGTAGATTCCGATGCATTGCTACAGATGCGACCTCATGAGCTGAAGATACTAAAGATCGCGAATTCGTAACAAGGGTCAAGAAAAGGCTCCTCATATTTGTATGTGTTTAGCCAGACAACTGAATCAGCAGATTCCTGAAGTGGCACGGGCTTCCAGCCCGTGAAAACACGGCCAAGATGGCCGTGCCACCAAGAAAACAACTGAGGCTAAACAAATACTCATATTTATATGAGGTTCTTAACTAACTCAGACGAACTTTTCGGACAGCAACGCCGTATAAATGCTCAGATTAGAATTTATAAATAAGGAAGCGTTTCCACCCTGCGCAGCAAGACTACTGCGGAGGACGGGCATCATGGCTAAAGAAAGTACACAGTTTAATTCAGAATGCCTCATGGGGTTGCATAGCCAGCACTTTTGCTATATAATATCTCAAGTGACATAGTTTCTCTCGGTTAATTGATGTTGATAATCCTCTCAGGAAAACTCAATGAAGTTGCGAAAATTACTTCTGGCCTCGTTGCTAATTAGTTCGGTATCTCTGGCAGATGTAACTGACCGGAATCCGCTCAAGGCGGAGCAAAGAAGGAAAATCCAAAATAATACAGTAGATTGTGACTTATCTTATGATTTCTCCGTGCCCGGAGAAACTTTCAGGATAAGTTTAATTGTCATACTTCCACAGACTATACCGGGTAAACAGAAGATTTTGAGCATAAAGTACTCCCCAAAACCATCAAGATTTTTCCACGAAGATGGAAACCGCTACGCCGAGTTTGTCTTTGTCAAGCCTGACAAGCGAATGAAAGTAGAAATCAATATCAGGGCCGAGTTGCTCAGATATGACCTGCTCACCGCGAGAGAAAAACGCGAACAAGACCTTTCCGAAGGCCCCGGGTTTGAGGACTTTCTAAAGCAGGAAAAGCATATAGAAAAAGACGACCCCCAAATACAAGAAATCGCAGAAAGCAGCATAGAAGGTCAAACAGAAGTAGGCATAGTGAAAAACATATATAACTACGTCATTGATAATTTGGAGTACACCCTCCATGGGAAAAAAGACTGGGGTGCAGTCAAAGCTCTCCAGCAGAAAAAGGGTGATTGTACCGAGTACTCTGATCTGTTCGTTGCTATCTGCAGGGCAAAGAACATTCCTGCCAGGGTCGTTACAGGCTATACGATGCGATTCGATACCGATTCATCGAAACACAATTGGGCGGAGGTCTATCTGCAAAAGTACGGCTGGGTTCCTTTTGATCCGAGCTGTGGCGATGTAGAAGACTTCATATTCCGAAACAGAGCATTTGACAGAATGAGACCGCTTTACCTTTATCTTACTAACATCCGCAACGATGAAGTACTTGATAACTATCATTTTGCCAGATATACATACTGGGGCGATAGAGCCAGATTAACAGACTCAATTGAATTCAAGCAACCTTCCCCACCCTTTCAAAAGACCCGCTGACTTTGGTTTATCCGACATCAGTATAAAACCTATTGAAGAGAGTAGAGAGGCTATCCAGTAATGGTACAAGAATAGTCGCGTAGGAGATTAAGTATCAATAAAGGTCTGCCCGCCGTGTCGCGGACATTCACCGCGGTGCGTCGCAAGGGGCGTCGCGACAGGCATTCTTGCCGGGTGCAGGCAGAAATTGGTACCAGGTGTATTTCAGAGCTAAAATACAGATGAGTTCTGCAAAATGGAGATTAGGCATATATTATTCAAGGAAATCGTTTTGTTGATTTCCTTGAATAATCAAATTAATTAATTATTTGACAGATACTACTCTGCGAAGCACGAGGACTTACTGTTTGGGAAGGAAAAATCAGAAAATAGATTTTTCCTTCCCAAAGTATGTCTAATCTCCATTTTGCAGAAGCCTTTAAAATACAGCATTTACTGCATCAAACATCGCAACAATATTCTCCGGAGGAACATTTGCCAGAATGTTGTGCACCTGCTGGAAAACGAAGCCTCCCTCGGCTCTGAGTATCTTCACCTGCTGCTTGACGTGTTCAGCGACTTGCTCAGGCGTACCGTTAGGCAGGACATCCCTGGTATCGCAGCCGCCGCCCCAGAAGGTAAGCTCCCTGCCAAACTCTGCCTTTAGCTCTGCGGCATTCATTCCTGAGCAGCTAATCTGAACCGGATTAATGGCATCAAGGCCGGCCTCAATTAAGTGCCGCATCAATTCACGGACTCCTCCACAGCAGTGAAGCATAACCTTCACATCAGCAAGCTCTTTTGCGCGGTTCCAAAGCAACTTATGACGCGGCTTGAAAAACTCGCAATACATCTGCGGCGAAATCATCGGGCCTGTTTGCATCCCGAGGTCGTCTCCAAAAATAATAATATCGATATGCTCACCGACAGCTCCAAGGAATCGCTCGAGGTTGGCCAGATGAATTTCAACTAATTTATCGAGGAAACGGTGGGCACGCTTAGGCTCACCGGCCAATAGCATCATAAACTGGTCGTTGCGGTAAAGAAACTGGCCGATTTCAAACAGATTGCCCCCGAACAAACCGATAATGGCGCGGTCGGTGTTTTTCCGCAATCGCCTCGCACCTTCAGAAAGCGCCCGGCTGTCAATTGGACCGGGCGGACTGGCGACGGCGGTCCACATTGATTCTGCAAGGGCCTCACGAATTGCTTCCGGCTCGTCACCCCCGTCAAGAAAAGGAAAATAAGTCTGCTCAAAATATAGCGAACCTTCAGGCATGTGGGCAAGGACTCTGCCGCTTTCTGACCGAATTACCCAGCGTCCCTCCTCCCGTTCAAGTTGCGTCCAGGCAGGTACAAAACATGGTGTACCATCCGGCAGTGTCCAGGGTGACCAGCCCCGCACCAATTGTGCTGAGGCACCCGCGGAAATCCCACCGGACGAGAGGTTCTGCTCACAGGGGACAATTGGTGCGGGGTCGTCCAATGCAAAGCCCCGACCCAGCTCGATGGTGTCCACTCCAAATCTATCCAGCACGTCCTCATCGACAATGGCCAACTGCTGAATGACGTCATAAACTCGAATCGGTTTGGGTGGCAGACCCAGATACTTTCGCAGCTTGGGATACGCTATTGCTGCAATGCCCGAAGACCGGTGCCCGGAAAAGTCAACCGGAACACGCTCAGTTTGGCGATGCTCCAACGCCGCTAAAACACGCTCTCGTGAGGTAATCGCCATATTCTTATTTTCCAGGCAGTGAAACTCGCAAAGTAACAATTTCGTACGCAGTCATTTCTATCAGTTATGTCGGTAGGTTTGCCCGCTATTGTATCCGGGTTGTCCATTCATTTCCACCTTATTTAGCGAATGTGTATTAGCCGTCTTTCAGGCTCTGCCCGCACCTGTGCCGCCCGCACAGAAAACGCGGGTACAGGTGCCAATCCTCACCCCAATATGGAATAATCGGTCTCTTGGCTTGACAACAGTCGTTTGAGCGCGTATATTGATTATAATGAAGTTTCGCCAAGTTACTTGCTTTATTAAGGACTGACCCATGAAATCACAAATTGATCGCCGTCGTTTTCTTCAAAGAAGTGGAGTTTTCTTGGCAAGTACGGCGGTGCCGGGGATGTTGGGCCGGCCGTCACTCGCTAATGCCCAAGAGTTCACCCTCGCCCCTGCGGCAGGAGCGGGGTTCAGAGACCGCATCAGGAAGGCTGTTGGATTCATGATGATCAAGGAGGACCTGTCGGTCGAAGACAAGCTGAGATTGGTGAAAGACGTCGGATTCGAGGGCGTCGAAACGCCCACGCATCTTCTCAACAAGAAAACGCCGGAGCCGAGGGTTCTCGCCCGTGCCAGCGAGAAAGTGGGGGTCCCCGTGCACGGCGTAGTCAACTCAAGCCACCACGATCTCACAGGGGCCATCGACGAAGCTTCCGTTTACGGTGCGACCTCGGTCCTTCACGTTGTGCGCCCGGACCCCAAGGGCTCATTCATAGAGAATTACAAACGCACGCAGGCGACAATTCGGCAGGCCATTCGGTACGCCGAGAAAAAACGCATCCACATTTTGATAGAGAATGTCTGGAACACCTTCCTCATCGAGCCGTTGACGATGGCGCGGTACATCGACGAGCTCGACAGCCCTTACGTAAAGGCGTATTTCGACGTGGGAAATGTGGTTCGCTGGGGCTTCCCACAACACTGGATCGAGGTCCTCGCCGAACGGATCGTCAAGATACACATCAAGGAGTACAACTTGAAGGTTGCGATGAATGAAGGGATGGGCAAGGGCTTTGCTGTCCCGATAGGGCAAGGCAGCATTGACTGGAAAAGGGTGTGCGAGGAATTTAAGAAAATCGGCTACCGGGGCTGGGCCACCGCCGAGGTGAACGGCGGGGACCGCCAGCGCTTGGCCGAGATATCTCAGCAAATGGATCGGGTGCTCGATCTATGAGTGCCCGCGCTACATAAATGGTTTTCGAGGAGCACGCTGCCAATGATATGGATACATACGCTTCCCCCTGTTGGAAGGGGTCTTCGACTAACAGGCGTATCGAAATACCAGGCTGTTCTATCGGTTGTCTTTGTAATGGCATTAGCTGGCACCGCTCGGGTTAGGGCAGAATCGCATCTGAAAGAAAAGAGTGAAGTTGTACGAAAAGGCCTCATCCTGGACCTCGACGCGGATCGGGGGATCAAAGTGGTTAACGGACGAGTCACATCCTGGAAAAACCAGGTGGACTGGAAGGTCAAAACCTTCGTAGCGACGAGAGACGCTAATCATGAAAAGGGAACTGGACACCCTAAGCTGAAAGAAAAAGTTTCAGCTATTGACGGTCATAACACCGTTGTATTCAAACGACAGGAACTAATCAATAGCGATGAAGACGCCTTTGACCATCTTATAACCGGCAGTGGTTACACGTGGTTTGCGGTGATGTCGGTTTACTCCCAGGTATCCGGTCTCAAGGACGTGAATTCATTCTTTGGGAACTTGAGAAACGGTGGAAAATATGAAGGGCTCTGGGCGGGGCTAAAGGACGATAACACGCTTTGGGCGGGTTCTCGAAATGGCATCACCTTTGGCCGGTGGGATGAGAACAATCCTCAGCTTCTTGGTCCTAAACTAAAAGAGTGCGTCATCCGGCGCTCCGTCTGGCACCGGACAGGCCGCATCGACGGAAATCGCTACTACGTAATCGCCTCTCGCATGGGCGCCGGCACTGGGAAAGTCACCATCGAGCTCTTTGTTAATGGGACCAAACCAGTGGCGTCCAAACCATTCCCCGTCAATCCAAAGGCGAACTCGTCCAAAATGGCGATTGGACAGGAACGTGATGCAACGAACCATCCGGGCCATGAGTCCTTCGACGGTGAGCTGGCCCGCTTGCTCATGTGGGATCGTCCGTTGAGCAACCAAGAGTTCGAGAAAACGTTATCTTTGTTGAAAAAAACTTATGCGTTGTCCCCTATCGTGTATGGACACGATTGGCCTATGTGGCGATACGATGCGGGACGCCGTGCGGCATCACCCAAGGAGCTGCCAGAACAGATGCATCTGCAGTGGGTCCGTGAGCTGGCCCCTCCAAAACCCGCTTGGCCAAAAAGTCAATATAGGCTACAGTTTGACGCTTCATACGAACCCGTTGTTGCGGGGAAGACCATTTTCGTTGGCTCAATGGTCTCAGACTGTGTAACCGCCTATGACACTGAGACAGGAATAGAGAAGTGGCGTTTCTACACCGATGGCCCGGTGCGTTTTGCACCTGTGGTTTATAAGAACAAGCTCTATTTTGCCTCCGATGATGGATATCTCTATTGCCTGAATGCCGAAAACGGCTCTCTTATTCGCAAGTTTCTCGGGGGTCCTGCCCAGAATTCCGTCGATGCGGCGCCGGATGACGCAAAGGTTATCGGCAACGATCGACTAATCGGCATGTGGCCCATGCGGGGCGGGCCGGTTCTGTATGAGGGGAAGATATATTTCGCAGCCAGCATTTGGCCTTTTATGGGTACCTTTATCCACGCAATCGATGCCGAGACCGGAGAGGCCATCT